>Ga0207057_1211_pt1 | contig 12708 bp, 11 predicted proteins | sample Alteio_BWMinCont_33_FD_153265 | JGI IMG/M metagenome (GOLD analysis project Ga0207057, IMG submission 153265) | Enriched cells from forest soil in Barre Woods Harvard Forest LTER site, Petersham, Massachusetts, United States -... | ecosystem: Environmental > Terrestrial > Soil > Temperate forest >... | reverse complement strand
ACGTAAGCTAATCCACCGATGCCATACTCGTATGGTTCCACCATTGCAGCCGTCGGGTATCGTAGGGCAATCTGCTCGCGCCACATCATCGCACCATGGAAGCAATCTAATGGCGCAGCCGCCAGCAGGACAGCATGAATGTGTCTCTCTGGTTCCGGCTCATACGCTCTAATCCGTCCGAGCGTAAGTCGATTGTGAGCCTGCACGCTCCGCACCCAGCGTGTTCCGACGGTATCTGGATGTATCAAATGACCGACAAGGGATTGGCGCTGGAAATCACAGCTAAGGGAACCAAGTACTCAAAAGACGACGACCTCAACAAGTCGTAGGTAGACGAAACGCGACAAGGCTCCGGTTTTCTGGGGAAAGTCGCAGGATTGTGTCTCAAACCATGTGCTCGCCGGTGCCGAGAATAATAACTCTGGGACTGCCTCTTGTACCTTGCAGGGTGCCATTTGTTCCGCTCCAGATAGCGAGGGATTGTCCCTAACCGGCGACATCGTCGCCAGCGGGTCAGCATAAACAACCAGGGGAGACCCCGTGCGTTTCCCAGGCTCAGATGAACGGTCTTCTCTCGTTCAACTGTTGAGAACAGGCGTGGGTGTTGAAAAACTCAGTACAAATCAGTCCAGGGTATGGATCGATTGGCAAGTCATCGGTCAAATCCCTTGCTTCGCCTAAACAGGGCCTTCCAGCCATGCGAGGAAGAGCTTATAGCCCACCGACAGAACAATGGCGCCCAGGAAAAGACCGATGATGCCCACCGCAATGAATCCACCAATCGCGCCCAGGAAAACCACTGCGATAGGAACTGCTACGCCGCGCCCTAGCAGCATGGGCTTCAGCACGTTGTCCATGAGAGCAACAAAGAGGCACCAGATTAGAAATAAGATTGCCTTCGTCGTACCGGATATCGCAAAGATATAAATGACAGGGAGAATAAGCACCGGCCCTCCAAGCTGAAGCACTGCAGCGAAGAGGAAGACCAACGTCCACAAGCCGGCCCCGGGCAGTCCGGCCACCAGAAACCCAAGGCCGGCACATATTGATTGGATGACGGCAACGCCGAGGATTCCGTTGGTAACGCTTCGAATGGTCGATCCCGCGAGTTCCTCAAACTCAGGACCCCGGTCACCAAAAAGGCGGCTGGCTAAGGAACGGCTGACTGTGGCGCAACCAGAAGCATTCGCAAGCAGCACTCCCGCAACCACAATGGAGAGGATGAATTGCAGTACGGTGAGGCCGATTCCCGCCGAAGCGGAGAGCAGCCCAGGGATCAGCGCTCGAATCTGAGGAGCCAGACTCTTCAGCAAGTCGGTCAGGTTCGTAGAAGCCATACTCCATGACTTTGTCAAAGGCGGCCCGATAAGAGGCCAGCTTCCGACACTGGCAGGAGGAGGGGGAATACTCAGGGTTCCATCCTTGATGTGAGTGCTGAGCGTTCCGATACCCTCGATCATTGTTTCCGTCAGCAACGCGACCGGAACGATCAATATCGCGAGAAAAAACAAGGAGCAAAGAACCGCTGCCAACGTCCCGCGGTCGCCTACGAGCCTTCGCAGTTTCCGATAGGCAGGATATACAGCGATTGCTATGACAATGCCCCAGGCAACCAGAGGTAGAAAAGGGCGCAGGGTCAGGAGACAAGCTGACACAAGGAGAACGGCGAGGCCTACGTGGATCGAGACTTCGAGAGCGCGGCGTACTTGAATCCTGTTATCGTTCAGAGACTCTTCGACGGCCATGGTTAACTCCTCTGGGATACGGATGAGGTTACGGCCCTGATGCTGCTTCGTCGGAATCGTTCGTGAGCCATTGATCGTCTGTGCCGTGCCACGTCTTTTCCGGGTTATATAGCCCTATCTTCTTGGCAATATCAGAGCGTCTGGGCCCAGGTCTTTCTGATAGACGATTCCGTTGTAACTGACGATGAGTGTCTTCACCCCCGTCACACGATATTCGGCCGGGGCAGCGATCAGGGCAAAGCCTCCGATCATGGCTCCTTCGATATCAATCCCACCCCTCTGAAGAAGCCCGACCACCCCTTCTACAACATGCCATTACTTTAAGAGCGGAATCTCGGACGACAGCTCAAGGTTAATAATCAGGCTGAGCCTGTTGTCCACCTGATAAAACTTCGCTGCTCGCTTTCCGCCCAGGGCCTTTTCGAATTTCGGCCAATAGTCTTCCCGCAACGTGATGGTTCTGGAATCAATGCTGAACATTTGCTTGGCCATGTCATTTCCTTTGGCATCGTCCAGAGTGTCGTAATTGGCCGCATAGTCCTTGATCAGCTTCCAGCGATCATCACCAATGACCTGTTGATCGCGCGCGTAGTCCCGATAGATGGGCCAGAACGCCGCCGATTCCTGATCGTTACAAGCCATGGTATGCGTAAGGATGTCGTTTTTCTCCGCCTGCACATCGGAGCGAAGCAGTTGGATGTCAGAATCGCTGAGCGGTTTGGGCCAGTGCCGATGGCATCAACAGAACACACATGGCACAAATGACAAATACTGTTTTCATACGCTTTTCTCCCTCGTTGAATTTGCACTTAAGGGGTTTGCTCTGGTCCTTTTGTGTCGCAGCTACCAGCGTTAGCGTGGCGATAATCGGGATCGCTGCGAGACTTTTATCCCATGGGAAGTTTTATTGTCCGCTCGCTGAGAGAAATGGGATACTGGCAAATCTACCAGTCGGGCGACGTATCACTCTCAAGTGCCGACGTCGATTCCAGTCACAATGCGCGGAACCCAAGAATAGAAGCCTGCGCAAGGAGGCGAGGTGAATTCATTTCCGAGAGTCTTCATGATCGGACGACGGTTGTCGGCCGTCGCGGCACTACTCGTATTTTGCAGCGTATGCGTGCTCTATGCGGCCATGGCACAGGAACACCCTGCGCATGAATGGGGTTACAGCGGAAGTGAAGGCCCTGCGCACTGGGGCGAGCTGAATCCCGAATTCGCGGCATGCAAAACCGGCCGCCTCCAGTCTCCAGTCGATATCGCCGGTGCTCAGAGTGCTGACCTGCCTGCAATTCAGTTCGAATACAAACCCAGCGCGCTCCACATCATTAATAATGGCCACACGATTCAAGTCAACTATGCTCCCGGCAGTTTTATCAGAATCGGAGACAAGCGTTACGAACTAAAACAATTCCATTTCCACCATCCAAGCGAGGAGACGATCAAGGGCAAGCGGTTTCCCGTGGAGCTCCACCTGGTGCACGCAGATGCCGACGGGAATTTGGTCGTGGTATCCGTTCTGTTGAAAGAGGGTTCTGCAAATCCGCTGGTTGAAGCACTGTGGGGTCTTGCCCCGAAGACGGCCGGTCCGGAGAAGACCGACGATAGCCTGCAAATCAATGCCGCGGACTTGTTGCCTGCTAACCGTAGCTATTTCACTTTCGCTGGTTCGTTAACTACTCCGCCGTGCACCGAAGGCGTCAGTTGGTTCGTACTCAAGACGACTGTAACGGTTTCGAAGAAACAAGTGGCGACGTTTGCCGCGATCTATCCATACGATGAGAGGCCAACTCAGTCCCTGAACGGCCGCACAGTGCTTGTAAGTAAGTAATTGCCGACCGCCCAACCACGACTGACCTGGACGAACAATGACGGAATCGGGAGCTCACTGGTCCGAGAATACGTTGGCGCTGACAGACTGGTTCGCTCGGTCAGGGGTTATATCTACGCATTCTGGCGTCATCCGGGTCGTTGGTCGGCGACTCGGAAGTTAGCACATGGACGAATAGTCCGCTTCTCGAACAAATGGCATTCGGATTTCAACTGACGTTACCAGGACAATGTGCGCATCCAGACCCGGGGTAAGGCCAAGACCCAAGAGTCGAACTCAGCTCAACAATCTACATCACTGCCAGCCCAAAGCGACACGATGAGGTAGAACCTGAGCAAAGACTGGACTCAATAGAACCGACGAACGGAACATTCCTCTGGATCGCCACTGCGATCCAGGAGGGAAACATGCAACAGGGAAGCCTTATATGAAGCGTTCGAAAGCATGGTCCGGACGTTTGGCAGTTTCGATGGTCAGAAACAGTGGGAACGGGCAACGCGTATATCGGAAGAGAGTCATCGGGACGGTAGAGCAGTATTCCGATGCTGTGGAAGCTCGGCGGTTCGCCGCCGGCATTCTCGCAATGCCTAGCCCCGCCGATCTTCCGACCAAACCAGTAGCGATGACGATTGCGGAACTGGGCCAGCACTTTCAGCATCGTGAATTGGCACGCGATGACAACTGGCGAAGTTATTCCACGAGGAGGAATTACGAATTCAATTTGCGAAAGTGGATCATTCCGCGATGGGGAAACTATGCACTCGGTGAGGTGCGAACGATCGAAGTCGAATCCTGGCTGCGAAGCCTGCCCTTAGCCAGAAGCAGTTGCGCCAAAATCCGCAACCTGATGTCGGTGCTCTTCAATCATGCCTGGCGGTATGAGTTGTTTGATCGGAATCCCATCAAGCTCGTTCGCCAGAGCGCCAAGAGACGGGCCGCTCCCAATGTCCTTGCCCCGGCTGAAATCAAGCTCCTCTTGGATCATCTTGACCTTCGAGAACGAACTTTGGTTCTGGTGGCAGCCTCAACCGGCTTACGCCAAAGTGAGTTATTTGCGCTCAAGTGGGGCGACATCGATTTTTCCCAGGGCACCATGAATGTGATGTGACGCGTTCGATCGCCTATGGCATCGTCGGCCGATGCAAGACTGAAGCTTCTCAGAAGCCGGTGCCCGTTCATTCAATCCTTGCCGAGGAACTTACTCAGTGGCGAGATCGCTGCCGATATCGTGAACCCGATGACTGGGTATTTGCCAATGAGCACCATCGCGGACGCCCATCCATATTGGGGACAAGATTGGGGACAAGCAATTCTCCGTGGAATTATCCGACCTGTTGCGGAGAGAATCGGGATCAAAAAATGGATCGGTTGGCACACCCTCCGCCACACCTATTCGACCCTTCTACGGAGTGTTGGAACGGAGTTCAAAGTCATGCAGGAGCTGATGCGGCACTCCCCGTTGCGATCCACGATCGACATCTACACCCAGGCAGTCACCCCGGCTAAGCACGCCGCGCAGGCCGCTGTGTTGTCCCTGTTCTTCGCGCCAAACCGCATTGCAAGGTTTAATCCGCGGAGCAAGAAGAGAACCAGCGATAAGACTGCTGCCTAGACGCTTCAAGGTAATGGATTTGAGGGTGCAGAATGGACACCGAATCGTGTCCTTTTTGCACCCACGAATGCAAGGCGAAAGCTGGCGTATCTTATTGATTCTCTATTTGGCGTCCCCGACGGGATTTGAACCCGTGTTATCGCCGTGAAAGGGCGGTGTCCTAGGCCGGGCTAGACGACGGGGACGCGGTTGGCAACTGGTTGTAGAGCATTGCCAGGCAGGACTACCACATTGAATTTATCAACCACAAGGCTTTGTGTCAAAGTCTGGATCGGTTTCATTCGCGTCCCGGCCCTCCTTGGTGAGGTTATCGTCGCTGGAGGAATGTACGGTATTCTGCGGTATCCATGCGACGATATAAGTTTCTCGATTTGCTCACGATCGCCTTTATTGTGGTGCTGCTCGTCTCCAATCTGGTAGGGCCGAAGATCTGTCAGTTCGGGCCATACGATCTTCCAGTATTGCGGTCGCTGGGAGCAATTCGCGTAAGCGCCGCTCAATTGCTGTTTCCCATCACCTACATATGTGGAGATGTTTTCACCGAGGTTTACGGTTATGCGGCTTCTCGTCGCGCGATCTGGCTCGGCTTCTTTGCCATGGGGTTGCTGTCAGTCATGGGAGCAATTACCGTGGCGCTTCCGGCGGCGTCTGACTGGCAAAATCAGCAGGCGTTTGCGACGGTCTTTGGTCTGGTGCCTCGGTTTGCGGTGGCCAGCCTGGTAGCGTATTGGGCAGGCGAATTCACCAACTCATACACACTTGCAAAGTTAAAGATATTTACGAAGGGCCGGTGGCTTTGGACTCGAACGATTGGATCCACCGTAACTGGACAGGCGGTGGATACGGCGACCGTCATCATCATTGCTTTCTGGGGCACTCCCTGGCGGACGATCGGCAGCGTGATCTTCTGGTCTTATCTGACCAAGGTAATTTATGAGACACTAGCTACGCCCCTCACATATATGGTTGTCGGGTGGCTAAAGCGGGTTGAAGAAGTAGACACGTTCGACGAGAGAACCAACTTCAATCCGTTTCGCTTGCGGGCCTAAGAGCATTGGCCAAGGGGGCTGGGTTCAGCCTTGTAAGCCATTCAATAAAAAGCAGTTGATACAGAGGGGCAGGCTGTGCCTGCGCCGATTTTCCTTTCTTCCTGGGCGGTCTGGCCTACGATTGCAACGCCTCGGCGAATTGTTTGAAGCATTTGCCGCGGTGCTACATCCAAATGTCATTTGTAACGGAACTAGTGAATGAAATGGAACGGCTGAGTGATCGTCGTTTTTCGTGCGGCAGCAAGGCTGATGTAATCGATTTCGACCCAGCATGCCGGAACCAGTTCAGACCCCGAAAAGGCCTGGGCGCTTACCGGTTCACAAACGTTTGAGGCCTTCATCGTGGAAAGAAAGCTCAGATTTGCAGTTAGCTCCATTGTTATTGCGACCGTTCTAACAGGATGCAGCACTAAACCAGCACAACAAGCTGGTCCCGCTCCCCAGGCCATGCCCGTGCAGACGGTGACTGTCGAGCCGCAGCCGGTTCCGAGGAGTGATGAGTACGTGTCAACCATCAAGTCGCGCCGCTCAGCGACGATCACGCCGCAGGTAGCCGGCAATCTCGTGAAGATCATCGCGCGTTCCGGCGACCACGTGAAGGCCGGCCAATTGCTGATGGTGATCGATCCTTTGAAGCAGCAAGCTACTGTGGACTCGCAAAAATCTACGGAACAGCAGAAGCTGGCTGTGTACGAATATAACCAGGTAGAGGTTGAGCGCCAGCGCAAGCTCTTTGCTGCCGGAGTCACCAGCCGGGACACGCTGGATCAGGCCGAGCAGGCGTATAAAAACTCAAAAGCTGACTATGAATCCGCAATAGCGTCACGCGCGACCCAGGAAAACGAATTGGCATATTACAGCATTCGCGCGCCTTTTGACGGCGTCGTGGGAGACGTCCCGGTCCATTTAGGTGATTACGTCTCTTCGTCGACACTGTTGACGACGGTGGATGAAAATCGCGACCTTGAGGCCTACATCTACATTCCGACCGAGCGCGCAGGCCAGGTGCGTCCTGGTTTGGCGGTCGATATTCTGGACAACAGCGGACGACAGGTCGAGCGTACCGCTATCAATTTCATTTCTCCGCAGGTGGATGACCAGCTACAGGGAATTCTGGCGAAGGCCCCTGTGCATTCGCCGCTGCTGCGTACGGAGCAATTAGTGAAGGCGCGGGTGATCTGGACAACGGCGCCTGCGCCGACCGTGCCCGTCCTGGCTGTAACCAGGCTGGGTGGACAGACATTTGTTTACATCGCGCAAGGCGACAATGGAAAATTTGTTGCCAAGCAGCGAGCGGTAACGTTGGGCGACACTATTGGCAACGACTACGCCGTTGAGGGTGGCCTGAACAACGGAGAGAAAGTGATTGTTTCTGGCACACAGTTCCTCGTCGACGGCGCTCCTGTGAAGCCATTGGGGTGATTGCAGCCATGAACGCGAATGGCGTTGCTGATTTTCAGCAGTGCGGATGAACAGCGCCTTCTATTGCGCTCCGCTCAACAAGAAAAAGTTGGGGCCGCGGCCCGCTAGCGAAAGGATTTTCGCGTGGTAGATTTTTTCATTCACCGTCCGGTATTTGCGACGGTTTGCGCGCTGCTGATCATTCTTGCGGGCGCAGCCGTTATCCCTACTCTCCCCATTTCGCTTTATCCTGACCTGGCGCCACCGCAGGTTACGGTCACAAGCAACTATGTGGGAGCAAACGCTCAAGTGGTCGAGTCAGCGGTTACGATTCCGCTTGAGCAACAGATCAACGGTGTCGAGGGAATGCACTACATCACCTCCACCAGTTCGAACGATGGCACCAGCAACATCAACGTTGTTTTCAAGACTGGCTATGATCTGAACATCGCCGCCGTGGACGTGCAGAATCGCGTCTCCACGGCCACCGGGCGCCTGCCGCAGGAAATCAAGAATACCGGCATCACGATTACGAAGGCCAATCCAAACTTCGTGTTTGCCGCCGGGTTCTTTTCGCCCGACGGAAGCCTCTCGAACCAATACATCTCCAATTACCTCGATGTCTACGTTAAAGACCCGCTCAAGAGAATCCAGGGCGTGGGCGATGTCGTGATCTTTGGCGAGCGCAAATATGCGATGCGCATCTGGCTCGATCCGACAAAACTGGCGGCGCGTAATCTGACCGCGACCGATGTTATTAATGCGCTGCAGGAGCAGAACATTGAAATTCCTTCGGGCCAGCTAGGTCGCCCTCCGGCGCCCGCCGATCAATCTTTCCAGATCACCTTGCGAGTGATCGGGCGCCTTTCTGAGCCGCGCGAGTTTGAGCAGATCATTCTGAAGAACACGCCCAACGGGCTGGTGCAATTGAAAGACGTTGGCCATGCGCAACTGGGGGCTGAAACCTACGATACGAACCTCGAATACAGCGGGCACGAGGCAATCGGTGTAGGTGTGCAGCAGCTTTCCAATGCGAATGCGCTCGAGGTCGACAAGGCGGCCAAGGCGGCGCTCATTGAGCTTTCGAAGTCTTTCCCGCCGGGAATAAAGTATGTCGTCGCCTTTGATACAACGACCGTCATCGGCGATTCGGTCAAGGAAGTTATTTCCACCTTGGAAGAGGCGATCGTCATTGTTATCGCCGTTATCTTTCTCTTCCTGCTCGACTGGCGCGCAACCGTCATTCCCGCGATCACGATTCCCGTTTCGCTGGTGGGAACATTCGCCTTCATCAAGATATTTGGATTCTCCATTAACTCGCTGACACTCTTTGGAATCACCCTGGCTACAGGCCTTGTGGTGGACGACGCGATCGTCGTGATCGAGAACGTGCAGCGACATATTTCGCTGGAGCATTGTGATCCGCACAAGGCCACATCAGACGCTATGGGAGAGGTCACAAGTGCCGTTATTGCGACTTCTCTTGTGCTCATCTCTGTATTTGTGCCGGTCTCATTCTTTCCGGGCACAACCGGCATCCTGTACAAGCAGTTTGCTCTGACGATTGCCTTCGCCATTGCTATTTCTGCGTTCAATGCGCTGACGCTTTCCCCGGCACTGGCTGCTCTCTTCCTGCGTGGTGAGGAGGAGAAGTACAAGATGCTCGACTGGACACGGATCAAGCCGCTATCACGAACCTATGGAGCGCTTGCTCGTGGCATTGAAGCTGCGATTGCATGGTTGGGCCGAACCTATGCGCGCGTCATTCACATTACGTTGCGTCTGCGGTATGTATTGCTGGTTGTCTTTTTCGCTGGGCTTGCGGCAACAGCTTATGTATACGTTCACGTGCCGACTGGCTTCATCCCTCAGGAAGATCAGAATTACCTGATCTGCGTTCTGCAAACGCCGCCGGGCGCTTCTCTGAATTACACGACACAGATTGCGGAAAAGGCGGAAAAGATCATTCTTGCGGACCCGGATGTTTTCGGAACCTTTGCGGTTCCCGGGTTCAGCCTTTCCGGCGGCAGTGCTCCAAACTACGGATTGATTTTTATTCCCTTGAAATCAGCCGATCTAAGACGTGCCAAAGGGCATGCCGCTCCCGATATTGTTGAGCGTCTGGCACCTAAGCTTTTCGGAGTTCCGGGAGGTATTCTTGCTGTGTTCGAACCTCCCGCGGTTCAGGGCATTGGTAGTTTCGGTGGATTCCAATTCCAGTTGCAGGATCTGGGACGAAACACCCTTCAAGATCTCGATGTGGTGGCGCACAAGATTGTGGGCGCAAGCCGCCAGCGTAAAGACCTGACAGGCCTGTTCACCAGCTACACGGCAAACGATCCGCAGCTTCTGCTTACGATTGACCGCCAGAAGGCGAAAGCGATAGGCGTGCCTATCAGTGAGGTGACAAACTCGCTCGGTGTTTATATGGGATCGGAGTACATCAACGACTTCGACTTCAATAACCGGTCCTATCGCGTCTACATTCAGGCCGATCAGCCATATCGTATGCGGGCGAGCGATCTCCGTCAGTACTATGTTCGCGCCAGCAATGGTGGAATGATTCCTCTGGACAACGTGGTGCGGCTCAGTGACGCAGCCGGCCCGCAGGTCATCTATCACTTCAATCTCTTCCGCTCGGCGGAAATCGACGGCGCTGCAGCACGCGGTTACAGCTCAAGCGAAGGCCTGCAGGCAATGGAGCAACTCGCCAAGGAAAACATGCTGCAGGGGATGACTTACACCTGGAGCGGTCTGGCTCTCGAAGAAGTCGAGGCACAGGGCAAAGCCATCGTGATATTTGGCCTGGGCATCATCGTTGTGTATCTGACGTTGGCTGCTCAGTATGAAAGCTTTGCGCTGCCTTTCATCATTCTTCTTGCTGTGCCGATGGCCGTGCTGGGCGCATTAGAGCTGATTTCGTGGCGTGGCATGTCGAATGACGTTTACGTGCAGATCGGCCTCGTCATGCTGATCGGCCTCGCGGCGAAAAACGCAATTCTGATCGTGGAGTTTGCCGAGCAGCTCCGCGAACATGGGCGGTCAATTATTGAAGCTGCGATTGAAGCCGCCGAATTACGACTGCGGCCTATTCTGATGACTTCGATCGCGTTCATCCTGGGCGTGCTGCCACTCTATTTCGCAACCGGCGCTGGATCGCTGGGACGCAAAGCAGTCGGGACGGCAATCGTGGGCGGCATGCTTGTTTCCACTGTGCTGAACCTGATCTTCATCCCGGTGCTGTATGTGATTCTGAGTACCATCCTCACTAAGTTCAAGCGCACGCGCCGGAAGGCTGAAGATTGTATTGAAGTCGAAGAAGGAGCTTTATCATCGTAAGCGAATCGGAACGCATAGGTGAGATGAGGGGCCAGATTCTGGCTCCTCTTTCTTTTGCCGGCCTTGCCGCTACCGCTTACGAAAGTGGTTAGTAGGACGGCATATCCGCTTGTAGGTACCGTGTGGCTGTGCGAGACTGGGAGTACTCAACCAAGGTAAGCGTGACTCTCAAGTTGCAGTATGGCAACAATTCAGACGCTTAGCTCAGATTAGAATGACCATCCACTTAGCCGGGATGGCGGAACTGGCAGACGCAGCGGACTCAAAATCCGCCGGACTTCGGTCCGTGGGGGTTCGACCCCCCCTCCCGGCACCAATAAAATCAATAAGTTACCCCCTCATCGCTCCGTCCGGACCTCCTCGCCTATGCTCAAACTATGCTCGAACTCGGAAAGTTCGTGCCCGAACTAACCACGGATACTCCGGACCCCGCGAAGACAGTTTCCTCCATTTTGCCGAAACCGCGTGCCAATTTGACCGAGTAGGAGTTCGGTTCCATGATGCGACACGCTCGAGTCGACTTCGGTCGAGAGCAAAAGACCTTGTCTGTCAAAGGAGCAAGCTGTCATGGCTACTGCACCGACGCTGACCCGCCGTTTGCTGCGCACGAAGCAGGCGGCCGCCTATCTGTCAATGAGTGAATGGAAATTGAGGCGGTTGATTCAGGGCGCTATCCTCCCAATTGTTCAAGACCACGAGGGAGGGCCGTTCCTGCTCGATGTGCGGGATCTGGATGCGTACATCGAGGGCAACAAACATCATGCTGTCAATGCGACTGATTGGCGTCCGATTCCAATTTCGGTCTCCTCCGCCCATTTACCGATCCATGCTATGAGGAAGGCCAAATGAGCCGTCCACGGGGAACAGGCCGCATTTACAACCAGAAGCAAAGCTCTATCTTGTGGATTCAGTATTACCGTGACGGCAAAATGCACCGCGAATCGACCGGCACCGCCGACAGGCGCAAGGCTACACGCATTCTGTCTCGTCGTCTCGCCGAAATATCAACTGGGTCATTCACGGCGCCGGATGTAGGACGGATCCGTGTCTCGGAACTCGCAGAGGATTTCCTGCGAGACTACCGCATCAACGGGCGTAGCTCGATTGACGATGCGGAAGCTCGCTGGCGTTTACACATCGAGCCTTTCTTCGGATCGCTTCGAGTGTCTGCAGTCACGAGTGATTTGCTGGATCGATATGTAGACAGGAGGCAGCAGCAGGGAGCCAAGAACGCAACGATCAACCGTGAGCTTGCGGCGCTGAAGCGAATGTTCCACCTGGGCCACGATGCTACGCCACCTAAACTCTTCTACATTCCGCGGTTCCCAAGCCTTACCGAAAACAATATTCGGCAAGGCTTTCTTGAGGATGAGCAATACGCGAAGTTGCTAGAGTCGTGCCCCGAACTTTGGTTTCAAGCACTTGTTGAAGCCGGGTGTACTTATGGGTGGCGCATCGGCGAGTTACTGAAGCTCAAAGTGAACCAGGTGGATCTTCGGAACAGGGTCATTCGCCTCCATCCGGGGACTACGAAGAATAAGGACGGGCGAGAGGTCACAATGACGCAGCCAATCTACGACCTCTTTGTTCTTTGCGTGGAAGCCAAAGCTCCGCACGACCATCTCTTTACTAGGCCAAATGGGCAGAGGGTACGGGATTTCCGAGGTACATGGGACAACGCACGCATTGCGGCCGGGGTCCCTGATCTGCTCTTTCACGATCTAAGAAGAA
>Ga0207057_1207_pt2 | contig 12738 bp, 14 predicted proteins | sample Alteio_BWMinCont_33_FD_153265 | JGI IMG/M metagenome (GOLD analysis project Ga0207057, IMG submission 153265) | Enriched cells from forest soil in Barre Woods Harvard Forest LTER site, Petersham, Massachusetts, United States -... | ecosystem: Environmental > Terrestrial > Soil > Temperate forest >... | reverse complement strand
GATCAGGTTTCGCTTCGGTTCTCCCGTCCTGTTTCGGCAGGAAAGAGCCGGCTTGTTTGGATCCCGCTTCGAGTGCCTGAAGTTCCGGACCATGACCGATGCGCGCGACGCAAACGGGCAGTTGCTTCCCGATACCGATCGGCTAACCCGGCTGGGCCGATTTCTGCGCAGCACAAGTCTCGACGAGTTACCAGAATTGATCAACGTGATTCGCGGCGAAATGAGCCTGGTCGGGCCGCGTCCGCTATTGGCGAAATATCTCGAACGGTACTCCTCCGAGCAGATGCGTCGCCATCATGTCAGGCCGGGTATCACGGGATACGCACAGATCAACGGCAGAAATGCACTCAACTGGGATAAGAGATTTGAACTTGACCTATGGTACATCGATCATCAGACATTCTGGCTGGATCTGAAAATTGTCCTTTTGACGCCCTGGCGGCTCCTCAACAGAGATGGGATTTCGCAACCTGGTCATGCCACCGCAGAAGAGTTCACAGGAACTAAATAAGAGAATATTAAAATGTTAATAAAATGCAAAGTACTAATTTCCTCGGTCGGGCGCCGCGCACAATTGATCGAGTGCTTCCGTCGAGCCGCTCATGAGCTAGACATTTCTGTATCTGTGCTCGGTGCAGATGCAATGCCCAAGTTCTCGCCCGCCTCCCATCTTGTCGATCGTTGTTTTACCGTCCCCCGTTGCTCAGAACCGAACTTTGTTGAGCATATGGTGAGACTGTGCGAGCAGGAGGACATTGATCTCATCGTACCCACTATAGACCCGGAACTACCCTTGTATTCAAACGCCACGAGGTTATTTGAGGACGCCGGAACAAAAGTCTTGATTTCAGGCCCGAAAACGGTCGGCATCGCTTCGGACAAGGTAGCTACTCACCGATGGTTTGTGGAGAACGGATTTCCGACGGTCGCGCAGGCAACAATCGAGAATGTCCTCAGCCAGCCTTCGAAGTGGACCTTTCCAGCTATTGTTAAGCCGCACCGAGGAAGTGCTTCTGTGGGTGTGCGCACGGTACCGTCCGGGGAAGCGCTTCGAGCTTTAGCAAATGAAGAAGGCCTTGTGGTCGAGGAGCTTGCCCACGGCGTCGAGCACACCACGAACGTATTGGTTAATCAGGCTGGTCGATGCCTATGCGCCGTCCCCCACCAGCGTTTAGAAACGCGCGCCGGCGAGGTCAGCAAGGGTAGGACCACAAAGAATCGTGCACTCATGGAGCTTATGAGAAATGTGGCAGAGCGCCTCCCTGATGCCCGCGGTCCCCTGAATATCCAGGGATTTGTCGGCAAGAATGGAGAAACTAAGTTGACAGAGATCAACGCTCGGTTCGGTGGCGGATTTCCTCTCGCTTGCGAAGCAGGAGCAAATTTTTGCCGATGGGTTCTTGAGGACCTACTCCACCTTCCATCCACTGCGACATTTTCCGAGTGGAAAGACAATATGCTTATGTTGCGATTCGATAGTGCTGTGTTTGTCGAGAATCCTAGCCAACCAGCATGAACCCTCGGATGGACAAATCCTCAGCCTGTGTGGTATTCGACGTCGACGATACACTCTACCTGGAACGCGACTACGTCCAAAGTGGCTTCCGACACGTTAGTCGCCTCATCGAGAACCGGTTCGGATTGAGTAATTTCGACAAGACGGCGTGGGAGTTGTTCGTAAGGGGCGCCCGTGGCAACATCTTTAACCAGTCGCTAAGCTGTATGGGAATTCGTCCGGATGCACAGCTGATAGCGGAATTGGTGACAATCTATCGCAATCATCAGCCGGACATTTCCTTGCCTAATGACGCGTTCTCGTGCCTAGAGCTACTCAAACCGAATTGCAAGCTAGCGTTGATCACTGATGGACCAGTTGAGTGCCAACAAAACAAGATCCGGGCGCTGGGCTTGAGCCGCTGGATTCCGCTAAGGGTTGCGACGGGTGTCTGGAGCACCGAATATTCTAAACCTCACCCACGAGCTTTCATAATCGTCCAACGAGAAACGAATTCAGCTCCCGGACAATGTATTTACGTTGCCGACAATCCCGCTAAAGATTTTATTGCTCCCCGCAAACTTGGTTGGGAAACAGTTCGAATTCGCCGTGACGAGGGACTGCATGCCGCTGTTGACTCCGGACCGTGTGCTCCTCACCACGAATTCAGAGACCTCCAGCCTCTTATGGACTTATTGCGAGTACAGCACGCTGTTTCTGTATAACCCCGCGCTCCCTGAGACTCACAATTGCACAACTCTATAGCGACTTAACAACTCTTATGAGCACTGCAGCGGTTCAAAAACAAATCGCGCACGTCCCCGCGCATGCATCTTTGCCGTTTTCACCCTGGCCTTACTTTGCAAGCGACGAAATCGAGGCCGTGACTTCTGTGCTTCGTTCGGGCAAGGTGAACTATTGGACCGGACAGGAAGGCCGTCAATTCGAGACTGAGTTTGCCGATCATGTCGGGACAAAATATGGAATATGCGTAGCCAACGGAACGCTGGCCCTGGAGTTGGCTCTCCACGCCCTGGGAATTGGGGGGGGAGATGAAGTTATTACTACGTCCCGCACTTTCATTGCGTCCGCCAGTTGCGTGGTTATGCGCGGAGCACGTCCGGTTTGCGTTGATATAGACCGCTATAGCCAGAACATCACGGCGGAAACCATTCGACCAGCGATCACGGCGAAGACCAAAGCCATCATTGCCGTTCACTTGGCCGGGTGGCCGTGCGACATGGACCCAATACTCGAGTTAGCGAACGAGTATGGGCTCAAAGTTATCGAAGATTGTGCCCAGGCCCATGGCGCGACCTACAAGGGTAAGTCAGTCGGATCGCTGGGACACATGGCGGCATTTTCTTTTTGCCAGGACAAGATTTTAACCACCGGTGGGGAAGGCGGCATGTTGACCACGAACGATGAGCAACTTTGGAACCGCGCCTGGTGTTACAAGGATCATGGCAAGAGTTACGATGCTGTATTTCGGCGCGAGCATCCTCCGGGATTTCGCTGGCTGCATGAATCATTTGGCACGAACTGGCGATTGACGGAAATGCAGTCCGCGTTAGGAAGGGTAATACTGCGAAAGCTGCCTGAGTGGATCGCGATTCGCCGGAAAAATGCCGACCGCTTGACAGAGTGCTTTCGGTCGATGCCAGCGCTCCGCGTTACCGAGCCGGCCTCCGAGATCGGGCATTCCTTTTACAAGTATTACGCATTTGTACGGAGCGAACGTCTTCGTCCCGGATGGGACCGGGATCGCATCATGGCAGAGATCACAACCGCCGGCGTGCCTTGTTTTTCGGGAAGCTGCAGCGAAATCTATCTGGAACGCGCCTTTGCAGGAGAATTGCGGCCGCCGGCACGTTTCCCTGTAGCTCGTGAGCTGGGCGAAACCAGTCTCATGTTCTTGGTCCATCCTACCCTTCTCGACATTCACCTCGAAATGACTTGTGAGACGGTCAAGCGAGTAATAGAGCTCGCGACACTTTAGTACACAAGACAGCAGAAATTAAACTCTCTATCTTGACCCCAGCTTAAATAAAGAGGATTAGCAGCAATGCGTAAATCCAAAGTCCGCCTTGAAATTCTGGTGCGAGTTGTGGCTGACCTCGTACTTTTGAACGCATCCTTATTCTTAGCGCTTGTGCCGCAGATAGTACTTAGTCGCTTACGTCTTATCTCATTGAGTAGTGTATGGCTGCCTGCCGCTGTTCTGATCAGTGTGCTCGCTCCCTTCCTGTTCTACACTATGGGTTTTTATACCAAGGGGCGCTCGTACAGCGGTAAATACAAAGCGCTTGTCATCTTGCGATCAGTGGCCCTGCTGTTTTCCATTGTCGCGCTCTGTTTGTACTTTGTAAGATTACAACCCGCATTTCCACGTTCATCCCTATTGTTGGCTTTTGCGAGCGGCTCTGTCCTTCTGCTTGTAGCAAGGCTTTGGGCAAAGTTGTGGAAGCATCTGGTGATTCAGGAGAATCAACTACTCCGAGCATCCGTTGAGCAAGATAAGCAGAGCGTGTTAGTGATCGGAGGTGCAGGCTACATCGGATCTGCCTTGCTGCCAAAGTTGCTGGACCGCGGGTATCACGTGCGCGTTTTGGATTGTTTTTTATATGGAGAAGAACCACTCCACCCAGTCCTCCAACATCCTAATCTCGAGATTCACCGAGGAGATTTTCGCAATGTGGATACCGTGGTTGCGGCTATGCGAGACATGAAATCGGTGATTCACCTTGGCGGACTTGTCGGCGACCCGGCTTGTGCGCTGGACGAGGAATTAACCATCCAGATCAACCTGATTGCCACTCGCATGATTGCCCAGGTCGCCAAGGGAAACCGGATCTCACGATTTGTATTTGCCAGCAGCTGTTCCGTTTACGGGGCCAGCGACCAGATTCTGAACGAGAAATCCTCGCTGAAGCCGGTTTCGCTTTATGCGCGCAGCAAAATCGCATCCGAGAATGTGCTGTTGGGTTTGTGCGGTGATGGCTTCGAGCCGGTCATCCTGCGATTCGGCACTATTTATGGCTTGTCGGGCCGGACACGTTTCGATCTGGTGGTGAATCTTCTTGCCGCTAAGGCGCTGGTCGAGAAAGTAATTACGGTTTACGGCAAGGATCAATGGCGGCCGTTCTTGCATGTGCATGACGCAGGTCGCGCGGTCATGTCCGCGCTGGACGCAAGATCAGAATCGGTCTCCCTGCTCATTTTCAATGTCGGGTGTGATGAGCAGAACCGGACTCTCGGCCAAGTCGGCGAACTTATTCGAGATATGGTGCCAGGATCTGTGCTCCGCTGCACCGAGGAAAACGTTGATCGCCGAAATTATCGGGTCGAGTTTCGCCGGATTAGGGAAGCTCTGGGATTTGAGCCCGTGTGGAAGATTGAAGCTGGCATTCAACAGGTTCTGGATGCGATTGTGAGCGGTAAAGTCACAAACTATCAAGATCCCAAATACAGCAACGTCAAATTCTTAAGTGAGCCGGACGCCCGGGAACACTTGGCAGTGATGGAAGATTGGGTTCCAAAGTTCATGGCCTTTCCAGAGCAGACGCCAGCTAACGCGTTTGACTAGCAACAATGTTGGCTTGGACATCGCCGCTACAACCGCCCGTGTTTACCTGTCCGCAACTATCAAATCCTGCCAAGACATGGTGTGCAAATCATTCCCGAATACAGTTACACACCCACTGCTGAAGCGGCGGATGCGAGCCACAGCATGATGCTGCGATTGTCCGTGGCCAGCGCCGACTAGGCAGGCTGCGGAAAAGTTGACTCCGTTACCTCAGGGTCTCGGGCCTTGAATGATTCGCGGCACATAGTGCAGCACTGGAAGTGCTGCTTCACCCAACAACAGCGTTTTTGTCGCAGCCCGTCGGTCCCGCCGTAAAATGTGGTGTCATACAGGTTCCCCGTAGGATCTAAAACAAGCGGGCCGTTGGGCATAAAGCCATCAGTCCCGCCTTGAAGCCGTCTCGGTCCTTGTTATCTGCGATGCTCCGTGGCGGAGCAGAGCGTAATAAGGTTCGCTTCCGAATCATCGCCGGACTGGCCGCGAAACTCCTGGTGGTGAACCTCAAGGTTGGGCATCGCGCCGCAGGATTGACATCGCCAGCCGTCGCGACGCAGCACCTGGCAGCGGAGATCGTCATACTCCTCGAGCCGCAGGCGGGGACGTTTCGGTCGGCCTCGAGTCACGTCACTTTCTCAGTGACGTGGTGCAAAAACGTCTGCCTCTCTTCGCCAGATAGAAATTTGAAGAACAGTAAGGCCGACTCCAAGAGTGCCTCAGAATTTTCATTCCCCAGGTTCGCTCCTGCCAAGAAATCTGCACAGATCACCTCCAGGAAGTAGCCGCGAGATTTGTCTGTTCCCAACATCAAAGCCGCGGTTTCGATCGCCTGCTCAATAACCGGTATCTGGCTTTTGTACAGCTTGAAATAAACAATCTCCCACGGCTCCGTTTCTCGTCCCGTCAATTCCTTCTCGACCTCCTGCTTAAACTCTGATAATACGATCAGCGAAGCATGTGCGGGTATCCTGCTGGGCAATGGCACTGGTAATAGCACAGCATCAAACACGACTTACAATGTTACGAATACCACACAGGCCGGTGACGTATGTTCTGCAGCGCCCCGAATGCGAAGAGCGAATATTCGACCGTCTCGTTGATAAGCTAACTCCGGGCGAGATTCAGAAGTCACCATTCCTGGCGGCTTTTGAGTTTTTAGCCCGGCGGGGCAGCGTCCCATCATTCTTGACCGTCCGCATCCTATAACCCGATATCCATTACGCCCCACCTCAACAAATTGATAGGACTTCCCCCGGAGCTTGGGTTGTTAGCGTATTCGCGCTTGTGCCATAGCTCTCCCCACAAGTGGAAGGCCGCACCAGAAGCACTTATTCGCGGTGGCGGAAAATCCGTGTTCTCCAGACGTAGCAATTGCTAGCAGGCTCACTGCAGTTCTCGTGTCCGGATTGGGTGGTCTTGAAATATTCGCCGACTCGATAGAAAACTAAGCCATCCGACGAATCCACCACCGTCGATGCATACTCACCCCAGTGGTAGCTGTTTTGTTCATCTTTTGTTCCCTGAATGATGGGAAGCACCCCCGCCCTTAATTTTGCTTCGTTGCCATGGACGAGTAAGAACTTCAATCTTAACCTTGCGTTTAGAATAGAAAATGACTATTATGACCATAACGCCGATTCGGCGGAGGCGGCCAATGAGCACGCAGACATGGACAGTGGCAGAGGCGAAGGCTAAGTTCAGCGAATTGATAGAGAAGGCAAAATCGCACGGGCCTCAAAAGATCACGAAGCACGGTCGCACAACAGCGGTGGTGGTTGCGGCTGAGGAATGGGAACGCAAGGCCGAGCGGAAAGGCAATCTCGCGGAATTCCTGGCTGCATCCCCACTGCGGCGTTCCGGGCTGAAGCTCAAGCGCCTCCCAATGCGTCTGCGCAAGGTTGAGCTATGAAGTTTCTGCTAGACACGAATGTCATATCTGAACCGATGAGAGCACGGCCAAATGCAGGAGTGCTCACATGGCTCGCCGAAGTGGACGAAGACAGCGTTTTTCTTAGTGTCGTGACTATCACAGAATTACGCTATGGCATTGAACGACTCGCTGCCGGCAGGCGTCGCGACCATCTCGATGAATGGCTACGGAAGGATCTGGGGTCGCGGTTTGAGGGAAGAATTCTGCCGGTTGACCTCGGGATAGCAGATGCCTGCGGCAGCCTTGTGGCTCGGAGTGAATCCGTGGGGCGTCCGATAGAACCTCGAGACGCGTTTATTGCTGCTACCGCGCAGGTTCACGGCCTGACTCTCGTCACGCGCAACGCTTCTGATTTCGAGGTAACGGTGAAAGATATTGTGACACCATGGATCTAGACTGGCAGGCTGCTGGAAAATTGACGGGCAGCGCAGTTTTCTTTCTGTTCCTCATGGTTACTTGAAAATTAGTGCGGTTTAAGCTATAAAGAAGTCTGAGTTCCACGCGGGCTGTTCGTTTGTACACACCTTTCTGATCGGTCTCCATAGTTCTACAAAATCTAATGCGCTGGCCGGCAACTGCGTTGCTGCGCTCAGCGACTACAGGAGACTAAACGTGAAACGGAAAAAAACAGTTACTCCGGCTAAACTCGCCGCAAATAGACGCAATGCCAAACATTCAACCGGTCCTAAAACCGCCGCAGGAAAAAACCGCGCGAGCATGAATGCGGTCACTCACAGCTTGTTTGCGCAAAAATTGGTGCTGAACGATGAGGACAGTCGGCACTTGGAAACATTACGCCGCGATCTACACGCCGAACTCACGCCGGAGACTGTCCTGCAAAGGTTTCAGTTCGAGACGATCGTGACTTGCATGGGTCGATGCTTATTGGCGTTAAGTGTCGAAATGCAGTACATCAATCGGTTACTGGGCCAAGACGGTGAACATCGATCCCAAAGCGACCAGCCGCCAGGACAGGTCGAGTGGTACCTCTCCGGCAAGCAGGGACTGCGCGAAGGCATGCGGCTACTTGAATCTGTCGAGCGGGAATTTCTGAGACTGGGACGAATCGATGAGGAATGGCACGATCAACTCGATAAAGCTTTCGGCGCGCAGTTTCGGCAAAAATTAAGTCAATGGACGCCCTCAAATCCGGAAGCCGCTATGGCGGCAGAGCAGATAGTTGTGTTCTCACGAACTTACAATATGGATGTTCCACGATTTGACGGAAACCGTGAATCCAGCAATGAGCCCAAAGTTATCCTTGACCCAAATCAGAGCAAACAGATGGTGATCAAATTGTTGGAAATGCAAAGGTCCATGCTGGATGATCTTCGGAACAGCGTGGAACCACGTAGTTCGTGGTCTGCCAGAGAGCAAAGTGGTACATTAGACCCTCCCCGCCACTACAGTGCAGCGTGCCGGGATCTGGATCGGGCCATCGAAAGGTACTTGTATCTGAAGAGGAACAAGCTCTAGCGACTAAAACGGAACGATGTAGCGCTCCCGCGGAGCGATCTTGTCTCTAATCGCCGAAAGGTGATTGAATCGAAGTTAACCGGCAAGCAGGAGACATAAATCTGGGACACAGGAGATCAGCCGCGCAGTTTCACGTATCAAGGGTCGACAACACATGGGGACGTCGATGGGTTACACCTCGTGAAATACCATCGCTGGCCGAGCTAACAGTCTTCTCGCGACTTCTCACCAGATCGTGTGGAGCGCCCGCGAACGTCGGATCTCTCGGTCCGCGGTAAGCAGAGACATTCCCTCGACTAGGGCGGTGGCTCCAATAATGCGATCTGCTGGATCCTTAGGGTAAGTGGCAGGAAGTCCTAGGGCACGCGCACACGCGCGGCCGCTGATCGGTAGGATAATGAACCGTGCCTCGATTTCCTGCAAAAAGGATTCGAGACTGATCTCGAGGCGGATGCGCCCTTTACTTGAAAGCGTCGCCAATTCCAGGAGAGTGATGTCGGAAATCGCCAATCCGTCGCCGTTCTCGCGCGCATCGTTGATGGCCGCTCTTGCCTTCTTGGAAAGGTGAGTTTGGTCAAGCGCCAGCCAGACGACAACATGAGTGTCGACGAGAATCACCTGAGTTCTCCCCACTCCTCGTCCGAAATTGCGGGGGAAACGAGATCACCCAAAATAGTGCCCTTGCCCCGCAAGAAATTGTAGATGTCGTCTGTATTTTTGTCGGCCGGGACGAGTGTCGCCACCGGCTTGCCGTGTTTCGTGATCACTACGGCTTCCCGCTTCGCCTGAACCTCGTCCATCACAGCCAGGCAATGTATTTTAAACGAACCTGCCGCCATTTTCCTCATTCCCCAACCTCTGAGATCATAGTCATTATACCATAGTCATAGTTGGACTGAGACAAAATTCCTTGGCTTCGTTCGTGTCTCCGCATCCTTTATGGTTCTTGTTATTACTATAAAGTATACAGTTATTTATGTATATGTCGTATAGATATTAATCGAATAGATTCATATAATATTGATTTTGCAAAACGAACCCAATAAGTTCTTTTATTTCAACGGCCCCATGATCGGGTACGGCGGCTAGGGGAAGCCGGATTGCTCCTTCTAGCGTCAAATCATTAGCGGGCCTGTTATGCAGGTTGTTTGTGCTTGACCGATTCCATGCTTTCCCGACGGGAGCCTGAGTTGGAAATTTATCTTGTAGACGGCACCTACGAACTGTTCCGCCATTATTATGCGCTGCCCTCCGCACGCGACGAGGATGGGCGCGAAGTGGCTGCCGTGCGCGGCGTGCTCGCGTCGGTGCTCGGCATGATCAAGGGAGGCGCAACCCACATTGCGGTCGCGACGGATCACGTCATCGAGTCTTTTCGCAACGGATTATGGTCTAGCTACAAAACTGGTGAAGGTATTGAACCGGATCTCCTGGCGCAATTTCCACTTCTCGAAGAGGTCCTCGTCGCGGCTGGCGTTGTGGTTTGGCCAATGGTCGAATTCGAGGCCGACGATGCCATTGCCGCGGCGGCGGTCGCTGCCGCCAAACAAAAAGATGTCACTCGCGTTGTCATCTGCACTCCCGACAAGGATCTCGCACAATGCGTATCCGGATCACGCATCGTTCAATTAAATCGTCGGACGCGTGTGACCATGGATGAGTCTGGCGTGATCCAAAAGTTCGGAGTCTCACCGGAATCGATTCCCGATTACCTGGCTCTGGTGGGCGATGCGGCCGATGGCTATCCGGGGTTGGCCGGTTGGGGAGCGAAGTCGTCAGCCGCCGTGCTCGCCAAGTTTCTTCACCTTGAATCGATTCCGAAGGACTGCCGCGAATGGCGAGTGAATGCTGCAAACGCGGGTACCCTCGCCGTTACCCTTTGTCGCGAGTGGGACAACGCCATACTTTTTCGAAGACTCGCCACGCTTCGGACTGATATCAAGCTCTTCGACGACGTGGACGAGCTGAGATGGCGCGGCCCTACCTCGGCGTTCGATTCTTTGACAGCGCGATTGGACGCAGCACGCACCGAGCGAACAGGGGCGTCCCGGCGACGCTCGTGAGCGCGAAGAACTGAACCAGTATCATTGCGTTGCAGATTAGGGCAAGGCGCTAGCTAACGGCAGCCAGACTTGAAAGCGGGTGTGACCGGGTTCGGAACTGACCTGAATATTTCCCCGATGCTTCTTCACAATTCGTTGGACAGTGTCCAGGCCGAGGCCTGTGCCTTCCCCAACTCCTTTGGTGGTGAAAAAAGGCTCGAAGATGTGGGGCTGCACCTCGTGGGGAATTCCTGGGCCGTTATCGCCAATCTCAACGACAGCGCAACCATCGTCCTGGTAGGTTCGGATGCGAAGCTCGCCCTGCCCGTGCATCGCGTCAATCGCGTTATCGATGATGTTGGTCCAGACCTGGTTTAGCTCGCTGCCAAACGAATTCACAAGCAGGGGAGCGGGTTGGTATTCGCGCTGCACTGCCACTCCTTTTTTCAGTTTGTGATTCAGGATGGTAAGCGTGGTTTCCAGGCTCTTTACGATGTCTACGTTTTGCACCGGCGCCTGATCCATGTGGGTGTATTCCTTGATGGCGCCGACCAAGTCCGATATCCGCGAGGTGCTGCTCTCGATTTCGTGCAGCAGGCTCGCGACTTCCACCGAAGCGGCGATCCTGACCAGAGCGGCTCGGGCAGTGTCCCCGTCGAGATTCGCGAACAATGATTCCACCACCGCCGGCTTGATATTCCGCCGGGCCAGGCCAGCCGCTAGCATCCACAAGTCGTTTTGTCCGTGGCTGCGCAGCAGAGAATCAATCTGGTCTTCCAAGTCGCTCATGGTCAGAGGATCCGGTGGAACTACATCCGTTTGCGTGAATGAAGCCTCCAGCTTTTCGATTTCTGATTTCTGAGCAGGAGTGAGATCACGCTTTCCCAGCTCCAGACTCGCGTCTCTGATTTTCTTCAGAATGGCGCGTAATTGGCTCGCAGCACGTTTCGCAGCAGAAGCCGGATTGTTGAGTTCATGCGCGAGGCCTGCCGAAAGCTTTCCCAAGGAAGCCAATCGGTCTCGCTGTTGTTCGATCCGGGTGGTTTCACGGATGCGGTCGGACATCAGGCCCACCAGGCGCTTGGTCAGCTCCGGCATTTTCTGTACAAGATCTGGGAACAGTAACGCAGGAAATCGCAGGGCGCGGCTATCCGTCTCGGCTCGCAAGCTCACAGTAAACTGCTTCATCCTGGAAAACGGCAACACTCCAGTAACGCTGCCGGCGGTTATGGAAAAGGTAACGGCGTCGCCCGCAAGTTCGCCGCGCGCCTGAATTTCGCCCTCAAGAAGTACGAACATTGAATCGGCGGGATCGCCTTGACGTGAGTAGCTGTCTCCCGCCTTGAGACGCAGCTCTTGCGATTGGCCGATGAACCAGTCGAGCTGATCGTCTGGCAAGTCAGCGAATACAGCGACGCGACGTAATTCGGATTTATCGACCATTTAGACTTTGCTCAGATACTGATGGATGAATTGCACTGCGACCGATCCTTCACCGACTCCAGAAGCCACGCGTTTTATGGAACCGTGGCGCACATCGCCCACAGCAAAGATCCCGGGGACATTGGTCTCGAGCAAGAACGGATCCCGGTCGAGCGTCCATCCTTTCGGATGTTGGCCGTCACGTATAAGATCTGGACCAGTCAACAGGAAACCGCGCTCGTCCCGCTCGACGACACTCGCCAGCCAATCCGTCCGCGGCAATGCTCCAATAAAGATAAACATCGCACTCGCCGGCACGCGCTCAATCTTTTCGGTGTCGGAACAAAGCACCGAAATCTCTTCCAGATGCGTTTGCCCATGCGCCTCGGCCACGCCGGCATGTGTCCACAGCTGAATGTTAGGCGTCTCTTTAATCTGGTCAATCAAGTATTGCGACATGGTGCTGGAAAGCGACTCGCCGCGCACAAGAATAACGACGCGCTCGGCGTAGCGAGCGAAATTCATCGCCGCCTGACCGGCGGAGTTTGCGCCGCCCACAACGTAGACGATCTCACCCTTACATGACAAAGCCTCGGTGGCGCCGCCGCCATAGTAAATACCCGCCCCCTGCAATCTGTCTATGCCTGGAGCGTCCAGGCGCCGCCATTGCACACCAGTCGCAATCATCAGGGCGTGGCATGAGATCTCGCTCCCGTCCGCCAGTTTCATGATTCGGTAAGGCCCTTCGACTCGGACACCGATAGCTTCCTGGGCCAGTATTTCCACTCCG
>Ga0207057_1202_pt2 | contig 12803 bp, 8 predicted proteins | sample Alteio_BWMinCont_33_FD_153265 | JGI IMG/M metagenome (GOLD analysis project Ga0207057, IMG submission 153265) | Enriched cells from forest soil in Barre Woods Harvard Forest LTER site, Petersham, Massachusetts, United States -... | ecosystem: Environmental > Terrestrial > Soil > Temperate forest >... | reverse complement strand
CACCTTGAACCTTCGCTGACTGGTGGTAGCCGTCTAACTGGCCGGCCCTTCTGTGGCCGGCCATTTCTGACTTCCCGGCCCCGAACCTGCCTTTGACCTTTCCGACTCCTTCCCTCGTTCCTTTCTGCTCCTCGCACCGGCGAGCTCTCCCATGCCTCGCACCCAGCATCTTTGTCTCGCTTCTCGCCGAGTAGCTTTTTGGCATCCCGAAAACCTCCAAGTCATTTTACACCCGATGCGCCTTTGGCGGAAATCCGTTCGACAGGTCCGCTTGCAAGTCGGGACTCTGGAAGTCCTTCCGGCGTAAACGAAACGCAAATGAAATGACGCTTTCTCGCCGTAAAGCCAGCACTGGCCTCTGGATGGGGTGCAAACCGCTTTCGTTAACGCCCTAAATCCTTTGGGCGTTTCGAGGGGCGCCCTGGAAAACCAGCTTTTTTTCGCCCGATATGCAACACGTTTTTGGGCCGCCTGCATAACTCCTTTGCAAGCCGGACAGCCTGCATGCGGGAATCCAGGCAAAGCTCTCAAAAAACAGTAATCGGGTAGAGGATTTCGCCTGTCTCTCGGTAGTTCCGGCCGTCATTTTCAGGGCCTTTTACTGCCGAGAGGCTGGTGGTGCGACGAAGGTTTTTTCGCTGGTTTTACGATGCTTTTTCAGCCCTTTGGAGGAAAGCAGATGAATCACTTGAAGCAGGCTCATAACGAGCTTTTCCGCCGCTCTCCCGACGAGCGTTTCAAAACGCTTGCCGACCTCGGAGAGCACTGTCTTCGGCAGAAGGAGGAGTCCGTGGACCGCTGGCATCCGCCGCACGTTCTCACCCCCCGGCCGCTCAGTTCAACTGAGCTGGTCCTGGAGGTGGGAAACGACGGCGCGTTTCTGATGAACGACTGGAGTTTCGGGCAGCTTTGTGGGCTTGCTCGGGTCAGTAAGGAGACGGTAACCCGACTCTCCGCTGACACTGCGGCTCGCGTCTTTAACGAGACGATCCCCAAGGCGAATAAGCCCCTTCAGATGTTCACCGAGAGCAACCGGGTGCGCTCGATTCACGGGACAAGCTACACGCGGCTTCACAACGCCGATCTTGTGGCCATCCTTCGCGAGTTTGCGGTGGACTTTCAGCCCCCGCAAGTGGCAGCAAACGGTGGAACCGGGCTCTATGCCGGCGAGCAGGACATGTTCGTCTTTTTGATCGACCCACTTGGCTGGGCCGAAATCGACGGACAGGCCTTTGCTCCAGGGTTCTTTCTACAGAATTCTGAGACCGGAAAGCGCTCGCTTGGTATCCAGACCTTCTGGTTCCAAGCAGTCTGCGCCAATCACATCGTCTGGGATGCTACCGAAATCGTCGAGTTCACGCGAAAGCACACGGCCAGTATCCACGACTCTCTTAGCGAGATTCGGCGGATCATCGAGGCCTTGGTGCGAAAGCGGGACGAACGTCGTGAAGGCTTCGTGAAAGTCGTCAAAAAGGCGATGGAAACGAAGCTCGGAGAAGACGCGGAAGAGGTAATGAAAGTGCTCGGAAGCTCCGGCATTTCGCGCTCTCTTGCCAAGCAGGCACTTGAGATCGCAAAGGAGCAGGGGCGGTTCACGATCTTTTCGCTTGTCGATGCTCTGACACGTCTCTCCGGCGAGTTAAAAAACGCCGGTGAGCGAACGGACGCGGACGAGAAGGCGGGTAACCTCCTCTCTCTTGCCGCGTAGTACCGTCAAACTGTGTTGTTACTGTTTCAGTTCCCTTTTCAACGAAAGGTAGGCGTACCATGGCAAAGGAAAATGGCAAGGCCCGCAGTCCCGGAGAGGAAGCTCGGCCAAAGCCAGTGCATGAGGTCAGGCTCGGTCGTATTAAGGCGGCTCTGTGGGAAAATCAGACCGAGAACGGCACGAAGCACAACGTCACGTTTTCCAGGCTCTACAAAGACGAGAGCGGCAACTGGAAGCGGAGTGAATCGTTTGGCAGGGATGACCTTCCACTGCTCGCGAAAGTCGCAGACATCGCGCACACGTGGATCTTCGACCAGTCCAAGGAAGCGGCTGACCATAGCGTTCCCTTCTAGCCACAAAAGCTAGATCGCCCAAGGTTTTTTTCTAGGCCCAACCGCACCACCGGGCCTCTTTCATTAACACCCTTCAGTCGAGCACGGTGATAAGCCGGAAACGGACCCGAATCGGGTTCGGCCATTCGGTAAGGAGCTCCTCGATAGGAGGCTTTTTTGGAGTACGACAATGAAAAAAACTGGCATCTTTCACGAGCTATCGCAGGGAAAAGTCAAGGCTACCATCTGGCACGAGACCATAGGTGGCGAAACGCATTTCAATGTCGCCTTTACAAGGCTCTTTAACAACGGCGAAAGGTGGTGGGATGCGGCCTGTTTTCACAAGGAAGACATGCCCGCGCTTGGAAGGCTTGCCGAGGACGTTCACTTATGGCTTTCCCTGCAAGCGAAAGCAATGCCCCAGGCAGGGGCCGAAGATGGCACGGAGGGCACTTCGTGATGAGACAGCCCACTGGTAAAAGCTGTCGCGGCGTTTTCGCCGCGCGTCACTCTGAGCGAAGGCCCGTCCCGTTCAGGCCAATCAAAATGTCACCCGACTGGGTTCGCCGAACAAGCTTTCTTGGCGCTGCCAGGGGCTTGTCGAGGTTAAAAAAACCGACCGAGAGGACAACAACGCTCGGTCTTTTATAAAGGAGAAACAACATGGCAAAAGAGAAACCGGTACACGAGATAAAACTTGCAAGCGTTAAGGCTGCAATTTGGCAAAACCAGCTCGAAAGTGGCCGCACAATGTACAGCGTTACGTTTAGCCGTCTTTACAAGGAAGAAGGTGCCTGGCGAGACGCTTCAAGCTTCGGGCGAAACGAGTTGCCGCTCGTCGCACGTGTGGCGGACATGTCCCTTGACTGGATACTTGAGCAGAAGGGTAGCGACCAGATGCAAGCAGCCGACGAATAGTTGCGGAAGTGACAAGCTTTGAAAGGAGAAAACTACCTAAAAAAGACACGGATCTTGAGGCCGCTGGCCCTCCGGATTCGTCACCATTATTCCAAGCCAGCTTCTCATTTGAACTCGATACTCCCTTAAACCCCGAAGGAATCCAAGATGAAATACAAGACAATCGTTCTCGAACTTCTGAAAGACCGACCGGAGACATACAACCGGCTCCGGAAGACTCGAATGCTGGCTTCGGTACTGGAACTCTACTCCAGTGCGCTGAAGACCAACCACGAAGCCTGGAAGGAGCGCCTCTTGAAGGCCATGCCGGGGAGGGAGGAGAGCCAGGTTTCGAGCGAAGCTCTGGAGATTTCACTAAAGGATCTGGAGGACTCTTTGGAGGAGGGAATACCTCCGGAGAGCAGCGAAGACCTTTTCATCGTAACGGTTTCAAATCACAGAAAGCCCGCTTAAAGACGCCTCGAAGAGAGCCCACGCTCTTTGACTTTCTGCCGAATAACCAGGCGACGAGCGAGCCACCGGCACCCGCGGAAAACGCCGAAGTAGCAGTCCCGGAAACGCCGATCGGCACCCCGCCTTTTAGCCCCGCTCTACAGCCGAGGCTTGCGATACCGTTTACCGTCGCAAGCGGCGAGAAGGCAAAGGCCCGAGACATCGTAGCCGCCATCCGGGCGCTGAAAGAAATCGAAGACGAGAATCGGCTCGCGACGGAGGAAGAGAGGCAGATCCTTACCCGCTTTGGGGGCTTTGGCCCCGTTGCGCTTTCGATCTTTCCAGACCCGGTAACCGGCCGCTACAAGGACGCCGCCTGCCAGTCGCTCGGCGATGACCTGAAGTCGCTCCTTTCGCCCGGAGAATACGACAGTGCCAAACGCACCACGTTTAACGCCTTCTACACGTCGCCAACCGTCATTGCGGCCATCCACGAGGCCATCGCCCGGCTCGGAATCCCGGAAAACGCCACAGTCCTTGAGCCTGGCTGCGGGACCGGGAATTTCATGAGTCACGGCAGGCAAGGCACGCGCTTTATCGGCGTCGAGCTTGACCTTATATCTGGCCGCATCGCAAAGCTTCTCCACCCCGAGCACGACATCCGAATTGAGAACTTCCGGGATACGAAGCTCCCTGAAAACCGCATCGACGCGGTGATCGGGAACGTCCCGTTTGCTGACCTAAAGCTCGAATACCGCGGCCAAAAGCTCTCGCTTCATGACTACTTCTTTGCGAAGTCAATCGACGCCCTGAGACCCGGCGGGGTACTTGCCCTTGTCACGAGCCATTTCACGCTCGACAAAGTGAACGCTGGCCTTCGCGAGTATCTGGCCGATCGGGCAGATTTCGTGGGTGCCATTCGGCTCCCGTCTGATGCGTTTGCCCGCGAGGGGACGAGGGTTGTAACCGACATCGTGTTTCTGCGAAAGCGAGTCGCAGACTCGCCCGAAAACCATGCCGATCCCGAATGGCTTGGCACATTCCCGCTTCCCATCGAAGGCATGGAGATCCCGGTAAATCGCTACTTCGTAAACCACCCGGAAATGGTCCTTGGGACCTGGACCCGGAAGGACACGCTCTACGGGGGCGAAGGCTACAGCGTCACCGGCGACGGCGACCTCGCAGAAAAGCTCCAGGACGCCATCCAGCGCCTCCCAGAATTCTCCCCGTTACAAGCGTCTTCTGCCGAGGAAGAACCGGCTGCTTCCTTCTCACCGCCGCCGCCAGAGCGCCACATAAGCGAAGGAAGCTTTTTCGTGGCCGATGACCGAACGATCTGTCAACTTGTCGCCGGGGAATCCAGCCCTGTTGTCTACGGCGGAAAGACGCTGACAGCGGGCGGAAAGCTCACCGCGAAACGCCTTGCTGCTCTCATTGGACTCCGCGACCGGGCACGCCGCGTTTTAGAGTCGCAAAACGATGGCTGGCCAGACGAATTCCGTCTTGATGCCCGCCGCGAGCTAAACCGCGCCTACGATCATTTCCACTTCACCTATGGCCCGATAAACAAGACGACCTTTTCTGAGACTGCCGATGGCGGGATGATCCGCCGGATGCCGAATATCGTGAAGTTTCGGGAAGACCCGGACGCGATGCTCGTCATGTCGCTAGAAGACTACGATGAGACGACAGGCAAGGCCGTAAAGGCCGCCATCATGACGAAGGACGTGGTCGGAAAGACCCCGCCAATCACCCATGTCAGAAGCGCCGAAGAAGGGCTTCTCGTTTCCCTAAACGAAAGAGGCGTGGTCGATTTGCCCTTCATCGCCGAGCTTTACGGGAAGCCCGAAGACGAGGTCATCACCGAGCTTGGCGACCTGATCTTTCATGACCCGGAATCCCAGACCTGGGAGACAGCGGATGCCTATCTTTCCGGGAACGTGCGTGCAAAGCTTTCAGCCGCAGAGCGTGCCGGCCCGCTCTATACCCGAAACGTCGAGAAGCTTCGCACCAGGCAGCCAGAAGACGTACTCCCTGGCGAAATTGATGCGAATCTCGGGGCACCCTGGATACCGGAAAGCGACATCCAGGCTTTCGCAGCCGATCTCTTCCATGTCGAACTCTCTTCGGTCCCGGTTGCCCATCTGAAAAAGGATGCGGTCTGGAGCTTTGACGCCGATTACGCAGCCAAGCAATCGGTTGCGGCAACCTCCGAGTACGGCACGCCACGTGCAAATGGCACGAATCTCTTTGAACTTGCTTTGAACATGAAGACCCCCGTCATCTACGATACGGTGAATCACGGCGACCGCGAGGAGCGGGTACTAAACCGAGAAGCAACGATTGCCGCACGCGAGAAGCAAAAGCTCATAAAGGAACGGTTTCGAGCCTGGATTTTCACCGATCCTGATCGTACAGAAAAGCTCGTGCGGCTTTACAACGACACTTACAATAACCTCCGGCCGCGTCTTTTTGACGGCTCGCACCTCGACTTTCCCGGCATGAACCAGACCATCAGGCTCCGGCCTCACCAGAACGACGCCGTTTGGCGCGGCATGAGTTCCGGGAACACGCTTCTTGCCCACGCAGTCGGGGCAGGGAAGACCTTCACGATGGCCGCCACCGGCATGAAGATGAAGCAGGCTGGCCTCATGAAAAAGCCCATGTACGTGGTGCCGAACCATCTTCTGGAGCAGTTTGCGCGCGAGTTCATGCAGCTCTACCCAAACGCGAGACTCCTTGTCGCCGGGAAGGACGATCTCACGCGGGACCGTCGAAAGCATCTCACCGCCAAGATTGCTAGCGGTGAGTGGGACGGGATTATCGTCACCCATTCATCGTTTGAGCGAATCGGGATGTCTCGCGACTTCCAGGAGAAGTTTCTCCTTGAGCAGATTGCCGATTACGACAAGCTCCTTCGGGAACACGCAGGCGCCAAGGGTGCGAACCGAAACCTCATAAAGACCATCGAGAAGCAAAAGGCAGCGAGAGTCGAACGGCTAAAGGACCTCCTCGCCGAGGACAAAAAGGACGACGGCCTCGTTTTTGACGAACTCGGAGTCGATCACATCTTTGTTGACGAAGCCCAGTATTACAAGAACCTCGAAACACCGACCAAAATGGAACGAGTCGCCGGCATCCAGACTGGCGGAAGCGAACGAGCTTTCGACGTGTACATGAAGGCCCGCTACCTCCACGAACAGCACGCCGGCCACGGCGTGGTATTTGCCACCGGGACGCCGATCTCCAACACGATGGTCGAGATGTACACAATGCAGCGTTTCCTTGACCCAGACGGCCTTCAAAGCCGGGGGCTCGAACATTTCGACGCCTGGGCGGCGACCTTTGGCGAAGTGATCGACACGATGGAGATCTCGCCTGATGGAGCATCGCTTCGGCCCCGAAGCCGGTTTGCCCGCTTTACGAATCTCCCCGAACTCCAGCAGATGTTTCGGGCCTTTTCTGATGTCCAGACGGCGGAGATGCTGGATCTCCCGAGACCTCGCCTCGAAGACGGAAAGCCCATCGTCGTTGCGTGCCCCATGTCCGAGGAGCAGCATGCTCTCCAGCAGGAACTTGTCAGGCGCTACGAGCAGCTCCGGTCTCAAAAAGTGGACCCACGAGTCGATAACGCGCTCGCCATCACCACAGATGGACGAAAGCTTGCCATCGACGCACGGATGCTTTCGGCCGCAGCACCCGACTTCCCTGGATCGAAGGTGAATGCGCTGGTCGAAAAGGTCGTCACCATCTGGAGCCGGACCGCCGCGGGCCGCTGCACCCAAATGATCTTCTGCGATATGGGCGTTCACCCAACGCCCTGGGGATACTCGGCCTACGAGGAGGTTGCCTCGAAGCTTGTCGCCGGCGGCGTCCCGGAGGAAGAGATCGCCGCTATCGGGGATGCCGACTCAGACGGCAAGAAACAGGCACTCTTTGAGAAGGTCAGAAGCGGGCAGGTGAGGGTCCTCATCGGCAGCACCCAGAAGATGGGGACAGGCACAAACGTCCAGAAACGGCTCGTGGCCCTTCATCATCTGGACGCGCCCTGGAAGCCCGCGGAGGTCGAACAACGAGAAGGCCGCATCCTTCGCCAGGGAAACGAGAATGAGGAAGTCGCGGTCTACCGCTACGTCACCGAGGGCTCTTTTGACGCCTACATGTGGCAAGCCCTTGAAACCAAGGCCAGGTTCATCGCCCAGGTGATTACCGCCGAAAACGTCGCCCGAACCGCTCAAGACATCGGCGGCCAGGAGCTTTCCTACGCCGAGGTCAAGGCGATTGCGTCCGGCAACCCTGCGGTCCTAACCCTTGCCGAGGCCGATGCCGAGCTGCAACGGCTCTCACTTCTCAAGAAGAACCACCTTGACGAACAGTACGTCGCAAGGCGAAGCGTCCGCGATTTGCCAGGGACCATTTCAAGTCTCTCCGAGCGGCTGGCGAATCTCAAGGCGGACCAAGAAACGGCCACCGCTCATGCCGCCGACCTGATTACCATCGGCAGCCACAATTACTCACGCGAGGACGCACCCGGCGTCCTGGGCAAAGAATTGGAATCCTTGCCTCGAAACGTCCGCGAGACCCGTCGCATTCCTCTCGGCGTTTATCGCGGCCTGCGATTCGGCCTGGTCCTTCACCCGCATTTCCCGCCCGACGTGTACCTGGAGAATGCGGGTACCCGCCAGTCCATGCTCTCGCGGGAGCACCAGGGGCCGCGGGCTGTCCTAAACGCCCTCGAACGCCTGGCCAACGGCTACGGCTCCGAATGCAGCCGCGTCAAGCAAGACCTCGCAATTGCCGAGTCGCAGCTTCGCGATTACCAGGCACGCCTTGGAAAGCCTTTCCTCCACGACGCCTACCACTCCGAGTTGACCACGCTTCGTGACCAGCTAAAGGCCGCCCTTTCAGGCGTCCCTCCCGAGCCAGGCACCGACCTCCACCCAAGCGCTTCCGAACTTGCCGAACGGATCAAGGATCTCAAGGTTTCAAACACCCTTGAGGCTACGCCTCAGCGCTCAGGCATTCACCAGTCCTCGGCAGAGGAGCCTGTCACGGCTCGCATCCGACGACGGACGGACGAGATTCCGCCGTCCCATAACTGACAAGTACGAAGCTCTTCACGGCAAGGTCTGATTACGTCACCCGGCCGACTTCACGCCCGAAAGCTCCAGATACCTGGACGATAGGCAGATCGCGACTCGACTACGGTCGCCGTTGCCCACCGTTGCCCACTACTAGCACTAGCACTCTCAATGGCTCACAGTTTCTTAATCAACTGACATATGCTATGATCCGAGTATTTAACCTTGACACGTATATATGCCATTATTGCCACCAACTAACCACCCACCCTCAGCGAAGGATCCCGTTAAACAGGAGACACCTTCGGATAATACCTTCACGCGAGTCCATGTCGCACAGGCAGACCGATTAAAGGCGGCGGTTGAGATGTTTGCTCAGAGCAATGATTACTTTCGACGCTTGCCTAGAAACTTGAAGGACGTAGCGATGGGGGTAGCGGTTGAAACACTCCAACTACCTGCGAAGGACCTCCTCCTAAGAGCAGGGGAGCTTGATGCTCTTGACGGAGCAATGGCTAGGTTTGATCGGGAAAAAAGTGGTGGCTTGATAGCTGACCACAAAGAGCTTCGGAAACACCTGGTAGAGTTCGATCTTGATAAAATGATGGAAGCGCAACGAATGGATGCGTTGTCCCTCGCACAATTGAGGCAAGGCATTGCTTCCCGTCAGGCTAGGATAGACCTGGCAAGGGAGATCGGGGGGCCAGCACCTCAAGTAGTCTTACGTGAAGACTTCAAGCTCGCGAATGACCTGGCATGGCAAGCTGTCCGTGAGTTGACTCCAACACTGGCGGAACTCTGAACGGGGCCGCCCATTACTTGGAACCATAAAAGCCCGTAGACCACACGCCCTCTCCATTGACCATTGACTACGCCCATGTGTTTCCAGGCTGGCATAAGGCGAAGAGGCCAAGACCCGACATGACCCACGGTTCAAGTATTCTGCAAGGTGAACGTGCAAGAGGGGGTCATACCTCTGAACGGAAAATAACGTACGTTAGCAAAGAATAATCTCCATGCTTTCACGAGGTTTATCGGCCTCTAATTCCAAGGTGTGCTCAGAATGTGGCCCACAATACAAGCCTTTGAAATAATTAGACATCTAAAGTGTTGGCGTACAATCATTTACAAAGTGAGGAATGACCCCTGAAAGACCAAGGCGCGGACCTGCCAACCCTTCCGGTGTTCCTCGGAGCTGCGGCGGCCCGCAATGCAACGTCTCTGTTCGCTTAGCCCATAACACGGGAGATGAACTAAATAAGCCGAGGAGCACCATGGCACTGTTGACTGAAAAAGCGACCCCTTCGCAGGAGACCGACCAGGGCGAGGAGAACCTGCCGCCGCGACCCCTGAACGTGGGCGAGGCAGTGTTTGCCGACATCCTTGCTCACCCGGAGGACGACCTCCCCCGTTTAGCTTTCGCCGACTGGCTGAAGGATCAGAATGATCCGCGCTTCGCCACCCGCGTGGAGTTCATTCACCTCCAGTGCACGCTTGCCGAGATGTCCGAGACGGACCCGCAACGGCCGGCGCTGGAAGCGCGGGAAGAGGAGTTGCTATCGACGAACGGCGACAAGTGGGCCGCTCCGCTGACCGGCATGGTTACACGCTTTACCTTCGAGCGGGGCTTTATCGGAGAGGTGGACATGAGCGCTGCGGCCTTTCTGGAGCAAGGCGACCAACTCTTCCGTCTCGCGCCAGTAACCCAGGTCACAATTTGCAACATCAAAGAAGAGCAGTACCAAACGATAGCCGCATCGCCTTACCTCGCAAAACTAACGATGCTTAACCTGGCAGAGAACCACCTTACCAACACGGTGGCACAGGCGCTAGCCGCTTCGCCCTACCTCGCAAAGCTCACGACGCTTAACCTGTCATGGAACGAGCTCACCGATGCCGGGGCACAGGCGCTAACCGCTTCGCCCTACCTCGCAAACCTCACGACGCTTAACCTGTCATGGAACGAGCTCACCGAAGCCGGGGCACAGGCGCTAACCGCTTCGCCAAACCTTGCAAAGCTCACGACGCTTAACCTGGCAGGGAATAGCCTCACCGAGGCCGGGGCACAGGCATTAGCCGCGTCGCCAAACCTCGCAAACCTCACCACGCTTAACCTCGAAGAGAACGACCTCACCGAGGGCGGGGCACAGGCGCTAGCCGCTTCGCCCTACCTCGCAAAGCTCACGACGCTTAACCTGTCATGGAACGACCTCACCGATGGCGGGGCACAGGCGCTAGCCGCTTCGCCATACCTTGCAAATCTCACGACGCTTAACTTGGCAGGGAATAGCCTCACCGAGGCCGGGGCACAGACATTAGCCGCGTCGCCAAACCTCGCAAACCTCACGACGCTTAACCTGTCATCGAACAACCTCACCGAGGCCGGGGCACAGGCGCTAGCCGCGTCGCCAAACCTCGCAACCCTCACGACGCTTAACCTGGCGTGGAACAAGCTCACCGACGCCGGGGCACGGGCATTAGCCGCGTCGCCAAACCTCGCAAACCTCACGACGCTTAACCTGGCGTGGAACAAGCTCACCGAGGCCGGGGCACGGGCGCTTCGGGCTCGCTTTGGAAAAGGTGTGAGTTTATGAGTTCTTTCAGCCAGAACGCCCTTACCTTTAGCGCTCTTATCCCGTTTGGTGGCGCTGTAAGCGGCCCGCAAGGAGACGCCTTGGTTCTTTTGGCCCATAACTGCGGGGGATGAACTAAATAGGCCGAGGAGCACCATGCATGGCACTGTTGACTGAAAAAGCGACCCCTTCGCAGGAGACCGACCTGGGCGAGGAGAACCTGCCGCTGCGACCCCTGAACGTGGGCGAGGCATTGTTTGCCGACATCCTCGCTCACCCGGAGGACGACCTCCCCCGTTTAGCTTTCGCCGACTGGCTGAAGGATCAGAATGATCCGCGCTTCGCCACCCGCGTGGAGTTCATTCACCTCCAGTGCACGCTTGCCGAGATGTCCGAGACGGACCCGCAACGGCCGGCGCTGGAAGCGCGGGAAGAGGAGTTGCTATCGACGAACGGCGACAAGTGGGCCGCTCCGCTGACCGGCATGGTTACACGCTTTACCTTCGAGCGGGGCTTTATCGGAGAGGTGGACATGAGCGCTGCGGCCTTTCTGGAGCAAGGCGACCAACTCTTCCGTCTCGCGCCAGTAACCCAGGTCACAATTTGCAACATCAAAGAAGAGCAGTACCGAGCGATAGCCGCATCGCCTTACCTCGCAAAACTAACGATGCTTAACCTGGCAGAGAACCACCTTACCAACACGGTGGCACGGGCACTGGCCGCATCGCGATACCTTGCAAACCTCACGACGCTTAACGTGGCAGGGAATAGCCTCACCAATGCCGGAGCACAGGCACTGGCCGCATCGCCGAATCTCGGATCTCTGACCACGCTTAACCTGGCAGGGAACCGCCTCACCGACGCCGGGGCACAGGCACTGGCCGCTTCGCCATACCTTGCAAACCTCACCACGCTTAACTTGGCAGCGAACGACCTCACCAATCCCGGGGCACAGGCACTGGCCGCATCGCCGAATCTCGGAACTCTGACTACGCTTAACCTGTCAGGGAATCGCCTCTCCGACGCCGGGGCACGGGCACTGGCGGCATCGCCGATTCTCGGAACTCTGACCACGCTTAACCTGGCAGCGAACCGCCTCACCGACGCCGGGGCACAGGCACTGGCCACATCGCCATACCTTGCACACCTCACCACGCTTAACCTGGCAGGGAACCGCCTCACCGACGCCGGGGCACAGGCACTGGCCGCATCGCCGAATCTCGGAACTCTGACCACGCTTAACCTGGCGGCGAACCGCCTCACCGACGCCGGGGCGCAGGCACTTCGGGCTCGCTTTGGAAAAGGCGTGACGGGCTTGGTCTGAGTTATCTCAGCCCAAGTTTCCCTCACTTGACGCCGATTTACGCCGTTGCCTCAGAGCCCTTGCTCGGCTTCCCGAGGCGACTCGCAGCGGCCGGTTGCGCCACGCTTCGATGCGGTCGAGGTGCTTCACATCATTGGAAGCTTAGCTGTTGCCGATGTGCTAAAGTAACATTCAATTGCCAATGCATCAGATCCTCGCGAAATCAATTCTCTCTTGCGGGCAAGGGACAGCGTTGGATGTCCGGCCGAGTTCCAAAGGACCTGGGCCGGATGTCCAATAAAACCGGGATAACTTATCCCCAAGTCCCTATCGAATGGGAGAATAGAGATGACTGAGGCTCAGAAGCATAACGAATGTAACATCCACGAGGCTTTTCTGGAGTTCACGAAATCGGGACTTCTCACCAGTACTCTGACGATGGAGGCGACCATGCCA
>Ga0207057_1139_pt1 | contig 12847 bp, 9 predicted proteins | sample Alteio_BWMinCont_33_FD_153265 | JGI IMG/M metagenome (GOLD analysis project Ga0207057, IMG submission 153265) | Enriched cells from forest soil in Barre Woods Harvard Forest LTER site, Petersham, Massachusetts, United States -... | ecosystem: Environmental > Terrestrial > Soil > Temperate forest >... | reverse complement strand
TCGCCGTAGCTTGAAACCTGCGCCGAAGCGGCAGAGATGGCAAAAATAAGCCCGGCTGCGAGCGCCAGCGCGCCTTTCGCCGTCCTGCCGTGCCGAATTTTGCTGATTGCCTGCATGTGCTTCTATGCTAATCCGCTTTTCGCGGCAATTCACGCCGTCGACGCTGTTGCTAGTTATTGTTTGCCTTGGTCGATGCCTGCTCACCGGGCTGCTGCGCCGCGCCTTCGCGGAGTTGTTGCTCATAAGCCGTGCGGGCAAAGCCGTCGGTCAGCGGGACCTGCACCGAGATGGCCTTGTCCCCGGCCATCAACGGCTCGGCGGGCTGCGACTGCTGCGCGACGGGCAATCCGCGTTGCGCGACCAACTCCATGGCGCGCTCGATCGGTATACGGACTGTGCCCTTCGAGCGGTCGATCCAGCTGTAGTTGTCGAGCAGCAGATCTTCGCGAGCGTGCAGGTCGGCCGTGTCCAGATTGCCGTCGTCGCCCTGCAGGCGCGGTGTCGGGAAAGCCTGGGTCAGCTGCTTCAACTGCTGCTGCTCCATCGCCGGGTTTGATTCCATGTGGTAGGTCTTGCCCGCTTCGGCGTTCTCCCGGTTCCACTGGTTCGGGGGTCCGTCGCGCTTCTCGAGCGCATTGTTGATGACCTTGCCCATGCCGAAGCAGAAGACAAAGAAGACGCCCACCGAAATGAAGAGTCCGATGAGGAAGACGATGATGCCGTGTGCGCTTACGTCTGTAACTTCGTAGCCTTCCCGAACGGAAGCGGCTTTGTTATGCGACTCGTGCTCGTTAGGGTTAGGCGTGTGCATGTTCGGGCTCCAGAATCTCCGCCACGTGCGGATCGTTGGTGGCAACCAGCGGCCGTGATTTCAGTTGCGAGAAGTAGTTCGCCATCCAGAAGGAGATCAGCGCTCCCGGCACCGCGATGTATTCGAGAATGCCGAAGCTGAAGTGCAGGTTGCGGGCCGCGTCCGGGAAGTTCGGCTCGATCAGCCACCACATATCCCAGCAGCGGGCAACGATCATGATGCAGCAGACGACAACCAGGCGGCTCTTGATGCGCTTGAGGTCACGCGAAAGTAGCAGCGTAAAGGGCAGCAGCCAGTGGAAGATAACGTCGAACGTTGCCACCACTCCCCAGTTGCCGCGGATGCGATCGAGGTACCAGGGAATCTCTTCCGGCGAGTTGCCTGACCAGATGATGAGGAACGAGGCGAAGGCAAGGTACATATTCAGCATGGTGAAGGCGAAGCAGAGCTTGCCGAGGTCATGCTGTTCGGTGACGCGAAAGATGGTTTTGATGGGCTGTGCCTTCGACAGGCCAATCAGGGTCAGGATGACAAGCGCAAGTACGGCATAGCCTTGACCGACGAGGAACTGCAGACCGTATACGGTCGAAAACCATGCCGGGTCGAGCGACATGACGCAGTAGATCGCGATGGCTGTCAGTGTAAGCGAATAGAGCACGATGCCGAAGCCGCTAAGGTTCTCGAATTTTATCTGCCAGTAGGGGACATTTGGCTCCCGGTCGGCGTCGCGTTGCAACGACCATTTGTTGAGCAGAAATGTGTAGAGCGCCCAGGTTGCAAAGCAGAACAGGATCACTACCCAGAAGCTCGTTGCGTTGAGCATCGGCTTTTTCCAGTGGATGGCGTGAGCCTGTTCGGCATTGATCAGGTGGCTCTTCAGGGCGGCTTCCGCGTCCGGATAACGCGCCCACAGGTAAAGCTGTTTGAGCGAAACGCCGAAGATTCCGACAGGAAGGAAATAGAGGAAGACGAGCGGGAGAGTGCGCGTCATGGCTTCCAGCGGGCGCCGCACCAGCAGGCCCCACTTGCCTCCGGAAAGATATTGGACCATGAGCAGCGCCATCCCGCCGCAGCAGAAGCCGAAGGTGAGCATAAAGCCCATCAGCCAGGCGCGCAGGAAGTGGTTCCAGCCGTCATTCGATAGAAAGCCGAGGATGATGCCGAGAACGGAAAACACTACGCCGATGATGAGCGCCTTGCTCCGCCAGCCGTTGACAAAGGCCGGGGCCGAAAGGTCAGCGGGCAATGTTTTCTCGTGATTACCCGAACTTGAATGTTGCGCCATGCGTTCTGATCCTTAATTCTTGGGCTCTGGCCAAGTTGTCTCGCCTTTTTTCCCGCTTGTCGTCGCAGCAGGCTGTGGCGTCAAAGTCGGCGTCTTCGGGTTCTCTGCGGGAGCGCCGGCCGCATCGCCCACCGGGGGTAGTGCCTGCACACTCGTATCCACCGCCATGGGCCAGGGCCCAGCGAAACTCGCCGGCAATCCCTGCTCCTGAGCGATATCGCTGAGGTTCTTTACCTGCGCGCCCTGCGGCACGTCGGACTCCTTCGCGTTCTGGCTCAATTGCAAAGCGCGGATGTAGGCCGCGACTGCCCAGCGATCAGCCGGGGTCAACTGAGCCGAATAATCCGGCATAGCGCCGTGGCCGTTGGTCATGACATAGAAGTAGTGGCTCAGCGGCTGCGCGAGGCGTTTCGAATCGTGATAGTTGCCTGCGGGTTTATAGCCGCGCTGCACGATCATGCCATCGCCGTTGCCGACGCGCGAATGGCAGGGCGTGCAGTAGATGTTGAAACGCTCCTGCCCGCGCTCAAGCACGGCGAGCGTGGCCGGAAACGGCATCGCGTCCTGCTCCTTGCCGTTCAGGAGTCCGGTGAAGAAGTACTCATCTTCGCGCAACTGTCCGCGGGCGACAGTGTGCTCGACCTGCGGGCGCGCCGAGCGCCCATCGGCAAAGAAGTCGGTGCCGCGCTGCGGCACAAATTTCGGCTGGTCCTGCATGTCCTGACGGCAGCCGGCGAGCAGCGAGATGGCTGCCAGCGCGCTCAGTGACATCAATCCCATTACACCCCGTCGACGACGACCTGTCGTCGGGGACCCCGTTCTACGACCCCATTGACGAAGACCTGTCAATGGGGACGCCGTTGTGCGGATTCGGCTCATCGTCTTAATACTCCACCTCCACCACGGAGACCGGCTGACATCCTTCAAGAAAGGCCCTCGACTCGGCCACGTCGAACTTCGGATCGGTCGACTCCAGGCACAGGAAGAACTTGTCCGAGGTCGCGCCGCTGCGGAAGTTGGGCGAGTTGAACAGCGGATGATAGACCTGCGGGAGTCCATTGATGGCGAGCATGCCGAAGGCTGCGGAGAGTCCGGCGAAGAGAATGGTCCACTCATAGGCAGGCACGATAAACGCCGGCCACGAATAGTAAGGGCGGCCTCCGATGTTAAGCGGATAGGCCCAGAGGGAAATCCACGTTTCCAGGCCGAACATGGCCACCACGCCCATCAAGCCGCCAAGCAGACAGACCAGCGACACATTGTCGCGATGGAAGCCGATGGCTTCCGCCGCCTCTTCGACCGGGTAGGGCGTGTAGCAGTCCATCCGCCGGTAACCGGACGTGTAAGCAGCCTGCGCGGCGCGCACCAGATCGCTGGGCGTATCGAACTCGGCGAGTAATCCGTAGGTTCCTTCAATGATCGGCATTAGTCACCTGCCTCGTGCAATGGCTGGTCTTTTGGATGGATCTTTGCCTGCGGCAGCAGGATGCGCAACTCAGACATGGGAATCATGGGCAGGAAGCGAATAAACAGGAAGAACAAAGTGGTGAACAGGCCCAGCGTTCCGACGAAGGTCGCATAATCCCAGCGCGTCGCTTTGTAGGTGCCCCATGACGAGGGCAAATAGTCACGATAAAGGCTGGTAACGACGATCACAAAGCGCTCGAACCACATGCCCGTATTCACGATGAAGGACATGAGGAACATGAGAGCAACGTTCGTGCGGAACTTCCGCAGCCACATCAGCTGCGGCAGGGCGATGTTGCATGTGATAAGAACCCAGTACGCCCAGCCCATCGGCCCGAACATGCGGTTCCACATCATGAAGTATTCCCAGTGGCTGGCCGAGTACCACGACATGAAGACTTCCATCCCGTACCCGTAGGCGACGATCAGGCCGGTCACGAGCATGACCTTGGCCATGTTGTCGATGTGGCGGATGGTGACGATGTCTTCCAGGTGATAGAACTTGCGAATCGGAACCGCCAGCGTGATAACCATGGCGAAGCCCGAGTACACGGCTCCGGCGACGAAATACGGCGGGAAAATCGTCGTGTGCCAGCCAGGCACGAGCGCCACGGCGAAATCGAAGCTGATGACGGTGTGCACGGAGAGAACGAGCGGGGTAGAGAGGCCGGCCAGCAGCAGCGAAGCCGTCTCATACCGGACCCAGTGCCGGACCGAACCGCGCCAGCCAAGAGCCAGGAAGCCATAGAAAAATTGCCCGATCTTCGACTGCGACCGGTCGCGCAGTGTCCCGAGATCGGGGATCATGCCGATGTACCAGAAGACGACCGAGATGGTCGCGTAGGTCGATACCGCGAAGACGTCCCAGAGCAGCGGGGAGCGGAACTGCGGCCAGACGTTCATTGTGCTGGGATAGGGGAAGAGCCAATACCCAAGCCACGGACGGCCTACGTGAAGCAGAGGGAACATGCCGGCGCAGACCACAGCAAAGATGGTCATGGCTTCGGCGAAGCGATTGATCGAGTTACGCCAGGTCTGCTTGAAGAGCAGCAGAATGGCGGAGATCAGCGTTCCGGCGTGGCCGATACCGATCCACCACACAAAGTTGATAATGGCGAAGCCCCAGGCCACCGGCTGCGTGATTCCCCATATCCCGACGCCGCGCAGAAAGAGCCAGGTGACTGCGACGAGCAGTAACGACGCGGCGCCTCCAGCCAGTAGAAAACCGCCAAACCAGCCAAGAGGGGTATGGCTGGTGAGCACGATGCGCGAGATCTTTTCAGTAACCGACTTGAAGGTATGCCCGGGCGCGATGACCCGGATTTCCCCGGTTACCGGATCGAGCATCGGATCCCTAGTCGGATCACTGATTGGTTCTTTGGTTGCCATATTCCGTTCAACCTCTTCGTTACAGGGCCCTACGCTTCGGCCAGTTCAGGGTTCAGGTTCAATACTTCTGCGATGTAGGTCGTGCGCGGGCGCGTGTTGATGTCTGCCAGCACGCCGTAGGTCCGCGACTGCTCCTTGAGCTTGCGCACCTTGCTCGATCGATCGTTGATGTTGCCGAAGACGATCGCGTTCGTCGGGCAGGCCTGCTGGCATGCGGTCACAATCTCTCCGTCGCGAATCTCGCGGTTTTCCTTGTCCGCTTCAATCTTGGCCGCAGTGATGCGCTGCACACAGTAGCTGCACTTTTCCATCACGCCGCGGCTGCGGACCGTGACATCCGGGTTGCGCATCAGCTTCAGGCTCTCGGTTTCGTAGTCGGAGAAGAGCAGGAAGTTGAAGCGGCGAACCTTATACGGGCAGTTGTTCGAGCAGTACCGGGTACCAACGCAACGGTTGTAGACCATGGTGTTGAGGCCTTCCGGTGTGTGCACCGTTGCGCCGACCGGGCAAACCTGCTCGCAGGGAGCGTTCTCGCAATGCTGGCAGGTCATCGGCTGGAGATGCGCGCGCGGCGCTGACAGATCGCCTTCAAAGTAGGTGTCGATGCGCAGCCATTGCATGTTGCGGCCGACCTGCACCTGGTGCTTACCGACGACGGCAATATTATTCTCGGCGTAGCAGCTGACGATGCAGGCATTGCAGCCGACGCAGGCATTCATGTCGATTGACATGCCCCAGGCGTTCTTGTCGTAGCGATAGGCCGGGAACATGCTCGTATCTGTTTCCGGAGTGTCGTGGCCCTCGCCTTCGTGCGCGAAATTCGGATTCTGCTTGAATTCTTCGAGCGTGGCGTAGCGGATGATGCCGCGGTCCATCGCTTCATTGCCTTCGATCGAATGCGTCCCGCTGCCATCGCCGCCATGTGCAACTGCACGGTGATCGATGTAGTGACTCTTCGTGACCGCGAACTCGACAACCTCGCCGGTCTTGCGCAGATTCGCGCCGGTTACAAAGAGCGGCGCATCCGAACTGCGGACAGCATATGCGTTGTATCCATAACCGCTGCCAACGCGGCCTGCGCGGCTGCGTCCCTGCCCGAGTGTCAGCGTGATCGTGTTGTCGGGATGTCCCGGAACCGCAAAAACCGGAGCCAGAACCTTGAGCCCATTCACGCTGAGTTCGACCACGTCGTGCTCGGCGAGGCCGTTCTTGTTCAGCGTGGCGTAGCTCATCTGGGCGGCGTTGTCCCATGAGAGGTTCGTTACCGGCCTCGGCAGTTCCTGCAGCCAGCCTACGTTCGCAAAGCGTCCGTCATAGAGGTTGTAGTCGGGGCGGAAGACGATCTCGAGCGTGTCTGCCCCGCCAGTTGCGGTTCGCGCAGTTATGGGAAGGTCGCCGAACTGATTATTTGCCCCTTGTGCCAGCGGAGCCTTGCTTGCCCCGCCGCCCTTGGGCGGGAACGCAGAATCCGCGATAAAGCCGTCGTGCAGGACTTTCCGCCAGTTGAAGTCGAAATCGCCCTTCGACGAGAGCTGCTGTCTCCAGTTTTCGCGGACGGCGTCATATCCGGAGAGGTCCGGATTGTCGAGCATCGCCTGGACAATCTCGTGCGCCGTGTGCCCGCGGTACAGCGGCTCAATCATCGGCTGCACAATCGAAACCGTGCCGTCGTAAGAACGTGCGTCCGACCAGCTTTCAAGGTAGTGCGCGCTGTTGATATGCCAGTGCGCCAGCTGCGCGGTCTCGTCTACGTGGGAGCCCAGGTGAACGATGGTTGTGACTTTGCCCAGCGCCGATTCGAACTTCAGATCAGCAGGCGTCGAGTAGACCGGGTTGCTGTCAAGAATGACCAGCCAATCCACCTTGCCTGCGTTCATGTCGGCAACCAGCGACTTGAGGTCGTCGGTCTGGATGGAGGGCAACGGGTTCACTGTCTCGGTGTAAATCACCGTCTTGCCGACGTTGCCGAGCGCTTCATTGATGGCGATTGCCGCAGCATGTACCTGTGCCGATTGTTGCTCACCAGGAATCACAAGGCACTTCCCTGCGTTTGCCTTCAGATCTTTCGCTACGGCAGCGAGGTACTTTTTCGCGTCACCGGACCCGTTGTAGCTGGCCGATCCCGATCCGAGTGTTGCCGCCAGGGCAGCGGCAAACGGCCCTATGTCGCTTGCGCGCAGGGCGAGGCGATGCTCTGCCTTGAGACCGGTTGTCGTCGTCCAGCTTTCGACGGCGTACAGGCGGTTCATCTCAGTCGAACCGTCGAGCCTGCGCTTGTTGGCGTAATCCTTCGCCAGCTTGTGGAAGCCCGGCTGGATGGCGCCGGAAAGAAAATCCGCATCGAGCGAGAGAATGACATCGGCCGCATCGAGCTTGTACTGCGCGTCAAGATAATCGCCGAAGGCAGCCTTTGAGGCAGCGTAGGCGGAGTCGCGATTCACAGCGTCGTACTGAATCCACTTCGCGTTGGGGAAGGTGGCTTGCGCCTTCTTCCACTGCGCCGCCAGTGTCGGCGACGTCACCGTGCCACTCAGGAAGTAAACGCCTGTTCCACCGGCGGATTTCTTGTCGGCCAGCGTCGAGCGCCATGCCGCCTGGAAAGCGGCCCAGGTGCGCGTCTCTCCGCGATAAGTGATATGTTGCGAGCGGTCTGGGTCGTATAGATCGAGCAGCGTTCCCTGCGTCAGCGGATCAGAACCGCCCTTGTTGTACGGGTGCTCAGGGTTGCCGTCGACCTTGATGGGGCGGAAGGCATCGCTCTTGACCAGTACTGGAACCGCGCCCGTCGGGAAGGGAAATGCCGTCGCGAAATACATCGGCTTGCCGAGGATCAAATCCTCCGGAGCCTTGATGTATGGATAGATCGGCTCGTCGGGCTGCTTGGTGCAACCGGAGAGCCCGGCCAGCGCCAGCGATGCTCCTGCCAGCTTCAAAAAGCCGCGGCGCGATACAGGATCGATCCACTCGGAAGCCTGCTGCGGAAACTCCCGGCTCAGCATCTCGCCGAATCCCGGCTTGTCGGCCAGCTCATCGAGACTCCGCCAGTACTTCTTGCCCGTCTTACCGCTCAGCTTTGCACGGACTTCTTCAAGCGTCAGGCCTTCGGGCTTCTTTTGTTCCTGAGCCTCAAGCGTCACTAATCCGTTTTTACTCATCTCTTGATCGCGTCTCTCGCCTTCCGGAACTGTAAGCTTCATCGATGGCAAACCTCGCAGCTCGACAGTTCATGCGGTGTGCGGATGTGATACTGCTCTCCCAGGAACTTGCCCATCTCTTCCTGGCTGGTGAACTTCTGGTAATTCAGCACCGCCGGAACTGCGACGCCGCCCGTATCGCTTGCCGCCTGTCCATGCAGTGCAACCGGCAGCATCTGCAGCGAGGCCAGCTGGCCGCCGGTATTCGAACTCGGATCGGCTGCGGTGCAGGTTACGTCCTGCGCCGTCGGCGTGCCGGTTTTTGACGATTGCTTGACGGCGCACCACTCGGGCTTCAGCTCGCTCGGGCCGGTCCACGCCATGTTGTAGATTTCGCTGGTTGGACGCAGGTTCTTCGCCGGATTGCGGTGACAATTCAGACACCATTCCATCTGCAGCGTGTTCTGCTGATACATAATCGGCATCTCGTCGACACGTCCGTGACAACTCGAACACCCGATGCCCTTGTTTACGTGGATTTCATGGCTGAAGTAGACAAAATCGGGAAGATCGTGCACTTTGGTCCACGTTATGGATTCACCTGTCGCCCAGCTGTGACGAACCGGCTCAAGCAGTTCGGCGTTGGTCCAGATCTGCGCGTGACAATTCATGCAGGTCTTGGTGGGCGGGATGCCCGCGTAGCTCGACTTTTCAACCGACGTATGACAGTACTGGCATTGAATGCCCAGTCCCTGTACGTGGTGTTTATGGCTGAAGGGGACCGGCTGGTCGGCGCGCTGCCCCTGGCGGGTCACCCACGGTGACCTCTGCAACTGGTCCAGCGTCACACCTAAGGCGATTACGATCAACCCCGTCAAGACCAGGCTCATCCGTGCCAGCGCGTTCGAGCTGCGGTCAAAAATCTGCGCCATGAATGCGTTCCTGCTTCCTCAAAATCCGTAAGTGGTTGGAGGGTTTTAGCGTTGCAGCCGGCTTTGCCTATCCGCCGTGCACAATTTTCAAATGAAAAATCAATATAGCAGGCGAATAGGGATGATCGGCAAGTCGACAACCCTCATCCGGAAATTTTGCCCTATTTTGCTGTGAAATAAACTATTTAAGACCGATTTGGTCGCCGTTTACCTCTTAGAAAATAGGCCCCCAAATCGGACCTGCGGTGCGGACAGGTTTGCGGCCTTCTCTATAATCATTTCCCAGCAGATGAAGCGCTTTCTTTTCCCCATTCTCGGATTGTGGCTGCTGCTCTACGGCTCATTCGCGCTGGTGCGTCCTCCTCTGCTCGATGACGCAGACGCTTTGCACGCCGAAGCGGCCGGCGAAATGCTGCTGACCCACGACTGGGTGACGCTCCACGTCAACGGCATACGCTATCTCGAAAAAGCCCCGTTGCTCTACTGGAGCATCGCCGCCAGCTTCAAGATATTCGGCCAGTATGACTGGGCTGCGCGCCTGCCGCTTGCGCTCTATGCTCTGGCACTGTTTTTCCTCATCTTCGCGCTCGGGAGACGGCTCTTCGCATCGCAACAGGCGGGCTTCTACGCCGCGCTTTGCCTGCTGACGTCCAGCGGCATCTTCGGATTCACGCGCATACTCCTGCCCGATGTGATCCTCTGCCTCTGGATTTCGCTCACGATGTACTTTTTCTGGAAGTCGCTGGGCGAAGTCACTCCTTCATTGGCAACTGCTCTGGGATTCGACATCTGTTGCGCGCTCGGCGTGCTGACCAAGGGCGTGGTCGGCGCGATTATTCCATTGGCCATCATTCTCATCTACCTGTTCACGACGCGGAATCTGCGCCATCTTCTGCGCTGGCATCCCATCACCGGCCCTATCGGATTTCTGATCGTCGCCGCTCCATGGCACATCCTGGCTGCGCTCAGAAATCCATCTCTTGGCAATCCGGGTGCGGTTCCCGCGCAAGGCAATGTGCACGGCTTCCTGTGGTTCTACTTCGTCCATGAGCAGTTCGCGCGCTATTTCAGTCGCAACATGCCGCATGACTTCGAATCTGTGCCGCTGCCGCTCTTCTGGCTGCTGCTGGTGGCCTTTATTGCTCCGTGGTGCATCTTTGCGCTGGTGGTCCTGGCGCGTCTGGACTGGAGGCAAGCCCTCCGCCGCGAAGAACTCGACGAGCGTCAGCGCGCGATGCTGTTGCTCGTGATCTGGGCCGCGGCGGTAATGATCTTTTTCAGCTTCCCGGCGCGCCAGGAGTATTACGTGCTGCCCGCGCTTCCGCCTATCGCGCTGCTCGCAGGATATTGGCTCGCAGATGACGAGCTGGCACCCTCGCCGGCGGGAAAGATCGTTGCGTGCATTCTGTTCATCGTCGGTCTCTTTGTCGCTGTCGCATCCTTGTTGTTCGCAATCCATTTCAAACCCCTGCCGATCGGCACGGATGTAACGCAGGTTCTGCAACAGGTCACGCGCAGCCATCGACTCTTCTTCGGACACTTCTTCGACCTGACGCGAAGCGCCCTGGGAGCATTTCGCGTTCCGCTCAGCATTACGACCGCCGCGCTCCTTGTTGGTCTTACCGCGAACCTATGGTTCCAGTTCAAAGATAAGGCGCGCATAGCGAACTGCTTCCTCATCGGCACCGTCACCGCGTTTCTCATCGCGGCGCACCTGGCTCTGAATACGCTGTCGCCCGCAATCTCATCGCAGATTCTCGCGAACGCCATCAAGCCGGAGGTCGACAACGACGATGTCATCGTGATCAACGGCCGCTACGAACGAGCGTCTTCTCTGGCCTTCTATCTGAACCGGCAGGTCAAGCTTCTCAACGGCCGCGGCGGTGGACTCTGGTACGGCTCGTTCTTCCCGGATGCGCCGCAGGTTTTCATCGAAAATAACACACTGATGCAGCTATGGGCGGGTGAGAACCGCGTCTTCTTGTGGACGCCTCTCGACCAGGTTCCGCAACTGCCGGGACAGTCGTTCGTCATCGGCCGCAGCGGCGGGAAAGAGATCCTCAGCAATCAGCCCAGTTCCCGCGGAGCGGTATTTTAGGGGACTGGCCTCTTCGACTGCGCTCAGGGCAGGCTGTTCAGGCGGACGCGCCTTCGGCGCATTGCCCGACCTCAACGCTGCTGATTGGCCAGCCCACTGACTTCCTGCATCCGGCCGTCCTTCAGCGCGAAGCTTTTGTCACGCCACGTAACGGTGTTTCCCGCATAACTCCATGCCCACAGGCCGAGCGCTACCATGTCGCGCGGCAGCAGCAGCCACAGATCGCGGAGCACCTGCATGTCGCGCACAACACCAACACCCACGGCCAAAGCCAGAGTCACGCGCGCCACGCAGACGAGGCTCAGCAGAGCTAGGCTGGAAAGGCTCGCGCCGGCAGCAATTACATTCAGAACGGCCCAGGGCAGTCCAAAGGTGAACAGAACGCCGGCGTAGCCTTTCTTGCGCGCGTCGCGCATGCCCCGCGCCCAGCGCAGCTGATGCGCCAGAAACTGCCGGAAGCTGTAGGCCGGAACCGTCGTCTCAACGACCTCGTCGATCAGTTCCACGCGATAGCCTTTCGCGGCGATACGCGCACCTAGTTCGTAGTCATCGGCAAGATAATCCACCAGGGGCGCAAGGCCGCCGATGGCATCAAGAGCCTCACGTGACATGGCCAGCGTCGAACCAAGTCCGAAGCGGATTCTCCCTTCGAGCTTGCGCGCCGTGAGCACCCCGGCGGCAAAATCGGTCGAGATGCCGAGCGCTTCCATCTTCGAGCCGAGGGTGCCGTGCGAGCGCCCACGATAGAGCGCCGTCACCATGCCAACTCTTGCGTCGGCAAACGGTGCCATCACGCGCTCAAGATAGCGCGGAGAGACTTTTATGTCGCTGTCGTTGATCAAAATATGCGTGAAGCGCGCCTGCGGCACCATCTGCGCAAGATTGCTCACCTTGCCATTCGTGCCCAGCACCTCGGGACATAGGACCACCCGGATCTCAACGTGAGGGAATTCGCCTTTTAGCTCTTCGACTGCGGCGACAGAGGGATCATCCAGGCTGGTGACGCCAAAGAGTATTTCGTATTGGCCCGCATACTGCTGGTGGCAGTGGCTGGCAAAGCTCGCATACATGTCATGATCGAAACCCTTCAGCGGCTTAAGAATGCTGACTGGAGGATGAAACTGGTCTGCCCCTCGACGCTTGCGGCGCGCGAAATCACGCGCACTCCACAGCGCTGCAAGGTAGAAGCCTAATCCGCACAGAGCAAGGATAGTCGTGATGCTTTCAACGATGACTGCGAGCATGAATGCTCAGTGTAGCGTGTGGACAATACTCAATTTGCAATTACTAGCGCCAATTTCCGATCGCCATTCGATCTTCAATTAACAAATTCCAAATTCCCCAAATAAACATGGCGGCACTCAGGACTATGTAGAATGCGCGATTGAATCGTCTTTTGGCTACGAGTTGTTGATCCTTTCCAGAAGTTCGTTGGAAAATGGGAACCAAAAACACTGTAGACCATAAAAATCAGCCCTGTTATTGCGAGCAGCAGGTGACTCCTTAACCGGCATGAGCGAAAAGGTGTTGTTCAATTGCAATTTGAACTGGCTGCCATTTCACAATTACTCGTAGCGCAGCGCTTCAATCGGATCGAGATTCGCAGCCTTCCACGCCGGATAAATACCGAAGACGAGCCCGATGATGCAGGAAACCGTAAAGCCAATCATCGCCCACATGCTGGACATGGTCGCCGGCAGCGCGCTGAGCAACAGACGTATCAGCAGCGTG
>Ga0207057_1206_pt1 | contig 12910 bp, 13 predicted proteins | sample Alteio_BWMinCont_33_FD_153265 | JGI IMG/M metagenome (GOLD analysis project Ga0207057, IMG submission 153265) | Enriched cells from forest soil in Barre Woods Harvard Forest LTER site, Petersham, Massachusetts, United States -... | ecosystem: Environmental > Terrestrial > Soil > Temperate forest >... | reverse complement strand
TGGCCAGCACCAGCTTGCGGTCGCTGTCATTCAGACTGACGGAGTAGCGACGGATCTGGCTGAGGAAGCGGACTTCGTCGTCGGAGAGTTGCGGCAGGCCTTTGCCGCCGTTGGTGTGTCCGGCTTCGGAAAAGAATTGCGAGAGCGGCAGTTCCATCGCTCCGGCGATTTTGGAAAGCGTGTCGAGCGAAGGGATGGTGTGGCCGTTTTCCACTCGCGAAAGATAGCAACGCAACAGGCCGGTGCGCTTTTCGATATCACCCTGGGACATTCCTTTTTGCAGCCGGTAGTTCCGGATGGTCTCACCAATGTTCATTGAGAAGGAAGCCAAAGTGGGTTCTCCGCGAAGCTGAATAGTAACCAGAGTAGTACGGTCTGGCAAGTGGAATTTCGTTGCCCAAAAAGCAGTGCGGCTAAGTCTTGTGACCGCAGGCCAACCCGGACGCTGAGCGATGAAGCGCTTCGAGTTTTTTCTATTTCAGCGTGGCGGCAAAGAACTTAACTGTGCGCTTCCACGCGTCGGCGGTGTCTTCGGGATGATAACCGTCTTTGTTGATGGGGTTTTCGAAGCCGTGTCCTGCGTCGGGATAAATTGTGATATCGACCGGCTTTCCCAGTTCCTTCATCGCTTTCTCAAACTTGTGAACGTCATCTGGTGTGATGCCACGGTCCTGGGCGCCGAAGAGGCCGAGCACGGAAGCGTTGATGGTTTTGAGCGAGTTGGTCTCGGTAGCCAGATGACCGTAGTTAATCACGACGGCGCGCAGTGTCGGCTCTTGCAGGGCGACATCCAGGGCGAATCCGCCGCCCATGCACCAACCAATGGCGCCGATGCGGTCTTTCTCGATGTCCGGTTGCGATGTCAGAAAGACGAAAGCGGCGTGCAAGTCGCGCTTGGCGCGGTCTTCCGGCAGCCCGCGCATAATTTCGTGAGCTTCGTCAGGCGTGGTCGCAACTTTGCCGCGGTAAAGATCAATGGCCAGGGTGACGTAGCCCTGATCGGAAAGTTTCGTGGCCTGGTCTTTCACCCAATCGTTTAGTCCCCACCATTCGTGAATCACAATGATGCCGGGAAACGGTCCTTTTCCCGCAGGCGTATAAAGAACACCTTGCACGGTTTCGTCGCCGCTCTTGTAGGAAACCGGTTTGGATGTGGCTGCGGCGGCGGATAACGTGAGGCACAACATCAGCAGACAAAGCAGGGCCGTTTTCATGAAATGTTTCCCCCTCGGAAGGAATATAGGATAGCACCGTCTCGAACGGACTAGAGCATCAGTTCCATATAAAGCGTCCCCGGCATGGGATTCGTGCGATAAGGCGCAATCTCGCGAAAGCCCAGCTTTAGATACATGGCAACGGCGTCTGGCATCACCGGACCGACGGTGTCGAGCCGCATGCGTCGATAGCCGATGTTGCGGGCTTCGGCAATGATGGCCTCGGCAAGAATCCGGCCCAATCCCTTGCCGCGAAACTTGGGACGCAGGTAGAGCCGCTTCATCTCGCAGATGTCATCATCGAACTTGTGCAGCGCGACACAGCCGGCTAGCTCACCGCTTAGCTCTGCTAATAAAAGACGGCCGCCGGGCGGTGCGTAATCGCCGGGCAATCCTGCGAGTTCTTGATCGAAATTCTGAAAGCAGAGACTGAAGCCGAGAGACTCGGCGTATTCGAGAAAAAGCTCACGAGCTTGGGCGATTTGCGCCGCCGTTACAGCTTGCAGAAGTACAAAATCCTTTACCACAGGGGGCACAGGGGTCACAGAGGAAATCTTTTCGCCTGGTTTCATCATGGCTTGCCCCTGTGTTCTCTGTCCCCTCTGTGGTGAAGGTTTACCCCATCAGCATGCCGCCGTTCACGCTCAATACGTGCCCGGTGATGTAGGATGCTTCGTCCGAGGCCAGGAACGCCACCGCGCTGGCCACATCCTCGGGCGTGCCCACGCGTCCCAGAGGAATGTTCTTCACCGCCATCTGCTTGAAATCTTCCCCCAGCCCAGAGGTCATAGCAGTTTCGATGAACCCCGGCGCGACCGCGTTGCAGGTTATGTTGCGCGATCCGACTTCGCGAGCTATGGCTATGGTCAGTCCGATCAAACCTGCTTTCGAAGAGGCATAATTCGCCTGCCCGGCCTGGCCCATCTGACCGAAGACAGAAGTTATGTTCACGATGCGTCCCCAGCGCTGCTTGAGCATGGAGGTAATCGCCTGCTGGGTGCAGAGGTAAGCGGAAGTCAGATTGGTGTTTAGAACGGCGTCCCAATCGGCGCGCTTCATGCGCATGACCAGTTGATCGCGAGTGATGCCGGCATTGTTGACCAGAATGTCGATCTTGCCGAACTGCGCGAGCGCGGCTTTGAAAGCGGATTTGATCTGTTCTTCTTCGGCCACGTCCATGACGAAAGCCGCAGCGCTGCCGCCGGCGGAGGTGATTTGCTGCACCAGTTCGTTCAGCTTCTCCTGATTGCGGGCGGCGACGGCGACGGCAGTTCCGCTTGCGGCGAGCTTGAGGGCGCAGGCACGGCCTATGCCCTGCGATGCGCCGGTGACCAGCGCGACCCGGCCTGAATGAGTCATGAAGTTCTCCTTATCGTCGAAGCGGAATTATAGCTGGGCTGCGTTGAAGTCGGCAGGAATGGGTAAGGGGAGTTCTTCTTACGGCGATGTTATCAGTTGTGCCGTCCGCGTGCTGGAAACGGGCTGATAGTCGTAATGGTAAATATCCACTACCGCGCGTCCCACTAAGCGGGTCCGGGCCTCGGAGTGAATGTGTACCGGGAAGGTGAACGGCCCGAATTCTTTGTAATCCTGAACGAATTCGATTCTCTTGATGAACAGCGACGGAGTTTTTACGACCCTGCCCTCGGCCCGCACCAGACTTCCAGTTTGAGCGTCGAGGTAGATTTTGCCTCTGAACAGGCCGGGCCGACTGCTTCGCGGTTTCAGCTGAAAAACATGGACCGGCCGGTTCTGCAGCTGCGCGGTGCCTTTGTAGGAGAATTTGTAGTTATCGTCGCTAAGAGCAGTCGCAGCAGGATCGTCTTTTTGAACGTGGTCCACTTCTGACTGCAGCAAGCGGAGAACGACGTTGCTTTTGACGAATCCGTCTCCCACAAAACGAACCGACTTGAACTCCAGCGTGTGCGGTGCGGAATAAAAGCGCTGCAGATCACATTCTCCGAATTGCTCGGTCTCGGGAAGCTGGGCGAGGATCACCGAACTTGCGGAATACGAAGCAAGACTGTTGGTCTGCCGCACGACCCGATCACGGTACGTCTGCAACGTTAGTTCGGGCGACATGCGGGGCAATGGCGCAGGCGCAAGCAGGACGGCCGGCGTGCGATCTTCCGTCTGGACGGGTGGCGAAGGCGGTGAAACGTCGTCCAGGAGAAGATAGGCCGGGGGGTTGCTGGCTTCAACGGAAGTAGCCTGGGACTGGGCGGCGGTGCACCCTGCCACCCAGAAAGCCACACCAAGTGTTGCTAGAACAAAGCGATTCATGCGAAAAGCGTTCCTCTAACCTATCTGATTCCATCCCCAAATGGGAAGTTTCAAAGAAGGGGAACCTGAGCGTGGAGCGATAGATTCTCTGTGCGAACCTGTTAAGATTTCAAAACCGCAACCTTCTGAGGGTCAGACATGCCTGAGGCCAGCGAGACCATCCACCCCACCAATGGGAACCAGGGGCTGACGAGTGAGCCGTCGGTCGAAGTCTATGCCGTGTACGGTGCCGAGCCGGAAATCCAGGCTTACGCCATGGCCAAGTATTCGCGCTCGGCGCTTTCCATGAAGCAGTCGCTGCGAGAAATCAGCCAGCAGAAAGCCGAAAAATTTCTCAACACATTTTATTTTCAATACGGGCACCGTTCGATTGCGGATTTAGCTCACATCGCGCTTGCCATCGAGAAGCTTTCCATCCTGGCGGCAATTTCCGTTGCCGACGAACAACGCTGGGACGGCCAGGAGCGCTCCACTCGCTACCAGGATTTCAATAAGAGCGGTTATTTCACGCCCGATTTCGGCGACGACCAACTGGCGCGCAGCTTATATAAGGACACTATCCAGGGTCTGTTCGCGCAATACGAAACGCTTTCCGACCGGATGGCAATGTACCTCGCCAGCATCACTCCCAAGCCGGAAGACATGAAACAGGAGGCTTACGAGCGGACGCTGCGTGCGAGGGCATTCGACATTTCGCGCTATCTTTTGCCCCTTGCGACGAACACGTCGCTGGGAGAAATCGTCAACGCACGCACGCTGGAGAACCAGGTTTCGCATTTGCTGTCGCACACTCATCGCGAAGTGCGCCGTCTGGGAGAATTGTTGAAACAAGCAGCCATTGGGCCGGCGTACAACGTGAATCAGGAAGCCATGCAGGAGTTGGTGAGCCAGATCCGCGCAGTCTCGCCGGAACTGGGTGCGCGGGCGGAACAGGAATTGTTGCGCGAGGTGCGCGTGGCTCCGACTCTGGTGAAGTATGCCGACCCCAACCGCTATGAGATGGACACGCGGCGGGAGCTTAAGCAGATCGCCAGGGAGTTGATGGGAAGTTTGCCGATCGCTCAAGCTTCGCTGGTGGATCTTCTGGAAGAAGAGCCTTTAGAAGTGGAACTGGCTGCGACCCTGGTCTATGAGCACAGCCACTATCCCTATAGGCAGATTCGTATGGCGGTGGAAGCGGCCGGAGAACGCATTCGGCGGGAGATCATCGATGTGGGCCTGCGCCATCGCGGCAAACATGACGAGATGCAGCGCGCGTTCTGTGCAGGGCAGCAGTTCCGCTTCGATATTTTGATGGACGTAGGCGGCTTCCGCGACATGCATCGTCACCGGCGCTGCGTCCAGATTGGGCAGGAGTTCACCACGCGGCATGGCTATGACACGCCTCCGGAACTGGAGAGCGCGGGAGCACGTGAAGCCTACGACGAGGCTATGCAGCGGACGGCGGAAGCGGTGGAGCAGTTGTCGCGGCAGCCGGGGTCTGAGGCGAAACAGAATGCTCAATATGCGATTCCGCTAGGTTTCCGCAAGCGGACGTTATTCAAGATGGATTTCGCCGAGGTTGTGTATATCTCCGAGTTGAGAACGACGCCGGCTGGGCATCAGTCCTATCGCAATGTGGCTTTTGCGATGTATAAGGCGGTGACGATGAAGCTTCCGGCGCTGACCAAATATTTTCGCGTCACTGATGTGCGGGAGCCGGTGGATTTGCTGAAGCGATAGCGGCTCGTCAGTGCAAATAATATGACTGTTATCCGGCCGCCCAGATTAATGCCCTGCCATTGCTGCATCTACTCAGTTGCCTTTTCCTTGGTGTAACGCACGTGAACGCCTGGGTGATCATACTTGCCATGGCCTATAACTTTGATCACCCGGCGATTCTCTTTGGGATTCTGGGGACTCTGTGGTGGTACTTGTTGAGTCGGGCAGCAGAAAAATGGTGATTCGTCGGCTAAGGAAAACGAAGAATCATCGCAGCTTATTAAACTTATATTTATAAATAACTTACATGTGACATGCACATGCATGATATAATAAGAACCATGAGAACGACGGTGGAAATGAAGACGGAACATCGTAGCGCGCTCTTAGGACTCGCAGCCCTCCGCGGAGAAAAGGGGTTTTCAAGCGTGTTGGCCGAAGCGATCGAGGAGTACCTTCACGGCGAAAAAACGAGGGAACAGCGGCGTAACGAACTGCTCTCGTTGGCGGGATCGCTTTCGCAGGAAGAGGCGGCCCATCTTCGCAAAACCACAGAGGCGTTGCGCGAGAGCTGGCGTTGATCCTCGCCGACACTGATGTATTGATCGACTATCTCGCTGGAACTCACTCCATCGCAGACCAGGTTAAGTCGTATATTGAATCCGATCGTTTTCAGACGACGGCGGTGAGCTGCTTCGAACTCCTCAGTGGGGCCGGTGATAACAGGCGAGGAGATGAGGTTCGGCGACTGCTCGCGGCAATTCCAGTGCTTGCCTTGGATCGTGAGGGTGCCACTCAGGCTGCGATCGTACGTCAACAATTGAGCAGCGACGGATTTTCTATTGGCATGGGGGACAGTCTGATCGCAGGCATCGCGTTAGCAAATGACTTACCCTTGTTCACGCGCAATCTGAAGCACTTCGAAAACGTTAGGAATCTCGATCTGATTCCCGCAATTCGGTAAATCGCAGAGACCTGATTCCGCGCGGCAGGGTTGATTCGCGCTACGTGTACATCACCTTCCTGTCGCCCTTCACAATCCGCCCCACGGTGTAGGCCTTTTCCCCAATCTTGTCGAGAACGTTTTGCGCCTTCTTGAACTTGGCGGAGGGAACAACCAGCAGCATGCCGAGTCCCATGTTGAAGGTGCGCAGCATTTCTTCGGGAGGAACATTGCCCAGTTTTTGCAGATGCTCGAAGATCGGCAACACCGGCCAGGAGCCCATTTCAATTACTGCGGCCACGCCTCGGGGCAGAACCCTCGGCAGATTCTCCGTGATGCCGCCGCCGGTGATGTGCGCCAGAGCAGAAATGCAATCGGCATTCACCAGCTTCTTGATTATGGGCCAGTAGCTGCGATGGGTGTGCATCAGTTCGTTGCCGACTTTTCCCTTGAGCTCGTTCACGTAGGAGTCGGGCGTGTAGTGGGCGATTTCAAACAGCAGCTTGCGGGCCAGAGAATAGCCGTTGGTGTGCAGGCCGTTCGAGGCTAGGCCGAGGATGATGTCGCCCGGTTGGACAGTCTTTCCGGTGATGATCTTCTCGCGTTCCACTACTCCGACGATGAAACCGGCAAGATCGTATTCGCCGTCAGGATAGAAACCCGGCATTTCGGCGGTTTCCCCGCCGATTAGGGCGCACCCGTTGTGTTTGCAGGCCTCGGCCAGCCCTTCGACAACTTTCTCCGCCACTTCGGGGTCGAGTTTGCCGGTGGCCAGATAGTCCATGAAGAAGAGCGGGGCCGCGCCCTGTACGGCAATGTCATTCACGCAATGGTTTACCAGGTCGGCGCCGATGGTGTGGTGCATCTTCATTTCGAAAGCGATTTTCAGCTTGGTGCCGACGCCATCCACGCTCGAAACCAGAACCGGATCGAGGTATTTTTCCCGGTCAATGGAGAACAATCCGCCGAAGCCGCCGATTTCGCTCAACACGCCGCGAGTGAAAGTTTTGTGGGCGAGGTACTTGATGCGCTTCTTGGTACGATTGGCGCGGTCGATGTCCACGCCTGCGTCGGCATAGGTTACGGTGGCGGTAGTCGAGGGAGTTTGGGCCACAGTCAATCCGATTTCTTATTCCGTTTCTGGGGCTGTCCGGAAATCTTCGGGTCTTTTTTCGGGAGAAGCGCTCACGTGTGAGCGGGGCAATTCTAGCACGTTTACGGACAGAGATGCGCCCGCGCGGAGGCAGGCGAAATCGGCGGCGCGAAACCTCGGCTTACCGGGTTACGTAAACCGAGAAGTAATACATCAGAACGCCGAACAGCGCCAAACCAGAGACTCCATAGGCGGTCAGCACCCAAACTCCGCGGCCTTCGTGATGCGGCGCTTGGGAAGAACCGGCCCCCGGCGCATTGCTCGGGGAACTACCAGCAGCCTGTTGTTCCATAAGACCCTCCAAAATTTGGATGCCCGCGGAGCTGGCCTTGTCGCCTAACGCCACGCGAACGCCGCAAATGTTACTACAAAATCTGGCTGGCGATGACGAAAGATTTTCTCTGGGACCCGGTTGCCTGCTCCGTGACACCGGTCGCTTCCGTTTTCATTAGCATTAATTAAACAGCGCTTGGCCATCCACAGGAGATCACCACAGCGCTGGCTCCCATGGATATGGATCCGAACCAGACAGCACTCAACTTGAATGACCTCCGCATCGGGACCATCGCGCGAGGGACGGGAACCAAAGGCCAAAAGTCACTCGTACACATCGTTCGGGCTCAGCGGTGAATGGAACTTACGGAGGCGAACCGGTACTCGACCAAAAACGATCACATCAGCCTGACCACATTCTGAGGCGGCGAAGCCGTTGCAAATCGGCTTATGTGGACGGTCTTGCTCCCAGGCAGAGTGTCGATGTTGCCGCTAAGGGGCTGTGTACTAAAGTCTCTATCGTATTGAATGGTCGACAGTTAAACCTCCCCATCCAACATCGCGAAGCGGCCGGGACGGTTCTCGGCTAGGTTATAATAGCCACGCTTGGGGTGGGCTCCGCTATGGCAGGTTCTGTTACCGTTGATGGTCGCGCCGCAGTGGAGATTCCCATCCCCGCCCGTCCGTCGAAGTATGTGCCCTGGCCTCTGGCATGCGTCGTGGCGGCGGTAACGTCCTTCTGTGCCGGGTTGTACTGGGACCTCGCCTGGCATCAATCGGTTGGCCACGACAACTTTTGGATTCCGCCGCACGTGCTCATCTATAGCTGCGGTGTTCTGGCTGGCGTCTCCTGCGGATATTTGATCCTGAGCACGACTTTCCGGCACTCCGAAGCGGAGCGGGCCATTTCAGTTGGAGTCTGGGGATTGCGCGCGCCGCTCGGAGCCTTCATGGCAGCCTGGGGCGGAATTGTGATGTTGACCGCCGCCGGCTTCGATAATTGGTGGCACATCGCTTACGGCCTGGATGCGAAGATCAGCAGCCCTCCTCATTGGGCGCTGGGGTTCGGCATTGCCGGGGTGCAGATCGGCGGCATCGTTCTGCTGGCGGGCGCCATGAACCGCGACTCGGGGCCGGTAAGAAGAAAGCTCGACTTTCTATTTCTCTACCTGGGCGCCACCATTCTGGTGTTGCAGCTCATCGTGCCCAACCATCGCATCCTCTATCACAGCGCCTTGTGCTATGCCGCCGTGTGCGCAATCACACCGGGAGTGATGATTGGCATGGCGACCGCGTCCTGGAATCGCTGGGCGTGTACGATGGTCGGCGCAATCTACATGGTGTTTGTAGGGGCAAATGTCTGGATCTTGCCGCTGTTTCCCGCTACGCCCAGGCTGGGCCCGGTTTACCAGCCGGTCAGCCACTATATTCCGCTGGAGTTTCCGCTACTGCTGGTCGTCCCCGGCTTCATTATGGATTGTGTGCGTGCCCGGCTGCCGCAAGCCAACCGCTGGCGGCTGGCAATAATTCTGGGGCCGGCATTTCTCGCAGGATTAGTTGCAGTGCAGTGGCCTTTCGCTGATTTCATGATGTCTCCGTGGGCCCGCAACTGGTTTTTCGGTGCGCACTATTTGCCGTATTTCACACGGCCAACCTCCCACCTCGGCAGTAACCAGTTTTTTCCGGTAGAGGCCAGCCCTATGCGATTTTGGGTGACGATGGCGGCCGCATTAGGAGTTGCCATCCTTAGTTCGCGGATCGGAATGGCCTGCGGAGGTTGGCTGCGCAAAGTTCGCCGCTAAAGGAAATTGAGAATCGAAGTGCCAAGACAACCAAAATCAACTACCGGCTTTCCTCTGGACGCACTGAGGCGGCGGTGTGCGAGTTGCGTCCTGGCATTGTTGTTGCTGGCATTTCCCGCCGCAGCCCACGTCGGGAGCCCTGACGTGTATTACGAAGGGGATGCCGGGCCATACCATGTCTTTGTCACAGTGAAGGTGCCGCAGGTGGTTCCTGGCGTCGCGGAGGTTGAAGTCCGCAGTCAGTTGAATGACATCACGCAAGTGCAGATTCTGGCCCTCGGACTTACCGGGGCCGGAGCAAAATATGCGCCTTCGCCGGAGCCTGCCGAACGTTCCAAGCAAGACCCGCAGTTCTTCAGCGGCAACATTTGGTTGATGGAGTTTGGCTCCCTGCAGGTGCGCGTATTGGTGGACGGCGCGCATGGCAAGGGTGAAGTCTCGATACCCGTCCCTGCCATTTCCCGGCAAGCCCTTCGCATGGATCGGCCACTGGCCGGCGTTCTCTTTGGCCTGACCATGTTGTTGGCCTTGGGAGCAGTGGCCATCGCCACCGCCGCCGCGCGCGAAGGCGAGTTGGAGCCGGGGGCCAAGCCAGCCGGTAGCGACCGGCGCCGTGCCCGAATCGTGCTGGGCGTGGCTAGCATTTTAGTTTTCGTCCTGCTTTATGGCGGCAGGCGTTGGTGGGATGCCGAGGAAGTGGTGGCCAATGCCAACATCTATCAGGTTCCACAAATGTCAGCCACGTTGGAATCAGGCAACCGCCTGCTGCTGACCGTGCAGGCCGGCAAAGAACAGAATCGTGAGCTTCCAAGAGGATGGTCGGATCCCGGTTACGTGGCCGACCTTATTCCCGATCACAACCACCTCATGCACCTGTTTCTGATTCGGGTCCCGCAAATGGATCGCTTTCTCCACCTGCATCCTGACAAGATAAACGGCGACCAGTTTTCGATTCAGTTGCCCAACATGCCCGGCGGCCGGTACCAGATCTTTGCCGACGTAGTTCATCAAACCGGTTTTCCTACAACCATCGTGGGAAACGTCGAACTCCCGGATATTGCCGGCAGGCCCGGGAGTGCTGACGATTCCGAGTGGGCAGGCGCGCCGATTCTGTCGGGAGCAAACGCGACTGTAAAATGTCCACTGCCGGATGGCGGGCAGATGGTTTGGGAGCGGCCGGCAATGCCACTGAAGGCCGGGACCCTCACGTCGTTTCGTTTTCGCGTTGAAGATGCGCAAGGGAAGCCGGTGCAGGATCTCGAGCCCTACATGGGCATGGCCGCCCACGCTGAATTTGTGCGGTCCGACTTGACCGTTTTTGCTCACGTGCACCCGGCCGGATCAGCGCCCATGGCTGCGCTCGAACTGGCCCAGGCTGGGATGCTCGCCTATGGAGCGCCAGAGCAGAGTGCCATGGCCACGGATATGGCCATGTCTCCTGCATCGCTGCCCGCTGAGGTTTCTTTCCCCTACGGCTTTCCCAAGGGCGGTGATTATCGGCTGTTCGTGCAGGTCAAGCGCGCGGGTCAGGTAGAGACCGGCGTGTTCGACGCTCATGTCGAGTGAACCGGGACGGCCGGTTTCAAATCCACGTCTGTTTTCTCCTCGGGTTCCTTTTCGTTCCCGCAGTCTTTTCACCCTTGCAAAAAGACGACGGACGGAGCACCCTTCGTGGGTAAGCGACCGACGGGAGGCCATCCATGAACTGGAAAAGCAAGTTGATGCTCGGAATACTGACGGCCGTGGCGATGTATTTACTCACCTTTCTGCTGCCCAGGGGAGGACCGTTGCGCGACCAGGCCCTGGTGCAGTTCCCCTTAACCGTGGGAGTCTGGGCCATCTTTGTTCTGCTTTTCGTGAAGCTGAAATAGCAATTTTCCGTAGACGGTTAAACTCCACCTGCGGTTTCAATGGTCGGGCCAGATCGCGAGCGCTGTCTTACTCAGGATTTGCTGCTTCGTATCTTCCGGGATTGGCAGGGCGCGGAAGTCGTCAAGGTTTTTCTTGATGTCCGGAACTCCCGGCCCGGGCCAGTCAGTGCCGAACAACGTCTTGTGCGCGATCTCCTCCAGCCGAGGGAAGTATTTCAGCAGCGTCCTGGGCGGAATGCCGCTGATATCGAGGAAAACATTGGGATGCCGGCGCAGCAGGAAGAAGGCAGTGTGCATCCAGAGCGGCCGTCCACCATGCGCCAGCAGGATCTTCATTTTCGGAAAATCCACTGCAACGTCATCGATGTGGATGGGATCGCCATAGCGATTGCGCGCGCCGGTAAAGATTGATGTCCCGGTGTGAAACATGACCGGGATGCCGTTGGCCTCGGCCGCGCGATAGATGATCTCCAGTTCCTTCACGCCATTTAAATAATCGTTCGGAAACAGCAACTGGTGGGGAGGGTGAACCTTGATCATCCGTATCTTGAGCCGCAGGATTTCCTCTACATCAGCCAGGATGTTGGTGGTGTGACGCGGATGCAGACCGCCGCACGAAATCAGTCGCTTGGGGTTTTCCTTGACGTACTCCGCGATGAACGGGTTAACTCCGCTGGTGAAGCCGATCACTTCCGGGGCCACGTAGTTGATCAGCACTGCCCGATCCACTCCAGCCTGATCAAGATGCTTCAGAAACGCCTTGGGCGAGCGGCAGAATTCCGCAATCTGATCGAAGTTCTGCCGTTTTTTCTTCATCAGCTCCAGTGCGCCGGCGTGAAACATTTCCAGCGGCTGAATATGAATGTGGCAGTCGGTGATCAAGCGATTGTCTATCGAAGGTTCGTTTTCAATACTATCTTAACTGCCCGAGTGTGGCGGAAGGCGAAGGAATTCGAGCAGCGCATGGGTGAACGCGCGCGGGCACTCGATGTTGGAAATATGGGTGGCAGCCAGGTGTACAGCTTGGGCTCCCGCAATATCGCGGACTAACACCTCGCCGTTGCCCTCCCATGGAGTGGATACGTCGCGGTCTCCGGCAATGACCAGTGTGGGCACACGAATTTGGTGCAGTAGCGGGCGGTGGTCGATGTCACGCACAGCAGCGCAGCCGCCGAGATATCCCACCGGATCCATGCCCAGAAAAATTGACTTCGCTGATTTGGCGTAAGCGTCTTTGGCCAGCGTGTCCGGCGAGAAGAAACGACCCATCATCACGTCGACAATCGCCGCCATACCTCCCTCCCTCACCGCTTTCATGCGCGCCTCCCAGTTGCTTCGCGGACCGAACTGTGCCGAAGTATTGGCCAGAACCAGCCTGGCCAGATGTTCTGGTGCATGAATGGCCAGCCATTGGCCAATCGCTCCACCCATGGAAATACCGCAGAAAGCAAACTGTTTGACGCCAAGTGCATCCACCAGGCTAAGCAGGTCATGCCCAAGAATTTCGATCGAATATTCGCCCGGCGGCACATCTGAAGCGCCGTGACCGCGCGTGTCGTAGCGCAACACTTGAAAGTCGGAGACAAGATCGGGCATTTGCGGCGCCCACATGCCGTGATCGGCGCCGAGAGAATGTGAGAGAACGAGCAGCGGCTTTCCGGGCAGACCTT
>Ga0207057_1205_pt1 | contig 12934 bp, 11 predicted proteins | sample Alteio_BWMinCont_33_FD_153265 | JGI IMG/M metagenome (GOLD analysis project Ga0207057, IMG submission 153265) | Enriched cells from forest soil in Barre Woods Harvard Forest LTER site, Petersham, Massachusetts, United States -... | ecosystem: Environmental > Terrestrial > Soil > Temperate forest >... | reverse complement strand
CGGCCCATTCGGTCAAGTCGGATTTCCGAAAACGCCAGTGCTTGCCAAAGCGGATTGCGGGAATGCGACGCTGGCGGGCCATCCGGATCACAGTCTTTGGGTGGACTCGGAGGAAAGCCCCTGCTTCTGCCGGAATTAGCAGCCGCTCCAATTTACTTGCTCGTGCGAGTTTGTTTCCTTTTGTGCCATGAAAGGAAATACCGTTTGAACCGCGCCGCCGGGTTATTTAGGGACGAGTGATTAAGAAAATTTGCATTGACCCACATCACGGGTTCGCTTTCCGATTAAATGCTGATTAGGCTGCGCGGCTCCATGATGACGTTTCGCTTCAGGAACGCTTTGTGCGATTGCTCGGCGCTCCTCGCGATCTCGCAGTTTCATCACCCAGACGTCTGCGCGAGACTAGCTCTTCCAACGGCACAAGAGATCGACGCACCACATGGTCAACGACAAAATCAAAACCTTCACAATTCTTCTTGCTACTTTTACTGCCTTCACGCTTATTTCGAGGCCCGCCTCAGCACAGCAACCGTCGTCATTCCCCGAATGGCAGCAGTCGCAAAAGACCGACGCGCTACGGGGAGTCACCTACCCTCAGTTTGTTTTGGAGGGCAAGTGGCTTACCCCTCCTAAACAGGAGTCGGGGCCGCCCAAGCTTTTTGTCCATTGCCAGCCAGGGCGATATGCGTTCGGTCATGCCAATGGAAAGTTCATCGACGGTTACTTTCTTGCGGGCGTGGTGCTCGACGGGCATACAGATTCTGGACGCAGCACGGTCGAATTCCGTCTCGACGACGGAAAAGTTCAGACAGGATACTGGACGCCTAGCACCGATTTCGGGGGAGACTTCTTCACTGACGCCGATTTGAACAATCTGTTGTACGGTCATATGCTGCCGCACAAGGAAGGAACAGGCGCTCCCGTTCACAAGGTCGTCATCGCAGCAAATGAATATCTCGCGGGACAGGTGGTCGCGCAATTTGACATGCCCGATCCCACAAGTGTTGCGGAAGCCTGTGGCGTAATTTTTCACAAGAAATAGCTGCAGATCAACAGCGTAGGATTTGATTGACGAGCAGAACGACACGAGTCAGCGTCACGTGGTGATGCCGACGACCGGCGTTGGATCAAGCGGCGGCGTTCCCGGCACATGTCCTTCGCAGATCGTGTCGTTGTTTTTTTATCCCCACAAGAGCAAATACCGAAACGTAAAGCCCAACTTGAATTACTTCGCGTCTTCGGGTTCAGATTGTTCGGCGCGAAGGTCCGCATTAGCGTCTGCTATCAGCATCAGCATGCTCGCAACCGGTAAAGTGCCTCAGCACACTACTCCGCATCACAGAAGATCGGTCCCCGCCCCGACCGCGAACTGAGTCGCGCAGACGCTTCGACGCGAAGCGTCTGCGGCTCCCTCGACTTTCCGATTGAACGCAGGACCGCACCGCGTTATGGTCACCGCCAGTTCTTAGCCATCAGATCGACGATTGCTGACTTTAGAAATTTCTAGGCTCTAAATATATGGAAACCCGGCCCGGGACGTATTCACTCTTTGAAGTGATTTTTTGAAACGTCAAAGGATGAACCTATGCCCATAGAACTGGCCGCGCCGCCGAAGGACATCGAGCGGTTTAGCTACAAGGAAATCATGGAGAAGGTGATCGAGGCGAACGGCCAATGGGTCCGGGTATCACTCGATGAGATCGCTGGGGACACTCCCATGATTAAACAGACATGCATCTGGCAGGCCGCCACGAGCCGCAAACTCAAGGTGCAGACCACCATCCAGGAAAGCTTCTTCTACGTGCGTTTGAAGAAAGGAAAGCAGTAAGCCGATGGCCAGTCAGGAACCGAAACTGAATCTGCCCGTGTATGTCCCACTCCACTTGGGAGTAAGAGAGCACCTCAAAGAAGGGAAGATGCCAAGAGCAGCCTTTGCCACCTATTGCTTTCTTTTGACGGAAAGCAACCATGAAACCGGTGTTTGTAAAGCGAATGCTGCGTCGATTGCCGCAGGCTTCGGTAGCGAGAACGGATACGGTACTCAATCAGCGAAGACCGTTAAGGCTTCGATCTGGTCAGACCTACAACGACTTCTCGATATATGTTGGATCAATTTTGAGGCGACTGCCGGCTCGCATCAGAAGTTCGAGATCCTCATCCACAAATACTACGTGCGGGGTGGAAAATTTAAGGGCAGAATTCTTGATGCTTTCGCTCCGGGTGCTCTTCAAAAAAGAACCTATGTCCGCGACATTGATGACCTCAATGAAAATAGAGCACTCGTGGAGGACAGCCAGAGCACATCTGGAGGAGTCATAGAGCACTCCTGGAGCACTCGTGGAGGACAACTAGAGGAGTCGCGGAGCACTTCTGGAGGAGACGGGTTGCTATATTCTTCCGGGGATAGTCTGGTAGGCGACACGGGAGAAACATTTCTGCTCTTTTGCGGAATGCCTGATACTCAGTGGCAGTCAAGGGTAGCAAAAATATGATTCGCTCTGGCTTCACGTTCTTAGCGACGGTTTCGGCCTCCCACCAGAAACCTCCTGTGGTTCCCGCGCGCAAAACCACCAGCTTAGCGCGCAATATCCAAGCTAGTACTTTGTCTTTCCATTCAGCCCCTGAGACATAAGTTCGCGCAGCACCGAGTTCTGGGAGTTTTTCACTCGGATTGCCTATCGCGATGAAGGGCCCAATCTGGTTCATAATCTTGGCCAGTTGCTGCTCTTCGGTTGTGAGAACCAGTTCTCTACAAGTACTCCTCCGGCCATTTCGTAGCTTGGTTCCTCATGCGAAGCTAGGGAATCATCGAGGAACGAGCGCAGATAAATCACCGGTGGGCGGGGGGCTTTGGCAACCGATTCTTCGGCTGAAGGGGAGCTATGTTTTATTCCCATCTTGTAGTATTTATGACCTGCCCGCCAGACCAAGGTTGCCAAAGCAAATACCAATGCGATCATAAGCCAAGTTCCGAGATTGCCTGATTGACGGTTTAGCTCGTCGAACAGAGCAAAAAGCAGGCTTCCTCCAACCAGAGATGCAACAGTCATCAGTGCATATCCCAAGAGTCTCAGTGCTATCCCGGAGATATTCCAGCGCTTCATGTGTATTCCGCTACATGCTGCGTGCACTTCTTTGCGACACTTTACACCTGGGTGGGGGCCTTCCGGCCCGCGTGGGCGTGCGCGATAATCTTGATAGGGGTGCGGTGGAGTTGATGAACCCAGACACCATTACGATTTCAACGGGACCGCGCATGCGCTCCGCCCTCTTGTTGGCAATCGTCGCGGATACCTTCCAGGTTGTTTTGTCCCCTCTATTTTTCGAGGGCGCTGCTTCGCCCGCCGATGACATTCTCGACCTCTGTGTGGCCGGGATCCTGAGTTATCTTCTGGGCTGGCACTGGGAATTCCTGCCATCGTTCCTTGCCAAGCTCGTGCCTGGCGTGGATTTGGTGCCTCTCTGGACGTTGGCTGTTGCGAACGTCTACCGGAGATCGAAGAGGCTCGCTCTCACTATGGAATGAAGTGTAGAAAATGCAACGGAGAGACACGCGAGATCCTGAGCGGGAGTCGCTTGACGTCTGAGCCCTTCGGTCTTTCCTCCGCTAGAGCCTCGATGATCGTGCTGGCGGTGACCTTTCTGTTTTGGAACGCATAACGGAAAACACTTCCGCCCCTCCCACCCGGGAAATGGGGCTGAAAAACCGAATCGCACCATTGACGGTCTCCGTACCGGAACCAGTACGTCTGCCGTCAGTGCCCATCCCTTCGCAAATCCTGCTTCCACCTCTACTTCTCTACTTCGATCGCCTCCAACTCCGCTTCAAACTGGCTCGGCGCGAAGGCGAAATCCGGGCCATGCCAGTTGCGGCCTTCTTGGCGGTCAGAAATCTTTAGATTTTTGACCATCAGACACATCGCGAAAGGGGTCATGCAGAATCAATAGCTTCCGAGGGGCTAGATTTGGCCCCTTGTTAACCACCTGTCGGGCACAGATCGCCTTGCGCTTAAGTCTCTGTCCGGCGCGGTAACCTGTGGTCCTCTCGTCCGACTTCTGAACCTTGATTGGAGCTTGTCCGTTCTTCAGACCTAGACGCCCAAATTCAGAGTGGTGCTGAAAGAACTACGTTGGCTGGTTTCGAACGTGGACCGGGATTCGTCTTCCTCACGAGCCAAATTGTTTCGATTGACTGGACGAACGAATGGAAGTCAAATCGGGATGCATGGGTCACACCAGACTGCTAAATCCTCTCGACGGTGACGAGACAGATGTGTCCCCCAGGAAGCGGGATCGTGGTCATCGACGCGAGCGCAGAATTCGGTGCACGGCTAAGAATTGGTCAAATCACCGCGCCGCTGCTGTCCTGGTCCCCCTGCTGGCGATGGGACCTGTCTCTGTAGTTCGTGCCGTAGGACAGGACCAGCAGCTTCATCCACGCCCGAGCAGTGTTCGCGGGACCGTGATCAATGGGTTGACACATGAGCCCGTTGGCCGCGCACTGGTTTACACGCTGGACAATCGTTTCGCGACATGGAGCGATAGCGATGGTCACTTTGAGTATCCACTTCCCAAGACGATGGGGGACGACGCTGGTGCCTCGAGTGTTGAATTCTCAAATCAATCTCGCTTCACGTTTTGTTGCGTGCAGGCGCGGAAGCCCGGCTTTCTGAGCGACCCTGACCAACAACAAGGGGTGGAGATAGCTTTGGGAAGTGAACCCACCATTTCTCTCATACCTGAAGGTCTGATTAAAGGACGAGTCTCACTGCCATCGTCCGACGCCGCAGTTGGAATCGACATCGACCTCTTCTTCCGGCAAATGCAGAACGGAGCATTTCGCTGGGTAAGGACTCTGGCGGCGCGAGCAAATTCGAATGGCGAGTTCCGCTTCGCCGAACTCCTCCCCGGAGAGTACAAGATTGTGACGCACGAGTTGATGGACACGGAACCATCCACGATGCTTCCAGGAGGTCAGCTTTACGGATTTCCACCTGTTTATTTCCCGGGTGCACCGGACTTCACGGCTGTCACGCCCATTCAGCTAAAGGCCGGTCAGACGTTCGAGGCTGATTTTCCTATCGTGCGCCAGCCCTATTACCGGGTACGAATTCCCGTAGCGGAGGCTGTTGAAGGCGGTGCCATCAGGGTATCCGTCCAGGGACATGAGAGCCCGGGTTATTCGCTTGGCTATAACTCCGAGAGGCATAGGATCGAAGGACTTCTTCCCAATGGAACTTATTTCGTTTCGATGGAATCGCCTGGGCCGAATGCGGCGACCGGAATGGTAAGCATTACGGTCGCCGGTGCACCCGCCGAAGGTCCCAAAATGGTGCTATCTCCGCACAGTTCGATCCGTTTGAACGTGAACGACGACTTCCTTTCGAAGGAATGGAACGCGACGGCAACGTGGAGCGACGGAAAGCGCACCTTCGACCTGCATGGGCCACGACTGTATCTGCAGGCCAGTCTCGATCCTGTTGGTGATTTGGATTTACCGGCAGGAGGATCGATTCGTCCTCCTACTGGACCAAACGACGACGTGCCGGTGATTGAAGATGTGGCACCGGGCCGCTACCGGTTGCGGCTTACTTCGGCCCGGGGTTATGTGGCCTCGGCAACTGCTGGCGGAGTGGACCTGCTGCACGAACCTTTAGTCGTATTGGCTGGAAGCAATTCCAGGGTCGATATAACCATGCGCGATGATTTTGCTGAGGTTGACGGTGTGCTAACCAAGATGGACGCCGCGCTCGATGCCGCTGTGAATCCCGGCTACTCTGGCTTTATAAGACCGTCAGCTTACACCTGGAAACCGTCCGCTTACATTTATTTGGTTCCTGAGTCTGAGGGAACGGGACAATATCAACAGATCGTGGCAGATGGCGAAGGTAAGTTCAATTCGAAGAAGATAGCGCCCGGGAATTACCTGGTACTGGCATTCCAGAAGCAGATGAATCTACCCTATGACGATCCTGAGGCCATGCGCATCTACGAACCCAAAGGTCAGAAGATAAAATTATCCGCCGATCAGAAAGAGAAGCTGGAGTTGCAGATCATCTCCAGCAGCGAATAAATCATGTCGCGTTGCTCATATGGGACCAGCTCGCTTTCGGTGATTGCGGCTCTCTGCATCTTTCAAATACCGGCTTTTGTACGGTGCCAGACGAATGCGATTTCGCAACCGTCCGTTACAGAGGGTTATCTGATAGCAGGTACAGTCGTAAGCAAATCTGACGGACACCCGCTGGATCATGCCGCAGTCGCAGTAGTCGATGTGAAGAATCGCAAGAACCTCAAGGTCATGATCACGTCAGCGGACGGCAGGTTTCTGTTCCAAGGACTGACTGCTGGGAAGTATTCATTGGAAGGGCGAAGGCAAGGATATATCGGAGCGGCCTACGATTCGCACGAGCAGTATTCCACCGCCATCGTTACCGGCGCTGATCTCGATACCGAACATCTTGTCCTGCGATTGGCCCCGGATGGCTTAATCGCGGGAAAAGTCCTAGATGAATCCGGTGAGCCGGTTCGCCATGCCGCCGTCGCGGTCTACTACGAGGACCATAGCTCAGGGATCGGGCAGGTCCAGCAGATCCGTAGCACCCAGACGGATGATCTGGGAGAGTACGAAGTCACTCCTCTTGTGCCTGGTACTTATTTCGTCTCCGCTACTGCCACACCCTGGTACGCTATTCATCCGGACTCCCAACGTGAGCAGCCAGGCACTCCGCCGGTTTCGGTCGATCGATCCTTGGACGTCACATACCCATTGACTTATTACGGAGACGAGACCGAGGCCGAAAATGCTTCGCCCATCCCTCTTCGCGGTGGCGACCGTGTGACGGCGGACATCCACCTGAGCCCTGCGCCAGCACTGACTCTGCGGTTTCGTGTTCCAGAGAATTCGCAGAACGGCTTTCAGATGCAGCAACTTCAAAAGACTGGTTTCGATGGCCGCACCACTTACGTTCAAACCACAGGCTTTCGTATGGTTTCTCCAGGGATGATAGAGATTACCGGCATTCCGGCAGGCAAGTATAACGTCCGGGCTAATGAAGAGGGGTCTGGCGTTCAGATTAGCAATCTCGACCTCAACAAAGAGGGCCAGGAACTCGATCTTTCCAGCGCTGAAGCACTGAGTAGTGTAAAGATATCCGTCTCCATTTCTGGAGATGTGCCTCATCGGGGTGTAGTGGCACTGCGTTCTGGGCGATGGGTGGTGGTCGCGTGGCAGCAGGTGGACGCGAAAGGGGAGGCGGAACTCCAGCAGGTCCCAGCGGGCGTGTACGAGGTGCTCGCGTGGAACTTCGGGAAGCCCTACTCCATCGATCGCATGGCGGTGGAAGGAGCCCAGGCGCAGGGTCACAAGGTCAAGATTGCAGGCGGTTCTTCGCCTTCGATTTCGCTCACGCTGGTCGAGGGCAGTGTCCAAGTGCACGGAGTGGTCAAGCGAGCAGGAAAGGGAGTGGCAGGAGCTATGGTGGTTCTGGTTCCGAAGGATCCGGACTCACACCGAGACCGTTTCCGGCGCGACCAAAGCGATCTGGACGGAACATTCAGTCTGCAAGGCGTCGTGCCGGGATTGTATACCGTCCTCGCGATCGACAATGGATGGGAACTCGATTGGTCTCAACCTACTGTGATCGCAGCTTATCTCAAGCGTGGGCACTCTGTGGAAATAGCGAATGAATCAGGGCGGACGGTGGAAATTGGCGAGCCAATCGAGGTTCAGGCTAAATAATCACAGGCCGAACCTTGCATCCACGTCGAGCGTGCGTATCGCTCGTGCGTCCAGTTGTTAAGGGTCTCTTTGAATGTGGCGTTATGACCTTCCAAGCATGGCGTTCAAGTTGATTGGCCCGGATTCAGCAGTCCTAGCGGAGAAAATTCAGATGTCTGGTAGTCCTAAGCTGACTTTTCGCGGTATTACTCGTTCGCTTTTTAACCGTCTACGCAAAAAGGCATCGAAGATTGGCATCCACGTCGTAGGCCCCACTGGGGAGGCCGTGAAGGATGGTGTCAAAATCCAGTGGAATTACGATGCCGTCTCGGAACAACTTGAAGCCCAATGCATCCGCGCCCCCTTTTGGGTCGATTCTGCCCGTATAAACCATGATCTCCGTCGTGAAATCGAATCGACGCTCGATTGCGACCGGGCAGCCTAATTCCGCGCTGTTCATTGATGGCCATGCCTCTCAGCCTTCGTGTCCACGCTCGGCCCCGGTCATTCCACAGGGCGATCAAGTTCTCCAATTTGACATGTATAATTCCTCTTCCATATCCAATCGTTCGGAACCGTTTAGATGGGCTCGCTGGCGCTGTCTTTGGAGAGCAGGAAGGCACTACTCGATGAGCTACAGAGTGTGTACGACGAGCACAGGTTTCTTGACGCCTACAGTCTGAGCGCCGACTACTGGACCGATTCGACTCCCATCGACGATCTTTCCGCTGAAGAGTTGATTTTCGTTGGCCGCCTTGCCTCTCGTGTTGGCGGAATGCGCCTGTCCCGCCATCTGTATCGCGAAGCTTACAAGCGAGAGCCCAGGTTGCCGGTGGTCCGCTACTTCGCACGGCATATCACCGGACCGCGCGATCTGCTGCTCGATCAGTTACGGGAATTCGAAAAGAATCCGGATTTAGGGGGTGATGATCCGGAACTACGGGCAAGCTGGCAAGCAGCGCACGCTTACATGTTCGCGATCTTGCGCGATTTCTCGCGTGCACACGACCTTCTGAAGAATGCGCATGAGCTTTCCCCCAAGAGTGCGTGGGTGTTCTCCCAGGAGGCGGACGTTTTTGGTATGGCCGACCAGTGGCGAGACTCATTGCGCACCGCCGAGCTGGGCTGCCAAATTGATCCGCGCTCGCCGTGGTCCGTCCTGAGTCTCGCAACCGCGCTTCTAAATCTCGGGGAAATCGACGAAGCGGTAACCCGCCTCTCGCAGGCCGCCGTGGACAGTCAGTACTTTCACCTTGTCCAGACGGCCTGCTGGTACCACTGTGCGCTCGCTGAGACGCTCGAAGGCGACCGCCGCAGGCGAATCCTGGATGCGGCCAGCGCATTAGCGGAGCGTATTCAATCGATGGCTCCACTGGTGGACCGGGAGTTCAAAGCCGGTCTGGCCCGGACCTGGCTCGACCTCGCTGAACTGAATGATGACCATGCCGGCATCGAGCGCTGGGCGCAAGAAGCCTGCTCGCCATTTCATCGCAAGGTGCTGGCCAATCTAAAAGTCAACCCGAATGGAAAACGCATTCGACTGTCGTATCGGCGAACCCTCCAGAAGCATGTCGAGTGTGTCCCAACGAGCATTTCGTCTGCACTTTCGGCAACGGGAGTCAACGTCTCTGTCGAGGAACTGGCACGCGACGTGACATTTGGCGGGACCCATGAATGGGCAGCCGCCGATTGGCTGCGCGGAAAAGGATTTCATGTTCGCTTCTTCTGGGCGACTGCTGAGAGCATCGCCCGACTGATCGAAGCCGGGATCGGCTTTACTGTTTCCTGGGACGACGATGAGAGCGGGCATACTGTCGCCATCGTGGGCGCATGATCCCTCGTCATTTCGAAGTACGGAGTATTTGCTTTCCAGTTTCAGGTCGGACTACGGACCACTGGGATTATTCGCGATGGCAGCCGTGCCAACCACGCATGTCGAGATTCTCGACGCGATATTGCCGCCAGAGTCCGCAGTGGTCGCGGCTGCCCCGGCCCATCAAAAGGCCCTGACGGTTCACGGTTCATCGGCAGGGCGTCCGATTGTGGAGGACCTCGAAGAGCGGTTTCCGGACAATCCCGGAACGCAGTATCTGAGGGCGATACAGAATCTGGAGGATGGCCGCGTCGGTAGAGCGCTCAGAGGATTCAGGAAACTCATAGCGATGTTTCCGAAATCACCAGCGGTCCGCGTCCGACTGATGCACGCTTGCCGGTCGCTCGGCGACACAGCCCTGCTGCGCGAGACGCTCAAGTCCGTGGTGGACACGGGGAAAATGCCCGGCGTGGACTCGCAGAATGACTGGACCACCCCACACCCCCGCTACTTCTACGATTATGCTGACCTGCTCCGGTTCTCTCGAGAAACCAGGCCAAAGGCGGAATCGCTCCTGCGTTCAGTGCTCAGGAACAACTGGCGGTCCGCCGGAGCCTGGCACGTACTGGCCGAGCTGAGGTGGGACAAAAGGGACCACGACAGTGCATTATTGGCGTATCGGATCGCATCCACCCTTTCCGAGCACAACGACCACTATGCCCGCGCCTATGCTGAAGTGCTCTGTCGCAGCGGGCGAGTTGATGAGGGAATGGAGTGGCTGCGTAGCCGGGCGGAGAAGCTGGGAACATCCCCTCATGGTGTGAGCACGTGGATTACCTATCTCAGCATGCTGGAAGACTGGGGCTATCCGGATCGGGCGCTTGAAGTCTGCCGGGATGTCGTTGGTCGTTTTGGCAACTCACCTTCATTGATCGCTTTCGCTGCTCCGTTCTTCGCCAGAATGGGTGAGTGGGAGGAAGGCGAACATTGGCTTGAGATTCTCAAATCAATGGGCACAAAAGCTCACTTCCATGAGGCAGTTGTGTACTTCGGTCAGATGGGAGGGCGGACCGCGAGCGTCCTGGAACACGCGGAAGCCTGGGTTCGAGAAGTTCCCCTTTCGATTCCCGCTCGACGAAAGCTGCTCTGGCTGGTTTCGACAGTTCACGGTCACAAGACTGCCCTTGATCGCGCAGCCCAGTGGATGCGGAAACGCCCCGAAAACGAAGATTTTGAGGAACTGTTCTGTGAATACGTTGAGTTCCCGATCTGGAGAAAGCTCCGCGTCCTACGAGCCCGGGTGAAGCGGAATCGAGACGACGCCTGGGCATGGCGGGAACTTGCATTCTCTGCCATCTCGAAGTTCGACGGTTCCGATGAGGCTCATCGGCGAAGACTCCAGTCTCGCATCCTCGACTTCCTTGAAAATGCCGATCGGTTGACCTCGGGAGATGCGGCTACGCTCCGCGCCCACGGCCTGTGGCACGAAGCGCAGGGAAACTGGAAAGAAGCCCACGCGGCTTATCTGGAGTCCATCCGGCTGGAACCGGAACACTCGTGGGGCTATCGACGAGCATTTGAGATATCAGCGAGATTGTCTGCGGCGGAGCAGCATGCGATGTGGACGGACATCGAACCGGTCTGGCTCGGGACTTCCGGCCATCTTCCAAACTGCCTTCAGATCATGCGCCACTTAAACGATCTGTTTGGTCCCCGTGAGACGGAACAGATCATTGCGAACTGGCAGAAACTGCGTCCGGACGATCCCAATGTGGTCGAAGCGATGGCCGATCTGCTCCTCGACTTTGGACACGGGCGTTCGGATGCGCTTCGAGCCCTTGAACTACTTCGTCCGTCTGTCCAGCACTACCCCTATCACTCTGGACTGCGCTTCTCGTTAGCGAGAGCGTGGCGAACGACGGGGGATGACACTGCAGCAGGTCAGGTCTTCGAAGAACTTGTTCGTCGCAGGCCGGACAATTTGTCAGCCCTCATCCAGCTTGCCTGGATTCGCGAAAGAGAAGGATGCACAGACGAAGCTTTGCGAATTCTCGCACAGGCCGCCGAGCAGGAACCGCAGAACGCTGGTCCGCTGGACTCGCGGGCGCAAATCCTGATCGAGAATCATCGATTTGACGAAGCTTTCGCCGTTCTGGAAGATGCCCTGCGACGACTCCCGGGAAGTGTTCAAATCTACGAACGCGCGATCGCACTGTTTTCGCAAATTGGGGAGGACGAGAAGTCAGTCGATGCCGCCAGACGGGGTGTCAATGCTTTCCCACGTGGAGCCTATCTCTGGCTGCTTGTCGGGAAGACGTTGCGGGAACATCCTCAGTTTGCGGCTCCCGGGGAGATTGAACAGTGCCTACGACGTAGCCTTCAACTCAATCATGGGCTCTATGAAACGGCGGACTGGCTAACGATAATTCTCACCGAGCAACGTCGCTATGACGACGCACTCCGGGTTTTGTCCGACGTGGAACTCCGGTTGGCCGACCCGTCGCCTGTGCTGGGCCGACAGGCATGGATCAAGCGCCAGACTGGGAAGAAGCGCGAAGCAAGTACCGATCTCGCTGATGCCCTCCGGCGGTTTCCAGGGTACGCCTGGGGCTGGAATATCCTTCTCAACTGGCTCGAAGAAGACAGGGAATGGGACATAGCCAAGAGGCTCCTGGGGCCTGTTCCGCCCCAGATGATCGCCCACGTCACCTTTAGGCGGGATAGGCTTCTGCTTCTGGAGAAAGCCGGTGCAGAAGCGGGTTCCCTTGATCCGGAATGGCTCCAGTTGCTGGAGGATTTTCCGGAGGATGTGCCGCTGCACCTTCACCGGTACGACTCCCTCAGGGGTGCGAAGCGATGGGAGGAAGCCATTGCAACTTTGGAACAAGCGGCAGAAGTTGCAGGCGAGGACGTCTACTTCATGGCTCGGCTCGCCGATGTCCGATGCCACGAGGGGAGATTTAGTGACGCTCTGGAATGTGCCCTGAAAGTCTGCTTTGCTCCAGTAGAGCATTCTGTGTGGCCGGTGAACCGTGTCTGGGAAGTGTTCGAGGCAGCGGATGAAGAACAAACGCTAGTAGAGGCATTTCGAGCGAAGCTGAAAGGTGGCTCGCAACCAACTCGTCGTGCGATTTCCCGCTATGCCAAATACCTGGTCTCCAGGGAAGGCCCTGCTTTGCTTGCGACTCGGTTCCTCCGCCAGACCCGCTTGCACCATGTAACACGCGAAATCTATTCGCTGATGAAGGTCGTTAAGGGCAGTTCATGGCGGCGTGAATTCCACGCCTCAGATTTGTTCGAGATTCTCAACACACACCGGTACCCGCGCCTCGTAATCCACTTTTGGAAGCAAATGTGCGGTGAGGGGCTAGATGGGGATAGCGACGCCTGGGCAGAAGTAG
>Ga0207057_1203_pt1 | contig 13000 bp, 13 predicted proteins | sample Alteio_BWMinCont_33_FD_153265 | JGI IMG/M metagenome (GOLD analysis project Ga0207057, IMG submission 153265) | Enriched cells from forest soil in Barre Woods Harvard Forest LTER site, Petersham, Massachusetts, United States -... | ecosystem: Environmental > Terrestrial > Soil > Temperate forest >... | reverse complement strand
AAGACAATATACAAAGGTGTAATTATGTTGCGGATAATTTATCGCTGCCAAATTTAAAATTCATAAAAGATGATATCAAGAATTTAGAAAACTACGGCCAGTTTGATGTTGTGTTTTGCAGTGGTTTATTATATCACCTTGATAAGCCTGTTGAATACCTGAATTTATTAGGAAGAGTTACAAAGAAAATGCTCATGCTCAACACGCATTATTCTCTTGAAAAAGATGCATTGTATGATAATCCATTAGTGAATAAATTAAAAAGGAAAGTTGAAAAAAGATTATCTGGCACCGTTAAAAATAATTACAGTTTATCAAAACTAACAACCAATGAAAATAAAGCCGGGCGCTGGTTTAGTGAATATGAAATGAATGCTCCAAAAAATGATATTGAAAAAAGTCTATGGGCTGCTTACAGCAATTACAGATCGTTTTGGCCAACAAAAAAACATTTGCTACAGGCCGTTTTGGAAAGTGGTTTCCCTGTTGTTTATGAACAATACGATTTCCTAGAAAATATGATCACTGATAACTACATCGAAAAAGCTGACAGAAGTTTATTCATTTGCCTGAAAGAAAATTAAAATCTTTCGCCGACAAAATCACTGCTTTCGCCGCCCGCATTACTGCTATTGCCTAAATATGTTTTGCATCTCTTCCAACACATCTTAGTTTTGGTTTATAAAATCAAAATCATGGATACGCAAGATCAAAATAACAATTTTAACCAGCCAAGACAAAATGGGCGAATATTTGCAGGGCTGTTTCTATTGTTTATAGGCGGGATTTTTCTTATGAAAGAAATGTCTTTCCCTTTTTTTCCTGACTGGTTTTTTACCTGGCCAATGATATTGATCGCAGTTGGTATTTACACAGGCATCAAGCATCAATTCCGCAACCCTGCCTGGATAATATTGATAATTATAGGCGGTGTGTTTTTAACTGATCAGATTGATATGGGATTTAATTTCCATCGTTTCATTGTTCCCATTATTATCATTGGTGTCGGGCTTGTTATGATCCTCAGGCCAAGACATCGTGGCGATTGGGGGAATAATGAATGGAGAAACTGGAAACAACAGAACACTGCTTCTAACGTGCATGGATACACGCAAACCAGTTCGACTGATGACTTTTTTGATTCCACTGCTATTTTCAGCGGTGTTAAAAAAGTGATTGTTTCCAAAAATTTTAAAGGTGGTGATATTACTTGTTTTATGGGAGGCTTTGAAGCAGATCTAAGTCAGGCCGATATACAGACTGCTCCCGCGATCATTGATCTTACTCATGTTTTCGGCGCTACCAAATTGGTTATCCCTTCAAACTGGCAGGTGAGGATAGATGCGCTCTCGATTTTTGCAGGCGTTGAGGACAAGCGCCAGAACCAATTAAATACTGACCCTTCCAAACTGCTGATATTGAAAGGCACTTCGATTTTTGGCGGGATTGAAATAAAGAATTATTAAGAAAGTTTCGAGCTTTTAGCTGTGAGCAGTGAAGTGTATAGTTGGCTTATGAAATAAATGATGTTGCATTTAGTTAGCAGAGCTGAATAGGATATTATCTGTACAAGAGTGCGACGCAAGGATGCTAAATAGAATTACCACTCTCAGTTACATAATAAAAAAAATCTCCTCACCAAGAAATATTATTTTATGAACTGGTATCTTGCAAAAATGGTTTACAGAATTATTTGTGGCGATGGCGATCACACGCCACAGTTTGATGAACAGCTCAGGCTGATAAAAGCGCACGATGAATTTCACGCGTTCCAAAAAGCGCAACTGATCGGCGAGCGAGAACAGGATAATTTTTTGAACGCTGTGCAAAAACCTGTGCATTGGAAATTTATCGATGTGAGCGAATTGCATAAATTAGATGACCTGATTGATGGCGCGGAAATGTATTCGAAAATTTGCGAAGATGATGATGCAGATATTTTCATCAGCATCACACATTTGAAAGCCGCGCACATATTGGAGAACAGCATGAAGAAATCGTTGCACCTAAATTAAAATTGTTGGCATATTCAACTTCATCAGACAAAAAATTCGGGCTTGTTTTTGCGGGATGGTGGCTTGCATGGGCGGTTGTGCATTACAGTGTGCTGATGAATTATGGCCTCACGAACGCACAGGCACTCACAGATAGTTTTACCAGCAATATCCTTCTCGCGGGTTGTTGTTTGCTTATCAGCAATAATATGCGCTATTATTTGCCACGCAAAGAAAAATATTGGTATGTGCTGGTGATAAGTTTTAGTTTGGCTTGTGTGTGGCTGGTCGTGACACGTTTGTTGCTATGGGCATTTTTTAAAAGTGATGAAACATATCTGGCAATGGTGAATAAATCTTCTACAGTGCGCTATGGCATTGCTTTTTTGATACTGGGATGCATGGCGACGATGTGCTTATTATGGTTCACACAAAAAGAACAAAAAGAAATGGACGCGAGGAAAATGGAAGCGGAGAAATTAGCAAAGGAAGCGGAGTTATATAAATTGCGCCAGCAACTGCAACCGCATTTTTTATTCAACAGTTTAAATTCAATAAGCGCATTGGTAGGAAGCCAGCCGGATCAGGCAAGAAAAATGATTTACCAGCTTTCGGATTTTTTGCGAGGCACACTAAAAAAAGAAGAACAGCAATTAGTGAACCTGGAAGAAGAATTGGAATATTTAGAATTATATCTCGACATTGAAAAAGTGCGCTTCGGGCATCGCTTGACAACAATTGTTGATTGCGAAGAAAATTGCAAACCGATGAAACTGCCGTCGTTGCTGCTTCAGCCTGTGGTTGAGAATGCTATTAAGTTTGGGTTGTACGATACAACTGATGACATTACAATTCGCATATCAGCGATGCAAAAAAATAATTATTTAGAAGTTGTTGTAGAAAATCCATTTGACCCGGAAACTTCATCGCCGAAAAAAGGAACGGGTTTTGGATTAAGTTCAGTGCAACGGCGATTGTATTTATTATTTGCAAGAAATGATTTGCTCGAAACAAAAACAGAAAATAATTTATTTATCACGAAAGTGAAAATACCGCAGTTAATATGAAAGCATTGATAATAGATGATGAACCATTGGCAAGATCCATTGTGAAAGAATATCTGCAGCATTATCCAAATATAGAATTAGCGCAGGAATGCAACGATGGATTTGAAGGAGTGAAAGCAATTCAACAACATCAGCCTGATATTATTTTTCTTGACATTCAGATGCCGAAAATAAATGGGTTTGAAATGCTGGAGCTGATTGATAATCCGCCTGCAACCATCTTCACCACTGCGTTTGATGAATATGCAATCAAAGCGTTTGAAAACCATGCAGTGGATTATTTATTAAAGCCTTTCAGCAAAGAAAGATTTGATAAAGCAATACAAAAATGGTTGAACCAAAGCAATGTTATTGCTCAAAAAAATAACACGCAATCATTATTGGAATCAGTTGCGCAATCGCCAGCACAAAGCCAGCGCATTGTGGTGAAGACAGCAGGCAAAATAAAAATTATTCCTGTTGAAGAAATACATTATCTCGAAGCGTCTGATGATTATGTAAAGATTCACACCAAAGAAGGGAATTTTTTGAAGAATAAAACGATGAGTCATTTTGAGCAATTATTGGATGCAAATATTTTTACAAGAACGCATCGGTCATATATTGTGAACGTTCAACAAATCACACGCATTGAGCCTTATGAAAAAGAGAGCTATGTGGTGATTTTAAAATCTGGCGCGCAAGTGCCAGTTAGCAAAACCGGTTATGCGAAGTTGAAACAGGTGCTGGGATTGTGATGAGGTGGATTGTGAATCAGTGCTTTCTTATTTGTTATTTGTTAATTTTTTCCGCTGTTGTCGCCACTTTCTCATTCCTTATTTTTAATTTCTGATTTCTCATTTTTTGTCTCTGCTTCTTCTCCAGCAATATTAATAACAAACTTCGGCGCTTGTCCACGCGACAACTGATCTGTTGCAGATGAGACCACCAATCTGTTTGCAGGGATTTGCTTTTCTTGTGTGAGGTAATTCATCACTGCCTGATTTCTTTTTTCCATAATAGCACTTACAATCGTGTCTGTTTTTTCTTTGCCAATAATATCAATGCATTTTTCCTGCACCGACATAAATGAAGATCCTGATTTCATTTTGCTATTAATAAAAGAATTGAAAAGAGAATCTTTATTATTAATAGAATCTATTCGGTTTTGTAATTGAGTTGTGATGCTGTCTGATACAATATTCAGGTATTGTTTTTTTATTTGCTGCAACGCAAAAGCTTCTGCTTCATCTTGTCTGCTGGTAACCTGCACCAATTGCAATTTCAGTTCTGGTTTTTCGGTGAGCACTTTGGCAAGATTATCCAAAGTTTTTTTCTGAGAAGTGTTAATCGCGTTTTGCAGATAATCAAAATTGACTTGCTTGTAATCGTCTTCTTTACCACCAAATGCATTTGCAAAAAAACGGAACGGCGCAGTAGCAGCTTTCACCATAATATTTTTTATTACCTGCCAAATCACCTTGCCCCATTTAAATTTCGGATCATCCAAACTTCCGCTGACAGGAATATCGAGATGAATATTTCCATGCACATCTTTCAACAATGAAACCGCAAGCCGCACTGGAATATTCATTGCCGTTTTATTCTTCACCTTTTTTCCTGCCTCAATTTTAAAAACATCCAAAACATTTTTGCTTGTCAGTTTTCTGTTTATGATAGAAGTTTTATTTGAGTAAGTAACTACACCATTTAAAAAAGGCGTGGCAACATAATATTTCGAGTAAGGATTAAAATCTGAAATGAGCAGTCCGCTCACAATGCAATCAATATCCATATCCTGAAAATTTTTAGGGCTCACAGCCAATGTGCCTTTCAAGCTTCCTGAATTGTTCAGCGTTGAATGCACATCCAGCGTGATGCGGCTTTTGTTGCTGTTCACACGATCGCTGAACATGTATAAAGAATCAAGGTCATACTGAAATTTATCGCCGTGTGTGTAATCAGTAAAAATCAAATGTCCGCCTTCAATTTTTAATTTTTCCGCACTGTAATTGTTGGCTACATAATCTTTAATAATGCTCTGCACATAACTTGCCATCATAATAAAAATATTTGCATAGGCAGTTACTGCAGTGTCAACAGTGCTGCTTCCCGGTGATGTCATTAAGCGCTGGAAATTGTAGCCGTCATCATACATAGCAACTTTCACAAAAGGTTGCGAGATAGTGATCGATTTAAAATTGTAGAAATTATTTTTTGTGTTGATAGAATCAACCTGCATATTCATTTTTTCAAAAGAAGTAAGCCTGTCGGTAGTAACATCAACTATCGCAAATTTTTCTGCATTGATAACACCGCTTGCAGCGATGTCTTCGGGTTTATGCATATTTCCTGAAAGCGCAACATCCGCGCTGAGCAAACCATCCAGCGATTTCACTTTCAGGTAATCTTTGAGATAAGGATACAATAAAACAAGATTAAGTTGTTGCAGATTAAATTTTGTTTTATATAAAAAATTATTTGAGTTGATATTTAAATCGCCATCTAATTTTCCGCCACTTGCAAGTGCAAGACTTGTCTTTATATTATAAACAGGATCGTTCCATGCAATCAGCGGGATTTTTGTATCCCAATCAATGATCTCCATTTTATTATAAGGAGCCGTGTTCACATAAACCACTTTTGCGGAATCAATTTCCAGATTGCGCACCCAATACTGCGCTGGCTTACTATTTTTTGGTGAAGGTTTTGCATCGGTTACAAAACGCTTTATTAAATCACTGTAATTAAAACGATTTCCTTTTTGAATAATATTAATAAGCGGTTTCTCAATTTTCAATTCAGTAATATCATATTTTGAAGCAAGCAGTTTATGAACAGAAATACCAGCTTCAATTTTATCGCACGCAAAAAAAACATCCTTGCTTTTCGCTTCGTAAATTTTTAATTTATCAACACGAATATTTCCTGTGAGCAGATTGATGTGCAGATTTTCCAATGTTATCTTCCTTCCCGTATATTCTTCACTATGCTTTTCAATTTCATATTTAACTATAGAAGAAAGAAAAATGACGAATATAATTCCAGCAGCAATCAATGCAATCAAAAAAATAAGAAGGATTCTTTTCCATTTCATAAACAAAATGTTTCGGCAATATTCTTTATCAATTCAAAAAATAATAAGTAACAAAACTAAATTAAACTTTTCCAAAGTTGATTTTGCGAACTTATATTATTCAACCCTTTAGAACTTTGGAAAAGTTTAAGCTTCTAATCCTATCCACACAGCACTACCAATGCTATTGCGGCTTGCGCCAGTAACGGAAGCCATCACATTGTTTTCTTCGCGCCACCGCAAAACACCGATTAACGCCATGATAAGCGCTTCTTTATATTTAATAATATTTTCATCGGGGATTGTTATTACAATATTCAATTCTTTTAATTCATTTTTTAATCGCCCAATTAAAAAATGGTTGAAAGTTCCGCCGCCGGTGGAGAGCAGTTTGTAGTTTGTGGTTTGTGGTTTGTGGTTCTGCTCCGCAAATTCTTTACTAATATTTAGAAGACCTTTTACGGCATTTTTTATTTGCACTATAATGTGTTCCACATAAGTTCTTAACTTATCTTCTATCTTCAATCCCCAATCCTGAATCAACGGATAAATAATATCAGTCCCAAAGCTATTCGCCAAAGATTTCGGATAGGCATGACCGTAATATTCTTGTTCATTCAATTTTCTAAGCAGTTGCATATTCACTTTTCCTTGCGCTGCCATTTCACCGCCATCATCGAATTCTTTCCCTGTTTCGTTCGCCAACATATTTAAAACTGCGTTGGCAGAACAAACATCAAACGCAATAAACTTTTCATTTTCTTTATAAGAAATATTTGCAATGCCGCCGATGTTCAAAAAAAAATCAAAATCATTGAATAATAATTTTTCTCCGATAGGAACAATTGGCGCACCTTGTCCGCCCAATGCAATATCCATCGCACGCAAATCGCTCACAACATTAATACCAGTAATAGCCGCAATCGCAGCACCATCGCCTAATTGAGCAGTCATCTTTTTTTCGGGCACATGAAATGTGGTGTGCCCATGCGATGCAATAAGTTGAACCTGATATTGAAGATTATTTTCAGCAATGAAACGGTTCACCTGTTCACCAAGATAATGACCATAAGCAGCGTGCAGCAATTGATAATCCAACGCATTCATGCTGATCGCTGATCCCAATTTTTTTTTCCAGTCTTCATCATATTCATAGCAATCAGCTTTTATGATTTCAAAATCCCATTTGCCAGCGTTCTCATGGAAGTGGGCAAATGCAATATCAAGCCCGTCCAGCGAGGATCCACTCATAAGCCCAACCGCTCTGTAAACCATGAAAAGAATTTTAGTTTGTGAATTTAAAACTTAGCTTTGTCAGCAATGTTTTGGATGCCGAATTTCGGATTTTTAATTTTGATTTATGGTTGTTAATTTAAGCCAGCAATATTCACTTTTGAGCGACTGGGTTGCCGAGCTCAGGGATGAGGAAATTCAAAAAGACAGGATGCGCTTTCGGCGCAATCTTGAACGGATCGGCGAAGTTGCCGCATTTGAAATAAGCAAAACGCTTGCTTTTGAAGAAAAGGAAGTGCAAACACCATTAGGAATTGCTGCAACTAAAACGTTGAAGGAACATCCGGTGCTCGCTACTATATTAAGAGCCGGCCTTCCGCTTCATCATGGCCTGCTTAATTATTTTGATAAGGCCGACAACGCATTTATTTCAGCATATCGAAAACATAATCGCGACGGATCTTTTCAAATCAGTTTGGATTATGTTTCATGCCCTGAGCTTGAAGGCAGAGTGGTGATTATTTCGGACCCGATGCTTGCGACAGGTTCTTCTCTTGTTAAAACAATACAGTTCCTTCGCGAAGAAGGCAAGCCAAGCGAGATACATATTGTTGTTGCTATTGCATGCACCGTTGGCATTGAATATGTTAAGCGCAGCGAGCCCAATTGCAAATTGTGGTGCGGCGCAATTGATGATGAACTTACTGCTAAAGGATATATTGTTCCTGGCCTCGGCGATGCAGGCGACCTTGCTTTCGGCACAAAAGTGCAGATGTAAGTTTTTGTTATTGCATTATTGTTTCTTGATTTTTTTTATTAATTTTCGATTTGTAAGTATTCGTCCGGTACAATCTAACTCCAAAATATTCCCTTGTAAACAACCGCATTGCTGATTCGCCCGTAATTCTATTTAAGTTTGTTTGATTTGTAGCCATCATATCTGTTTTATGAAAAAGAACTTTTCATCACTTTTTTTATCGCTTGTAGTTTGTTTTGCAGCACGTGCGCAAGATCCCGGGTTCTCACAATTTTTTGCCTCGCCATTAACGCTCAATCCTGCATTAACAGGAAAATTCAATGGCGACGTGAGGGTTGCGGGCAACTACCGCAATCAATGGCCTACTATTGATAATGCTTTCATCACTTCAACCGTTTCTGTCGATATGCCCATTTTAAGAAAGCACTTGCCTGATAATGATACCTGGGGCGTTGGGTTGATGGCGATGACAGACAGAACTGCTAATGGCATTTTAACCAGCAATTATCTTGCACTTTCTACTGCCTATCATTTGTCATTGGATGAGGATGGTTATCACCAATTAGGTGTTGGGTTTCAGGGAACGTATGGAAGCAAAATGCTTAATGGCACCAAGCTGCATTTTGAAGATCAGCTTGATCAGCAAGGTGGCTGGACAATCCCGAGCCAGGATGCGATCAGCACTCGTCAGGTTGATTTAAATTATTTTGATATGAACGTTGGTATATTATACAACGGCACAACAACTGGCGCTAATAATTTTTATTTCGGCACATCAGTTTATCATATCAACACACCTAAAGAATCTTTTCTTGGCGATAATACTTACACTTTGCACCCGCGCTATACTCTTCACGGCGGCCTTTCTCAGCCGATATCGAACGGATCTTATGTGCATTTCAGTGGCTTGTATAGCAATCAGGCAGGAGCGAACGAATTTGTGCTTGGCGGCGCATGGTCAGTGAACGTGAACAATGATAATGACAACCCGACAAATTTCTACGCCGGTAGCTGGGTGCGCTTTAGCAATGTTACAGATGCAGTAATACCTTATGTTGGGCTCGAGTTCGGCAGCTTTAGTCTCGGCGTAACCTACGATGTAAATATTTCTGCTTTAAAATCCGCTTCAGAAAGCCAGGGTGGTATTGAGGTTTCTCTAATCTATATCAAAAAAGCTTCTGACGGAAGGAAGCAAATTCCTTGTCCAAGATTTTAGGTTGAGCATTGACGTTAGTAGCCAGATATGATATATGAGATTCGGGAATTGAGTAATTGAGCCATTGTTAAATCTTCACATTTTTATTTTTCTTCCCGCTCACATATTTATTTTCTTTTATTATAAAACGGTAAAGCAACTTTGCGTCTTCGCCTGCATAATCAACGCCAATCCGCGGTGTGGCGCTAATATTTTTTTTAGATAATTTAAACCCGTCATCAGCAATAAAAATTTCATCAGCAAACAAATCCTTTCCCGTGTGAGGAGTTGAAATTCCCAATGCTTTTGAAACATTTCCCGGGCCCTTTGTCAATGTAAAATCCAGCTTTTTTTTACCGGTCCTGATTAGCATGTCATCAATTCCCTGTAAAGGTTCCACCGCGCGGATCAACACTGCATGCGGCACATCTTTTTTATTTGTTACCACATTGAACAAATAATGAATGCCATAACACAAATACACATACGCTTTTCCGCCATCTGCAAACATCACTTCCGTTCGGTTTGTTCTTCTGCCACCAAATGCATGAGAGGCACGGTCAATTACGCCTGCGTAAGCTTCAGTCTCCACAATCCTTCCTGATGTGGTGATGCCGTCAAACTGCGTGACCAGAATTTTTCCTAACAAATCTTTCGCAATTTTTACCACATCTTTGCCAGTGTAAAAAGAATAGCCAAGTTTTTTAATTCCTGCCACCAATTAATATTTTTAAGTTTGAATAAAATTGAACCACAGAGATACAGAAAATATAAAGCAGCACAATATAAATGTGTATCATATCATCTCTGTGATTCAACCATAAAAGCTAAAATCAAAATTAGCCACATTGCTTAAAGAAATCGTCATATCAATTCAATCCTATTATAAAGCACACCAGTTTATAAGCAAACATCGCTTATGGAAATGGATCATTATCCCAGGCATTTTATACACAATACTATTTTGTATTGGTATGTATTTTTTCTGGACCTCATCCGATGATGCCGTTTCTCGCCTCAGCGCATTTATCGGCGTTGATAGATGGCTTCATCATATGCAAAGCGCGTTTCTAAGTTTTCTTTTTATGATGGGTGGAATTATGGTCAGGCTCATTCTTGTGTTCTTTTATTTTTCTTTATTCAAATATTTATTCCTCATTATTGGGTCGCCGCTGTTCGCATATCTCAGTGAAAAAACAGAAGCTATTATTGAAGGAAAAGAATTCCCTTTCAGTTTCTCTCAATTGCTTAAAGACATGATGCGCGGAATTCGTGTTGCGTTGCGTAACAGTTTGTGGCAAACCGTTTACACCATTTCCATTTTAATACTTTCGTTTTTACCATTGGTAGGCTGGATAACACCTGTCATTTCAATGTTAGTTGAATGCTATTATTATGGATACTCGATGCTCGACTACAGTTGTGAACGACACAAATTATCACCTTCGGAAAGTTTTGCATTCATCGGAAAGCGGCGCGGGCTGGCAATTGGAAACGGATTGGTTTTTTATTTGATGCACTTCATTCCTTTTGTTGGCTGGGTGCTTGCGCCTTCTTATGCAGTGGTTGCAGCTACAATCAGTTTGTATCACCAGAACTTAGAATAATCAATGGCAACTAATGGTAATGTATATCTGATACCAACTTTTCTGGATGAAAATTCTATTCATGTAATTCCATCTTATGTCATCGATTCAGTAAAAAAGTGCCATGTTTTTTTTGTGGAGAACGAGCGTAGTGCAAGGCGTTTTTTAAAAAGTGTTTGGAAAGAAATAGTGATTGATGATTATGAATGGTTCACTATTCATAAAGCGGAAGAAGAAATAAAAAATGATCTCAGGAAAAAACTGAAAGAAGGGAAGACAATCGGCATCCTCAGCGAAGCAGGCTGTCCGGGCATTGCAGATCCCGGACAAATATTAATATCAGTAGCGCAGGAAGAAAACGCAGTGATAAAACCATTGGTTGGGCCAAGCTCCATACTGCTTGCGTTAATGGCAAGTGGAATGAACGGCCAGCAATTTCAGTTTGTTGGTTATTTGCCGATTGAGCAACAGGAAAGAATAAAAACAATCAAAGAATTAGAAAGCGAATCGCAGAAGAAAAATTGCACACAAATTTTTATTGAAACGCCTTATCGCAATAATCAATTAATAGAAACGGTTTTGAAAACATGCAAGTCTCCAACCAAACTTTGTATTGCTGTTGATATAACCGGAATGAAAGAAAACATTCGTACCAAAACCATCTCCGAATGGAAAAAAGAAATTCCGGATATACATAAAAGACCAGCCATATTTTTATTACATGCCTGAGCAAATTTTACTGCTCATTATTTTATTGGCTCAATGGAATAACTGAACCCGGTCTTCCTTCTTTCATTGACAAAATACTGTCTACAATAAAAGTCGATGTTCCTCTCCATGGCAGCGTGCCCATGTATTCTTTATAATGAAGCTCAAAATCTTTTCCGCTATTGGTCATTAATTTGTTGGCAACAGATTCGTTGGTGACAGAAAAACGAAATTCATTTGATTGGATAGTTCCCGCTGTGCCTCCTTGAAAGCCTGCCTGAATAAGCCTGCCTTCATATGTTTTAAACATCACGCCTTTTTTCATAACATAATTCAACTGACCAGCTTTTACGCCTTCGCCAAAAACAAAAAAATAGCGGAAATAAATAAAAAGGATCAATGCAATTACAAGAATTGTTGTAAATATTTTCAAGAATTTTTTCATACCCGATAGTTTATAAATTTAGAATCCATATTTATCAACCAGATAAATCAACGCAGCCATGTTGATCGCACCCAATTCCAACTCTCTTTTATTTACATTTTCAAAAACATCATTCGGCGAGTGATGATAATCAAAATAGCGCTGCGAATCTGGCATAAGCTCAGATATGGGTGTTTTGAAGGTTTCATTTAGTGGCTCAACATCTGCGCCACCACCGCCGGCAGTAAATTTATAAACTCCGTAATCCTGCAGCAAAGGAAGCCATTGCTTTCTGATATTATCTAATTTATCCGCGGGCAACAAAATACTAAAGCCACGCGGAGTAAAGCCACCAGCATCGCTTTCAAGACCAAATATATGTTTTTCATTTTTCGCTTTTGCCTCTTCTGCATATTTTACTCCGCCATCTCCGCGATTTTCTTCATCTGCAAATAATACGACACGGATTGTATGTTTTGGTTTGTAACCAAGTGCTTTAAGCACACGCAATACTTCGATAGAATGAACACAACCAGTCCCGTCATCGTGCGCGCCTTCCGCAGGATCCCATGAATCGAGGTGACCGCCAACAGTGATGTACTGATCAGGAAATTGAGTGCCAACAATTTCTCCAATCACATTGTGACCGATTGTATCCGATAATGTGTGTGCGTTTGTTTTAAGAAATATTTCTGCATTTTTATTTTGCTGCAGCGCTTCAGCTATTTTATTTGCATCCCACAATCCAACTGCAAGCGCAGGAATTTTCGGAAGCGCATTATCATATCTCATTGCGCCAGTGTGCGGAAAATTATCTGTTGAATTAGTGACAGATCTTACAAGAACAGCAACCGCGCCATATTTTGCGGCGCGGCTTGCACCAACTCCTCGATAACGAACGGCATCACCATATCCCCAAAAAGTTTCAATAAATTTTGGATTGAATTTGTAATTATAAAAAACGATTTTCCCTTTTATCTC
>Ga0207057_1200_pt1 | contig 13069 bp, 12 predicted proteins | sample Alteio_BWMinCont_33_FD_153265 | JGI IMG/M metagenome (GOLD analysis project Ga0207057, IMG submission 153265) | Enriched cells from forest soil in Barre Woods Harvard Forest LTER site, Petersham, Massachusetts, United States -... | ecosystem: Environmental > Terrestrial > Soil > Temperate forest >... | reverse complement strand
AAACACAAACGTTCTATTCCTGGGTGATGAACAATCACTGGGGAACAAACTATCGTGCTTATCAGGAAGGTCCTGTTGAGTTTCGCTATGCTTTGAGTCTCCATCAAGGAGAGGACGCTGCGGCGGCAAGCCGGTTCGCGATCGGCCTGTCACAGCCATTGCTGGCAAGGCTTTCGTCCAACCCCAAGACCCTTTCGCACTCCCTCCTGCGGGTAGAGCCGAACGATGTGTTGGCGGTTACACTAAAGCCCAGCGATGACGGTAAAGCTTGGATCGTCCGTCTTTTTGGCGCTTCGGGTGAAACACGAAACGCCAGGCTCGTCTGGTCTCCTAGACTCACAGCCAAAACGTGGTACAGCAATCTAGCTGAAGATCAACTCCATCCCGCACCCGGCGAAGTCACCGTGGGCGGATGGGAGTTGCTGACGTTGAGAATCGACCGGGCATGATAGGATCTTGACGCATTCGCAATGCGGACCGTTCCGTAAAGTGCTATTTCGCGCGGAATTATCCACGAAAATTGTGGCGTATGAATAGGGTAGGGTACTTGCATAATCCATGCCTATACCATGCCAACGGCCGACACCATCAGGGCAATGTAGGGTACGCCGTTCCTTCCCAGCCTTCCTGGCCCCCTCGGGAGATAGCCGTCATGAGAGAGCGAAAAGAGTGTCCGGGTGGTGAGATAGAGATTGGTGTTCGCGCTCGAAAGAGCAGCAGTGATGACAACCAGATTCATGATCTTTGCGGCGCGGGGAATGCCGACCCTTCGCGAAAACCTGCACAAATGGACTGCCAGTGATGCCGCTGCCCATCTGGTCCCACGGGGTCATCGAGAGCATCACGATGATAGAGAGCACATAGAAGAGGATGAGCCGAAGGGTGACGGTGCGCATGGCGCGAGGAATGGTCTTTTCGGGTTGCAACAACTACGACAAGTGGAATGTCGACGTGGCGATGAGTCAACACTTATAGTCCCGAAGCTGGTGCAAGATCTATTCCCGCCGAGGGGAATTGACGCTAAGGACCTGATTGCGCAGCTCGACGCGGCCGGGATTCAGCGGGCTATCGTTCTCTCGGTCGCATATAGCTTTTCCAATCCAAACAAACCAACCGTTCCCGACGAATACGCACACGTCATCGCGGAGAACGATTGGAGCAGTGCACAAGTCGCGAAATATCCAGACCGGCTGATTGGGTTCTGTAGCGTGAATCCTCTCAGGTCGCAGGAGAGGTTAGAGGCCCGTCGAGGAAAGTTACAACATGATTGGTACGTATCCGCTCTAGAGGGAAATCCCCGACCTGCAGGTGGAAGGAGAGAAGATTCTGCGCACCTTTTGCCCAAAGCGCGCCTTCAGACCGTTTAGCCTCAATATAGACTTGGATTCCTTCAAGCAGATTCATCGCAATCCGGCAAGGGGAAGGTGGCAACTTTGCGAAGAGCCGCAATATCGCATTTCGCAAAGTTGCTAACGGACTTCGTGTCCCGGTGTCCCAAAACTCGGCGATCATTTTGATCCGATGGCGATGAGCTGTCACTTTGCCGAACAGTACGCTATCGGACTACGTGGAAACGCAATTTGGATTGGCGATTAGAGGGCAATGCACTTATCGAGGACGACTTGAGGGATCGTTTAAGGAAATACTCCGAAATAGACATCGTCTAGGAATTCTGTATTGCACCGAGCACCAATGCTGAGTCGAGAACCTGTGAGTGATATCTCTAGGGAAGGGAATCGACGGATGTCTCTCCATCCAGTGCCGAGTGTGTGACAGTCGTACTCAAGAACCACTGGAGTCACGCATTCAAGATGCAGATCGAAGGTCGTTCCGTAAAGTGCTATTTCGTCCGGAATCATCCAGGAAAATTTTGAGGTACGAATAGGGGTACTTACGCGATCGGCGTAAATAAGTATCTGTAAAATCAGCATCAATGGCTGCCTGGGGGCAACCAATAATTAGGAAACTATGACGTAAATTATGACGCGACGGCGTCATAGGTATCCTCCTGAGAAGCCAGTGCTGCGCGGCGGCGATTACGTCGATTCACCGACTCGGCCATTTCGGTGACTTCCGGGTGCAGGCACTTTCTGGTGACGCACAGCGTGAACAACACCACTGGTGTGGCGGCGAGATGGTACGAGTTCCGTGCCCAGGGTTTGGGCACGACCAGATTGTCCTTGTATCAATCGGGGCAGACCCCGGATGACGGCGAATACCGCTGGATGGGCTCGGTCGCCATGGACCAGGCGGGGGACATCGCCATCGGATACAGCCGCTCGAGTGCGGCCTCAGGTGATTTCCCGTCGATCTACTACGCCGGCCAGACAGCAGGTGATCCTCTAGGTACCACGGAGACCGAGGCTCTGATCAAGCAGGGCACGGGCTCACAACCGGATACAGGCGATCGCTGGGGCGACTACTCGAGTATGGCTCTCGATAGCGCAGACTCCTGCACGTTCTGGTACACGACCGAGTACTTCGAACGGCCGGATTACCCGCAGTTGCAGGCTGATGCCATCATTCAGGCTCATCGCGACGGAGCGCGCGGCCTCAAGATTCTGAAGACGCTCGGGCTTTATCTGCGTGAGCACACAACCACCGGACCGCTGGTTAAGGTTGATGATCCCCGCTTCGATTCGATGTGGGAGACCTGCGGAAGCCTGGGGATTCCGGTGGCCATCCATGTATCCGATCCGATTGCCTTCTTTACTCCCACGGACCGCTTTAATGAGCGTTACGAGGAGCTGAGCAATCATCCCGACTGGTCATTCGCGCGGCCCGGGTATCCTTCCAATGCCGAGCTGCTGCAAGCGCGAAACCGCGTATTCGCGAGGCATCCGAAGACCCAGTTCGTCGCGCTCCACGTAGGCAACTTTGCCGAGAACCTGGAGAACGTCTCGGGGAACCTCGACCGCTTTCGAATATGAGTGTGGACACTGCCGCTCGGCTCAACGAGCTTGGCCGACAGCCGCGCGCGGCCCGCAGGTTCTTCGATCGGTACCAGGATCGCATCGTCTTCGGTACGGATGCGACTCCGCACGGCGACAAGTTTCCCCAACAGGTCTTCGGCGATGTGCTCTACCAAATCTATTTCCGCTTTTTGGAAACGGACGACGAGTATTTCGACTATGCTCCGGCGCCCGTGCCGCCCCAGGGGCGATGGCGTATCTCGGGCATCGATCTTTCCGACAACATTCTGCGCAAGGTGTACCAACAGAATGCTGCGCGACTGCTGCAGGTTTCGGTGTAGCCCTATGGATGTGCATATTTTGGTGGGTAAGGCGGAAAGCTTATGAGGAGTGACCCGAAGCGTAGAGTGGCGGCATGCCTGCTGCTATGCGGGAGTAGCCCTCCCTGCGGCGGCGGCGCAGAAGGACACGGTCGTGATCCGTCCTGTAGAGATACAGGATGTTCTGGTGAATCCCGGCATGGGCCCAGGCGTTTCCGCATACCACTCTGCTGATGAACTTTGACGAGCCAGAGGCTCTGGCTTATGGCACCCAGCACGACGCGGGGTGGCGGCTCGATTGTCTTGGCGACATGAAGGCACGGAACCCGGAGATGCTGGACCAGTATCCGGAGGAGGTGGCGCGGACGGGCATTGGAGGTGTCTGGAAGCGCCGGCCCGTTTCGCTGGAGACCTGCGGAACGCCGGCCCAGTGGAAGCGGGACGGCTACGACGTGAACTACATTCTCGACCCGGCACTGCGCTGGCATGTGACCTCGGTGAATGTGAAATCGTCACCGATTCCGCCGGAATGGAAGCCGCAGTTCGAGCAGTTCGAGAAACGGATGGGATACCGGCTCATTCTGCGCCGGCTGGAGTATGCCCGGCAGGTTGCGCCTGGGGCGATGCTGCCGGTGCACATGTGGTGGTACAACGCGGGCGTCGCTCCCGTGTACCGCGAATACCGACTGACGATGCAGTTGTGGTCGGCCAGCGCACAGGCTGTGATCTACATTCCGGCTGACATACGTAACTGGCTGCCTGGAGATTCAGTGGTGGATGAGCCCGTGTACATTCCGCGCAGCTTGCCTCCCGGGCCATACCACGTCCGTATCGCACTGGTCGATCCAGATAATGGCGCGCCGGCGATTCGTCTCGCCATTGATGGCCGGCAGAATGACGGGTGGTACGACCTGGGTACCATCGAAGTACAGCGGTGAGAGATGTTTGGAGTAGATGATGGCTACGCGGAGAAGGATCCCCGGATGAGGTTTTTGGCGCCATGGACTGGTCTGTGCGGTGCTGGTCGGCACCGTCCTCACTTGCGGACCATTCCGCACTGCGGGAGCCGCCAGGAATGTGGGTCAAGCGGACCAATCAGACGAGAGCGGTTGTGCAAGCGTACTCTGTCAGTGCGGCGCAGCACTGGACCTATACGATTTCCGGAAACCTGAAAAGCAGCGACCAGCAGTGTCTGACCAGCAATGGTCCGAATACGGGCTCGAAAAGGTTGAGCCTCGTTGCGTGTGGACGCAACCGGGCAGATCAGATTTGGTCTCTCCCGAATTAGCGGGACGGCGGCTCGTGTTCTAGTCTGATAAATCGGACAGGGGCTTTTACCTGGGCAACAGGCAGGAGCTCATCTGTTTAGAAATATCGGTAAACTCGGTCTACATGCCTCGGATTCTCTACAATCGGTTTCTTCTCCTTATCGCCGGGCTCGGCGGGCTGCTCTACGGCATCGATGTGGGCATCATTGCTGCGGCGCTGCTCTATGTGAGCAAGACGATCGACCTCTCGGTGGGACAGATCTCAATCATCGTTGCAGCCGTGCTGGGTGGCAGCATGGTCTCGTCTCCGCTGGCGGGCGTGCTGGCAGACTGGTGCGGTCGCAAGCGCATGATGATCGTGAGCGGACTGATGTTTGTGACCAGCGTATGCATCATTGTTCTCTCGCAGGGATTCGTCTCGCTCTGCATTGGGCGGTTGTTGCAGGGTATGAGCGGCGGGGTGATCGCTGTGGTGGTACCGCTCTATCTCGCAGAATGCCTGGGAGCGGAGATGCGAGGACGCGGGACAGCAATCTTTCAGTTCATGCTGACGTTTGGCATAGTCGTAGCGGCTTCTGTCGGCTGGTTTTTCACGCGGCAGGCGGAACTGGCGATTGCGCATGCGGGGGGCAATGCTGCGCTGATCCAGGCTGCACAGAATCACGCATGGCGCAGCATGTTCCTGGCGGTGATCTATCCGGGTGTGCTGTTTTTTGCTGGCGCATTTGTGCTGAGCGAGTCGCCTCGTTGGCTGCGGCGCAAGGGCAGAACGGATGCGGCCTTCAGGGCGCTGCTGCGCTCGCTCCCGGAGGAAGAGGCGCGGCGCGAAATGGATGAAATGAGCATTGTGCTGCAGATACCGCGCAAGGATGCTCAGGCAACGGAGGGCGATTCGCTGCTGAAGCGCAAATATGTCATCCCCTTTGTGCTGGCCTGCGCCGTGCTTTTCTTAAACCAGACGACAGGCATCAACTCGGTGCTGGCGTTTCTGGTCATCATTCTGAAGCAGGCTGGTATGTCGGCAATGCACGCCACGCAGGGTGACGTTGTCGTAAAGGTGCTGAACTGCGTGATGACTCTGGTCGGTGTCGCGCTGGTTGATCGTAAGGGACGGCGGTTTCTGCTGCGGCTGGGTACGGGCGGCATTGTTCTAGCGTTCGCACTGGGAGCGCTGCTGTTTTGGGGAGTCGAGTCCCGGCGTGTCGACATGAAGGACAAGGTAGTCACTGCGGAAGTTGGCAACGCGGTTATTCTGCCGCTTGATCAGCAGCCACTCGGTGGAGCGCCCAATGGCCGCGCTATGATTACTATTTGAGACATCGATCCAACGTCCGACCGGCATCCAGTTTTTGCAGGAACCGGGGAGTTGGTCGATCTCAGGTCGCATGTTTCCCAGTGCGATGTCCATCGTCATTTTTCCGTTTGGAACTGCAAAAGGAAATGCAAACTGAATGCTTTCCTTCGAGCCTCTTTGCGCGAACTCGTCTCCCTGCCCACCTACTCCTGGGTGAGGATTGAGTGGCGCGCGCTGTTTGTTGACAAGATTGAAAAGCTCCAGAGAATCCATTCCCGCCACAAGACGTACCCGCCTGACCAGGCTATTGCAACCGGGCGCGGAGGATTCAATCCTGACTGAAACAATGAGCGGGCCGTTGTCTTCAACAATGATCCTGGCCGGTCCGCTGCGTTGCAGATGGTTTACATCTTTACCCGCAAGAAATAGAAATTCGTTGACGCTGCTTCCATTCAAACCATCGACCAGATTCTGCGGATCATCGTGCAGATTCAATTCAACGATGTTTCCGGTAAGCGGATCGATTTTGGCGCGGATCAGCCCATTTTTCAGAACACCATCCTTGACCGACGCCAGCGTTCCTTCGCTATGAGGTTTCTTGGCAGAAACTGTATAAGTTGCGACACCGAATGCAGGCGCGTTTGTGAGTACAGCCAGCTCACCGGTTGACAGCCTTTGCGAGGGGACAGGTTTTCCAGAGTAATCGACAACATGATCCCCGGCGGCTGACAGTTCCTGGGTAAGATACACAACTTCTGTCCTGTCCCACGACGTTGCATTGTGTATCTCGACTTGAGAAACTCCGGCGGAGGTCGCGTTCCGGCCAAGCGCTCCATTCAGCAAATCCAGAGATAGTTTGTCCGCATCCACGGCAAATGCCTGCTTCACGTCCCATTGTTTTTTGGTGAAGGGATTTTCGGAGTCGGAAACGCTACACCATGCTCCCCACGTATGCTCGGAATAAAGCAGAACATCACGCCAGGCCGAATCGTACGCGGTAGGAACATAGGAAGCGGATGCATTCATCGCTGAGAGTGCGGCTGCTTCACTCAGGCGGTCAGCAGCGTTGCGACTCAGCCGTGTCTCCAGTGCGGAGGAACCGGCTCCATCTTCCCAGTATGGCGTCAAATCTCCGCGATATTGTGGGAGCTGACTTCCATAACGCTTTTCAAATTCCGAGAAGGCTGTCGTCGTCGATGCGATTGAAAAGCGCGGCCATTCATACTTCTCGTTCCAGGATCGAACAAATTCGCTAATCTCCGGATCAGGCTCCGCATTGTCACCATGACCTGACCACCGGATATAAGAAATGTCATAGGGATAATGCACTTCATCCATTCGGTCCTGATACTTTGTGACGAAGTCGGGCCCCACCTTCATCACATGGGACATGGCATACCCAGTCCAGGGCACCCAGAACAATATCTTCTCCTTCCCTGAAGGAGAAACCCAATAGAATGGCTTATCCTGCCACGCCACCATGAAAGTGCCAATACGGTCGAAATAATTGGGCGCGGCTGAGAAATACTTGATGCCCGCCTGAGACATTGCCGTGACAGTGCCCCAGGAAAACCCTGGAACATCGCTCATCATGGCGGAATCCACACTTACACCGCACTTCTTGGAGAGCAGAGTCGAATAACGGAAGAGCTGCAGCAATTCTTCAGGGCGGCAGAGACCTGTGAGTTCGTTCGCGTAGGCGCCGTTCAGTCCGATCCAGCCCTTGCGAACTGCGTCGATAAACTCGGCTTTTTCCGCTTCCGAACGACGTTGCATGTAGAGGTCGGCACCCCATAACACCTCCAGGTTCCATACGAATCGGGAACCCTCCGGATAGGCGGCAGTTTTTCGAGCGAGTTCGATTCCGCGCGTAATGTTGCGTATCTGTTTTTTCTTCGACGTTCGCCTGCAGATCCGTATAACCAAGATCGTGGTGTGAGTGTGGAAGCACATAGACAAGCATCTCTAGAACCTGCTTGAACTCCACCGTTTCTGTCTGGGTTGAGCCATTGAGGTCTACCGAAACAGTGGACGCTTGTGTGGCCGTTGCCGGCTTGAGATACAGTTCGAAACTATTGAGGCCGCTCTGAACCGTGCGGCGATCCATCTCTACGCCATCGAGCTTCGTGATTGCCGTAGCGCTGGCTCCCGTATTCTGGATATTTATTTGCAGCGGTTGCAGAAGCGTCCCATTTTTTCTCGTCAGTGCGCGGATAGGATTCGCCAGCTTTGGCTTCGCCTCGTCCGCTGCTTCACCTCTGACCTGGTTCCACGATGGCCCGGAGCAAAAAGCTCCGCCTGCGGCCATTGTCAGACTCTTTAATACATCTCTTCGTTTCAATTGGTCACCTCAAAGCTGGTCCATGCTGATGATGAATGTCTGAATGCAATCGGAAGGAAACGCGCACGGTCAAGATTCGCTGATGAATTCTGAAGGGTTCTTCTGCCCGGACGGCATCTGGAAGTCCGGCTGTGAAAAGGAGTGCTCGGAGGGCGGATCACTGGTTCCAGGCTTGCTCCTTTAGGGCTTCTACCCGGCAGATTGAATGACAGCAAAAATCGTAGGTTTATTTTCGATTTATGTCAAGGCGAACAATAGTTTGATTTATTTAGCCTAATAAATACTTATAAAGCACTGAATAGCGGGTTATCTCTCGGATGCAATATCTATGGAAGAGGTCCACGTATCTGGGCGTCGCGCCGGGATGTCCAGAACAGGGTGATTTGCTCCAGGGTTTGTCCTCTCGTCTCGGGAAACAAAGAAATACACAAAGAGGATTGTTAAAGCCGCCCCGCTGGCAAAGACCCAGAAAGTGCCGATGGCTTTCAAGTGCTTCATCATTGAGGGAAAAAGCTGATTTCCAAGGTACCCAACGAGCCACAATGCGGTTGTGGCAATTGACATGGCGCGTCCGCGAACTTTAGCAGGATAGATCTCCGAGATGATGACCCAGCAGGCGACTCCATTTCCAAAGGCGTGACCGGCAACAAAACCCATGACCAGAATTGCGATTGTCAGGCCGCTGCCGTGTATGTGATACGTCCATCCGACGAGCGCCAGAGCAAGGCACTGTACGAAGGTGCCGGCCAGAATCAGCGATTTGCGGCCTGCCAAATCCACAAGCCAAAGAGCAACGAGAGTGAAAAACAGCTTCGTTAGACCAACCAGAACAGATTGAAAGAATGCATCTCCGGTTGCGGCGCCGGCTGTTCTGAAAATATCCGGCAAGAAAGAGAAGATAGGCGTAATTCCACTGACCTGCTGCGATGCCGCGAGCAGGATGCCGATTAAGAGCGGCCTTCTGAAAGTTGTGAAGAGCTCAAGAAACCGCCCCTCCTCGAGTTGGAAGGCAGTCTCGATCTGCAGGAACTCAGAAGACGCGGCCTTATCGCCATGCAGTAAGACCAGGACGTCAAACGCCTCCTCTTTTCTTCCCATCTTCAATAACCAGCGGGGGCTTTCCACTGACGGCATGACAAGTAGCCCGAACAGGACTGCTGGCACAATACCGATGAGAAACATCCATCGCCAGCCTACGGTCTCGTTCCACAGTTCGTCTCCCATGCGCTGAATATGCATGTTGTTGAAAACCGCGGCCAGGATTCCCAGCACTATACCTAACTGATACAAGGTCACAAGCCGGCCGCGAAGATGACTTGGAGAGGTTTCAGCGATATACATCGGGCAGATAATGGACGCTGCGACAATACCTAGCCCTGCGAGCATTCGCCAGGCTACAAACTGCGTCAGATCACGCGCGAACCAGATGCCAATCGAGGAGAGACCAAAACATAGCGCACAGAAGACAAGGGCCTTCTTTTGGCCAAGATGGTCCGCTACTGCGCCCGCGCCGATGCTGATCCTGCAATGCAACCGATCAGGGCGCAGCCTACAGCCCAGCCAGTCCCTTGTGCGCTCAATCTGAAATGCAAGCTCAGGTAATGGATGGCGCCGCTGATAACGATATTGTCGTATCCAAAGAGAACACCCCCTAAACCCGATAAGACCGAAGCGATTGCCAGATAACCACGCGGACCATGGGTCATGAAAATGTAATGCTCAGTTCCTTTAGATATCTAGAGCGGTAAGTGTTGCCAGCGGAGATCAATAACGCATTACATGATTCCGTGGCGCGCGAAAGCTTCGACTGCCGTCATGCCGCTCTCCAGGTCTCGCTTCACTGTCTTCTCGCCGCGCGCTTTCTCGAATGCTTCGGCGAAGACCTCGCCTTCAGCTTCGGCAGGCACGACGAGGACTCCATCGATGTCCCCGAAAAGAATGTCTCCGGGTCGAATCTTGACTGCGCCAATCTCGATCGGAATACGGAAGTCATACACCTTGTATCGTGGAGAGGAATCCTGGCCATAAGAGCCGAATGAAAACGTAGGGAAACCCAAAGAGAGAATCGCCCGCGTATCGCGTACATAGCCGTTCACCACTGCGCCTTTAGCACCGAGCTTAAGCGCCCGCGTGCTCATCATTTCGCCCCACATAGCATTCCTTGGAGATGACCCCGTATTGACATAGATCTCATTGGGACGAAGATCGTCCAACGCCTCAAGCATCAACCCGAAAGGTTTGGCACTCAATGCATTTGCGCTGCCCTCTACCCTTTCCTGAAAAACATCTCCAGACAAGACAGGCATTGCGCGCCCTAGCATGGTCATATCTGGGCGCAGGGGGCGGATTGCCGGCGGCAGATATTGATGTGTGAGTTGCATTTTGTCCATGACGTCGCCCACCACACAGGTGAAGAGCTCCTGCTGGGCCATTGCGAACAGCTCATCGTCCGATTTCCACTTCACGCTCTCTCCAGCTATTTCCGCGCATCTTGTTCCCTGAACATCGCCGATACACCGTGAATAAAGCCGATTGTGTGCGCCATGCCTGCATGCCAGGGGGCTGAGCATGTCATCTGCGGTGTATGGTCAGGAATGACCATGCCCTGAAAGCCATTTGACCTCAGGATGGAGAGAATACGAACCATATCAACATCGCCTTCGTCGATAAATGTCTCGCGGTAATACGGAACTTTGCCGACCACATTCCTGAGGTGGATGTAAGCAATTTTTCCCTGACGGCTGTACTGATCCACAGCGTCATAAACGCTGCCCTCGCTCATTTCCGCCACCGTACCTACGCACAGCTCCAATGCGTTGCTTTTGCTGGGTACAAGATCGATCAGCCTTTGATACATATGCGGTTGATACACAAGACGCGGCTGCTGGCGCATCGTAGACATCGGAGGATCGTCCGGATGGGCTGCCATGCGTACTCCTGCCTGTTCGGCAACTGGCACGATCTCTCCCAAAAAGCCTTCAAACCTGCGCCACAACTCCTCATGCGAGATAGAAGGCACATGCCCCGCAGAGTGTTCATCGTAGACCATGTTCCACGCAGTTCCATTCGCGATCGGCATATCGTCGACTGGGCCATCCATTCCCACGGTGACGGCGCCTCCTCTGCCCCATGGACCAGAGACTCGTCCACATACTCCAGCAATGCTGAAGTTATAGCCGAGCGTCGGAATGCCTGCTTCACCCATGTTGCGAACAATGGCTTTGACACGTTCCATCTGCTCGGAACGCCGTGGCCCATCGAGCAAAATGTCGTACCAGATGGCAGGATCGAGGTTCTCGACCGCCTCAAGAACAAGCCCCGCTTCTTCGATCTCGCGCCGTATCCTTTGCAACTCTTCAACGGTCCAGATTTTATCGTTAGGATCTCCAACTACTCCCCAATATCCGAACTTACCACCTGTTGGCTGGTTATTGTTTGGATTCGCCGCGCCTTGGCGAAAGTAATCCACCAGATGAATGACCAGGTGGGTGCAACCCGCCTGCCGCGCGAAATCATAATAGTCACGCGACAACATATGTCGATAAAGACCAAGTCCAACTTTCATGCTCGTCCCTGCTTCCTTTGCTCGCGAACTCGCCATCGCATGAAACGACGAGCTAGTTCAATTGACCGGAGACACCTTTCGCCAATGGAGTCTCCTGCGCATGTTGCTCCGTATACTCCAAGCCACGAATCACTCCTCGTAATTCAGCTAGTCCTTTAAAACGACCGATTAGCGAGTATCCGGGACTCTCGTTCTGGTTACTGTCTGGTAGCAATAGATGTCCATGATCAGGCCGCATTGGTATCTCGTGACTATTTCCGTCCTTGCGATATCTGCGTTGTTCCTCTCTTAAGAGCGCTCGAATGACACCGATTATGTCTGAACTGCCCTCAAGATGTTCTGCTTCATAAAACGAGCCATCATCCTCGCGTTTGACTTGCCGAAGATGCGCGAAGTAAATCCTGGAAGCGAACTTCTCCGCCATGCTCAAAAGATCATTGTCCGCTCTTGCTCCGTAAGACCCTACGCAGAAGGTGAGTCCATTCGCAGTTGTGTTATATGCGTTCAGGATCGCCTCCGCATCGTCAGCTGTGGACACAATGCGCGGCAGGCCAAATAGCGGCCAGGGTGGGTCATCGGGATGGATTGCGAGTCGAATGCCGTTCTCTTCAGCCACCGGCACTACTTCCGCCAAAAAAGTAATGAGATGAGCACGTAGATCCGCCGCAGTCACAGTCTTGTACTCCGACAAGGCGTGAGCCAGAGTTTTGCGGTCATAGGCCGCTTCGGCAGCGGGTAAGCCCGCTATGATTGACTGCTCTAATCGATTACGCCGGTCAGGCATCATATGATCGAAACGCTTGCGAGCCGAAACGATCCTGTCATCCGAATGGTCCGCCTCTGCACCATCGCGCTTCAGGATGAAGAGGTCATAGGCCGCGAAGTCAAGTACATCAAAGCGCAAAGCATATCCACCACTGGGCAAACGCCACATCAGATCGGTTCGCGTCCAGTCCACTGCGGGCATGAAGTTATAACAAACAATCCCGATACCCGCCTTGCCAATCGCGCGTAGAGATTCTTTCCAGCATTCGATGTACTGTTTGTAGGGTCCGGATCGCAATTTGATCGAATTGTGGACGGGGATGCTCTCAACGACTGACCAGACAAGATCGTGAGCTTCAATCTCAGCCTTGCACTTCAGTACTTCTTCAACCGGCCAGGGTTCGCCATGGTAAAGATGATGCAGGGCGGTGACGATACCGGTAGCCCCCGTCTGCTTGATCTGCTCGAGAGATATCGTGTCTTGTGGGCCAAACCACCGCCATGTCCCTCTCATAGGGAATCCACCCGAGCATATCCATTCTCAGGCGCTCCAGCTTGTGCCAGAAACGCTTCGCAGCCATCTGCCGGGATAGACACGACCGCA
>Ga0207057_1199_pt1 | contig 13168 bp, 13 predicted proteins | sample Alteio_BWMinCont_33_FD_153265 | JGI IMG/M metagenome (GOLD analysis project Ga0207057, IMG submission 153265) | Enriched cells from forest soil in Barre Woods Harvard Forest LTER site, Petersham, Massachusetts, United States -... | ecosystem: Environmental > Terrestrial > Soil > Temperate forest >... | reverse complement strand
GCCTTTGGGCGTGACCAATTGTTTGAATTTCGGTAATCCTTATAATCCCGAAATCTATTATCAGTTTGTGAATGCGATAAAAGGCATGGGCGATGCATGCAGAAAATTTGATACGCCAGTTACCGGTGGCAATGTAAGTTTCTATAATCAAAACCCTAACGGTGCCGTATATCCTACGCCGACGATTGGAATGGTTGGTGTGCTTGAAAACATAAAAGATAAAATGACGCTGGATTTTAAAGAAGAAAATGATTTGATTTTTTTGATTGGTAAAAGTAATGATGACGTTAACTCATCAGAATATTTGCATAAAGTGCATGGAGTTGAATTCAGCCCTGCGCCTCATTTTGATATAGAAGAAGAATTTGTGTTGCAGCAAAAAGTTGCGGAATTAATAAAAAAGAAATTGGTTGCATCCGCGCATGATGTAAGTGAAGGCGGACTGTTTGTTGCGTTGGCAGAATCTGCTTTTAAAAGCAATCTTGGGTTTGATGTAGTTGCATCCGATTATAACATTCGCAAAGATGCTTACTGGTTTGGTGAATCGCAGAGCAGAGTGATTGTAAGTGTGAAGGCAGAAAAAATTGATGAGTTCAAAAAAACGCTCGGCAATCATCCTTATGACGAGTTGGGTTTTGTTACGGATGGCTCCGTTGAAGTGGACGGGCAAGATTGGGGAAATATTTTTTTCTGGAAAGAAAAATATGATAATGCGATTGCAGATCTGCTTGCTGTCACAGAAGCGGAAAGTGCATTGGGTTCTTTGTAAAATAAATTAAGCACGTTGGTAAATAGAAGTTCAACCATAGTAGTTACAGGTGCGGCGGGCTTTATTGGAAGCGCACTCACAGAATATCTGAATTATAAGGGATATAATAATATTATTCTGGTTGATGATTTCAGTCGTGTTGATAAGAAACCAAATTTTGAAAAGAAGAAGTACATCACAACAGTTGAAAGAGAAAATTTTTTTGAGTGGCTGTTTCAGAATAAACCGCGCATCGATTTTATTTTTCACATTGGTGCAAGAACAGATACAACGGAATTTAATTACTCAGTTCATCAGCATTTGAATGTTGAATATTCAAAGAAAGTTTGGGAATATTGTTCTGTTCATCTTATACCATTAATTTATGCTTCATCTGCTGCAACATATGGTAATGGTGAATTAGGATATGACGATAATCATGCGATCATTCCATCATTGAATCCGCTTAATCCTTATGGAGTTTCTAAAAATGAATTTGATAAATGGGTTCTTCATCAAAAAAATCATCCACCATTATGGATTGGATTGAAATTTTTTAATGTCTACGGCCCAAATGAATATCACAAAGGAAGAATGGCCAGCGTTATTTTTCATTCATTCAATCAAATAAAAAAGAATGGCGTTGTGAAATTGTTCAAATCACATCGCCCGGATTTTAAGGATGGTCAGCAGTTGCGCGATTTTGTTTACGTGAAAGATGTAATTAAAGTTTGTTTCTGGCTAATGCAGCATCAGCCAGCTTCCGGCATTTATAATCTCGGCACTGGAAAGGCAAGAAGTTTTGATGATCTGGTGAAAGCAACTTTTAAAGGAGTTGATATGGATACGCGCATTGAATATATTAATATGCCTGAAGATATCCGCTCGACTTATCAATATTTTACTGAAGCGAAAATGCAAAAACTCCGAAGCGTTGGATATATGGATGAATTTTATTCTTTGGAAAAAGGTGTGGATGATTATGTGAGGAATTACCTAAGTCATAATAAATTTTATTAACTTAGAGAAAATAAATTTCTTATGACTGTTGTTGTGAAAAAGAAATTGACAAAAAAAGAAAAAGAAAAATTGCTCAATTCAAAGAAAGATAGAATTAAGCCTATTAATGTGGCAAAATATAAAGGCAAGTTCAACTGGGAAGGAGACCCTCTAAAACTGCAAAAAGAATGGAGGAATGAGTAAAGATATTATTCTTCTTGATACCAATGTAATTATATATACCTTAAAAGGCGATCCGGTAATTTCTGATTTTGTTAATGATAAAAGAGCCGCTGTTTCTTTTGTAACTGAAATTGAATTGCTTGGTTGGAAAAACATCACTCCTCAAAATAAAGCTGCGATTGAAATGTTTTTGAACGATTGTATTTTTTTAGAATACAGCTTCAGGATAAAACAAACTACAATTGAAATAAAATCAAAATACGGATTAAAATTAGCAGACGCTTTTATTACCGCAAGTGCAATAGAATTTGATATTCCGCTTATATCTGCAGACAAAGCTTTTGGAAAAGTAAAAGAATTGAATTTTATTAATATTATACCTATCACATAAAATATCATGAACAAAAAAATAGCCATCATTGGCGGCGGAAACCTGGGCACTGCCATTGCAGAAGGGCTGATACAAAGTCAATTTGTTCAGCCAAAACAAATCCTTATTACCAAGCGCAATATCGAAACACTTCATTTTCTGGAACGTAAAGGAGTTTTGGTGAGCGATAAAAATGAAGAAGCAGTTCGTTATGCGGACCTTGTTATTCTCGCGGTAAAACCGTTTCAAGTTAATGATATATTGTCTTCCTTGAAAAAAGAATTTAACGAAGAAAAACATGTGTTGGTCTCCGTTATAACAGGCATTAGTATCGATCATATTGCAGGTATCATTGGAAAAAAAATTTCCATTGTTCGGGCTATGCCTAACACTGCGATTGCCATTCAGGAAAGCATGACCTGTATTGCTGCGAAAGATGTGAACGAAGAACAGTTGCAATATGTACACGATATTTTTAACCAGCTTGGCAAAACAGTGAAGATTGATGAAAAGCTGATGGATGCGGCAACCGTGCTGGGCGCATGCGGAACAGCTTTTGCGATGCGCTATATCCGCGCTAACATTCAAGGTGGTATTGAGATTGGGTTTGATGCAGCTACTGCAAATTTGATCGCCGCACAAACTGTGAAAGGCGCTGCGGAATTATTATTGAAAAAAGGTTCTCACCCTGAGCAGGAGATTGATAAAGTGACAACGCCCAAAGGCTGCACCATTGCGGGTTTGAATGAAATGGAACATCGGGGTTTTAGTTCTTCATTGATAAAAGGGCTGGTGGCGAGCTACGATAAGATTGCGAAGGATTAAAAATAGTTATTGAACTTATTGTGTTGCGTGCTATGTTTTTTATTTATGTTAATCTTCCCTTTTTTGAAAGCGATGTAAAATAAAATTTAATGCACTGCGTTTTAATAGCCTGCTGGTCTATGAATTTAAGATACCCTTTGATAAATTAAAATTTATACCCTAAAAAAACCGAAGATGAAAAAGAGGTTGAGTGGTCTTGTTTTGGCCACAGAAATTGCCGCAATCGTGATGTTGCACTCGATTAAAATAAGCCACCTGGAAAAAACCGACAAGTCGCCAAGGCGCAATGGCATAACACAGCAGGCGCACATTAGCTTAGGCCGTTCTTACAGTTTTTCTAATTTGAGGTAGGTGATTATTCTCTGAGAAGTTTTCTTCTATTCTTTTTTATTTTATCCTTTCTTTTAAAAAGTTGATAGCATTTTTGTAAGCATCTTCCATTGCATTTTTATCAAAAACCGGATTGCTTGGGTTCGCAAATGCATGATCGGCTTCGTACCTTTTTACAATAAGTTTCTTATTTGCTTTCTTCATATTCTCTACAAATTCATCCACAACTTTTGGGTTTATCCATTGATCCTTATTGCCAAAAATGCCAAGCACATCTGCATGCAATGTTTTCAATTTCTCAACATCTTTTTCCGGCATTCCGTAATACATGACACAGCCCGCTGCCTGGTTGCCTGCAAGCAAAGTTGATTGAAGGCTCCATCCGCCGCCAAAGCACCAGCCAATCGTGTAGATTTTTGTATCTTTTCCTGCGTATGCGATCGCGCCTTTAATAATCGCCTGCGCTCTATCATTTGAAACTGCCTGCATGTATTTTGCAGCATCTTCCCGGTTAGCAGCAACTTTGTTATCGTATAAATCAATTGCGATCACGTTCACATTACCTAAATCATTCCATATCTGCTCGCTCACTTTTTTTATATAATCGTTCAATCCCCACCATTCGTGAATTACAAACACAAAATTTTTTGATGGGCTTTTTGATTTGATCTCCCATCCGTAAGCATCGGTTCCATCAGCGGCTTTGTAAGTGATTGCTTTACCATTTTCGCTCAGATAGGTAAATGGCAACGGGTTATTATGACTCATAGTAAAATTTTTGTCTGAACCAAGTTGTGAAAAAACATCTGTTGCAGAAGCGGCACAACAGCTCATTTTTTGCTGTGCGGTTATTGTTAAGCAAACAAATGTAGCGGCAAAAAGAAGAATATATTTTTTCATGTTTAGACTTTAGTGTTAAAAAAACGCTCATACCTTACTAAAGGTTGGCATAAACCAAATAATTTTAATGAATTGAGGCCTGCCTTCACAAAAATCGGGGTTTATCCACATCCGTAGAACCATATTTTGCAGCTTGAGAATTTACCATAACTTTGCATGACCTTCTGGAATTATTTATACTGATTATTTTCCTCAGGTCAGTTTAGTAGCAGGGCAAAGTTCATCAACAAAAAACATTTATCATTCAATCATCGCAGAGCTTGCACAGCAACTATGAGGTTTTTTTGTTTTTGCAGCAGTAAGAAATTTTAAATAAGAATTGAATTTTTTATAATTTATTAAGAAACCATTTTTTTATGGCCAAGTATATTTTTGTTACCGGTGGCGTAACATCTTCGTTAGGTAAAGGAATTATCGCTGCTTCGTTAGCCAAGCTGTTGCAGGCACGCGGGCTGCGCGTTACCATCCAGAAGTTTGATCCTTATATTAATGTGGATCCGGGCACGTTAAATCCTTATGAGCATGGAGAATGTTACGTAACAGAAGATGGCGCTGAGACTGATCTCGACCTTGGTCATTATGAGCGCTTTTTGAGTATCTACACTTCGCAAGCCAATAATGTAACTACAGGAAGAATTTACCAAACGGTTATTAATAAAGAAAGAGAAGGCGCATATCTTGGCAAAACCGTGCAGGTGATCCCGCACATTACTGACGAGATCAAACGAAGGATGCTTTTGCTCGGAAAAAATAACGAGTACGATATTATTATTACTGAAATTGGCGGCACAGTTGGCGATATCGAATCTCTCCCTTTTATTGAGGCTGTGCGCCAGTTGCAATGGGAAATGCCGGAAGAAGATTGCGTAGTTATTCATCTAACATTAATACCTTATCTGCGCGCAGCGAAAGAATTAAAAACAAAACCAACACAGCATAGTGTAAAATTATTAAGCCAGGAAGGTGTGCATCCCGATGTTATTGTTTGCAGAACTGAGGAATCGCTTTCGCCGGAAATACGCCGTAAGATTGCTTTGTTCTGCAACGTGAAATTAGAAGCTGTTATTGAAGCTGCGGATGCATCGACTATTTATGAAGTGCCGTTGACAATGATGCGCGAGAAATTAGATTTGATCTGTTTGAAAAAAATGAACATCACAAATTATCCCGAGCCAGAGCTTGGCAAATGGAAAGAGTTTCTTGATAAATTAAAATACCCGAAAAGCAAAGTAACTATTGGGTTGATTGGAAAATATATTGAATTGCAGGATGCATATAAATCCATACTCGAAGCTTTTGTGCATGCAGGTGCAATGAACGAATGCAAAGTGCAGATAGTAAATGTGCACAGTGAATTTATTACTGAAGATAATGTCAATGAAAAATTAGGCAGCCTCGATGGATTGCTTGTTGCGCCTGGTTTTGGCCATCGCGGAGTAGAAGGAAAAATTATTGCGGTTAAATATGCACGTGAACATAAACTTCCATTTTTTGGTATTTGCCTCGGCATGCAAATGGCCGTGATTGAATTTGCGAGAAATGTATTGGGCATGAAAGATGCGCATTCAACAGAAATGAATCCTGACACAAGCGATGCTGTGATTGATTTGATGGAAGAACAGAAAAAAGTTACGGCAAAAGGGGGCACGATGCGTTTGGGTTCTTATCCTTGTGCAATAGCAGAAGGTTCTCTGGCACATAAAATTTATGATGCCGATTATATTAGCGAAAGGCATAGGCATCGCTGGGAGTTTAATAATGCTTATCTGCAGCAATTTGAAAATGCGGGCATGATAGCAAGCGGTAAAAATCCTGAGAGTGGATTGGTGGAGATCATCGAATTGCAGAACCATCCTTTTTTTGTGGGCGTTCAATATCATCCGGAATTAAAAAGCTCGGTGGAAAAACCGCAACCAGTATTTGTGCATTTTATTAAAGCAGCAAAAGAGTTTGCTGAGGCAAGAAATGCTATTAAAAACCCTGTTTTGCAAGGCGAAATGATTTGAGTATAGAGTTATAAGTTCATAGTTCAGAGCCAGTTTTCTGACTATGAACTCCCGACTCAGAACTCATAACTATTAACTATGAACTCCCAAAGCAACCCCCTATCTTTGCACCTCCTCAAAATTCTATTATAATGGGCATGGACCGTAACACTGTGATTGGTTTTGTGTTGTTAGGCGTTTTGTTATTCCTCTACTTATTTATATCTACAAAAAATTCACAGGAATTTCAAAAACAAAAAAAGCAGTATGATGATTCTGTTGCAATGGTAAAAGCGCATCAGAATGCAATTGTGCAGTCGCACGATACAGTTAAAAATAAAACTGCTGCTGTAATTGATACCACTGGATTTAATAGAGCTGTTGGTGGCACAGAGCAATTGCTCACTGTTGAGAATGATGTGATGAGGATTGTTTTCACCAACAAAGGTGCACAACCTAAAAAAATTGAATTGAAAAAATTCAATGCTTATGACAGTGCGCCTGTAAAGATTATTGATCCTTCTGCTGATAATCATATTTCCTACGCCATTAATACGGCGCAAAATCAATCTGCTCAAATAACAGATTTGTTTTTTAGCGAAGGCAAGCTTACAAAAAATGCTGATGGTTCACAAACTGTGGATTTTCGTTTGCCAACTCCGGATGGTGAATCTATCATTCATCATTACACTATTCGCCCGAATGATTATATGATTGATTGGGAAGTGCAGGTGGCAAATCCTTCAAAACTGTTTACTGGCAATAATCTTAATCTTACCTGGCATGCCGAATTAATGCGTGCCCAACAAGGCGTTGCTTACGAAAAACGCCAATCAAGCGTTTCATTTTATGAGGACAATAATTTTGATTACATATCCCGGAAAACAGATGTAAGTTTTGAAAAGCCTGTTCAATGGTTAGCTATTTCTCAACAGTTTTTCAATATCACATTAGTAGCAAAAGATAATTTTAATTCGGGCGCGGTGCGCTGGGCAAGAGAGGTTTCAGATTCAACAAATACTGTTGCGCGAATGGATGCAACATTGCAATCAAAAATCCCTTCCGGGAGTTCAGTTGTATTTCCATTTCAGGTTTATTATGGACCGAATGATTATACCATTCTGAAAAAGCAAGGGAAAGGCCTAGATAAAGTGATTGATCTGGGCAGAGGTTTTTATTCTTTTGTGCGCCCGATAAATGTTTACGTAGTAATGCCTGTTTTTGATTTCTTCAAAAATTTTATAGCAAGCTATGGCATTGTGATTATGCTGCTTACTATTGTTATTCGCCTTATTACTTCTCCATTAGTTTACAGCAGCTATTTGAGCGGCGCTAAAATGAAAGCATTGCGGCCGGAAATTGATGAGATGAAAAAAAGGGTTGGCCCTGATCAGCAGAGAGCCAGCATGGAGCAAATGAAATTATTCAGAGAAGCAGGTGTAAACCCGCTCGGGGGCTGTATTCCGGCGTTATTACAAATCCCCATATTCTTCGCGCTCTTTAGTTTTTTTAATTCAAGTATTGAGTTGCGCAATCAGGCTTTTTTATGGTCGAAAGATCTTTCGGCTTACGATTCCATAGCTCACTTCGGCTTTAGTATTCCGTTATTTGGCGATCATCTCAGTTTGTTTGGTTTGTTAGCATCTGCAACCAATTTCGTTATTTCTTTATATGGCATCAGCATGACTCCGCCTGATCAGAATAATCCGGCGATGAAGTACATGCCTTACCTTATGCCAATTATGTTCCTGTTCTTTTTTAATAGTCTTCCATCGGCGCTCACATGGTACTATACTATTTCAAATATTATCACATTGATCCTACAATTTGTGATACAGAATTATATCATTGATCACGATAAGATTCTTGCAAAACTGCAGGCGAATAGAAACAAACCAAAAACCAAAGCCAAATGGCAGGAGCGTTTTGAGCAAATGCAGGAATCGCAGAAGAAAGTGCAGCAATTGAAAAATAAAAAATAGCTCTGAGCTATTATCTTAGAGCCGTAAGCATTTTTTTGGCTCGATACTTTCCATAGATAATTGGCCATCTCCGACTAATCTTGCACTTGCTTTTATAATCTATATTTACATAAATGAGTAAAATGAAATCTATGAAATATATCTTCTTCATTTTTTTTGCCGATATATTATTATTCAACATCGCAGTAGCTCAAAAAAAAGTATCAGAACTTTCTGTGGTGTATGATTATGTTGCTACTTACACCAATGCATCCAAACCTGCAAATGGTTTTGAAAGCGCAACAAATACAATCTTCATTAAAGGGAATCTTGTTCGTTCGGAAACTGTGAGCGCGTCATTTTCATCTTCTACAATCTACGATTCCAAAACCGGGCTTGCAGTGATTTTGAAAGAAGTGAGCGGCCAAAAACTATTGATCAGGCTTACTCAGGAAAACTGGCTTGAAAAGAACAAACCTTATGAAGGCATTGTGTTTTCTAATACAACAGAAACAAAAACGATTGCAGGATATAAATGCATAAAAGCAGTCGGCAAAACTAAAAACGGGTTAGAAGAAATTAGTGTTTATTATACAACTGAAATAATTCCGGACAATAAAGACTACAAACCCGAATTTAGAAATCTGGATGGTCTTCCTCTGGAGTATGAATTAACCAATGGGAATATAAAAATCCATTACACAGTTTCTAAGATTAATCTAAATCCTGTTCCTGCATCAAAATTTGATTTGCCCAAAAATGGTTATCGTGAAATGACTTACGAAGAAAGCAAGAAACAAAAAACGGGGAATTAAAATCAGTAATTTATTTGTGCACTTTAATCTTGAAATCCAATAATTGCAAATTGGTTTTCGAAGCACTGTTAAGTGGAGCAATGCTTATTTTATATTTATAAGGCATGATGTAAACAGTGTTTCCGTTCTGATACGTAACAACTGTGTTCATAGAAAAACTTGCCTTTTCTTTTTGCTGGCTGAAAATATGGCTTCCCATGTAGGAAGTGCCGTTCTTTAATGTAAAAGCGCTTGAAATATTTATCGGAGCAAAATCTATTTTCGTTGAAGCATTCTTCTTCTTATCACCACCGCCTTTGCTTGCAAAAGCCAATACCACGAAAACAATCATTGAGATGCTTAATAAGCTCTGCAGGATCAATTTTCTTACTCGTATGTTAGTCGCAGCTTTCATGTTGTTAGTGCAAATATAATAAAAAAAATTGGGTATTCTTTAACCGTCTGTCCCTATTTTTAATATTTCTTTAACGCAAAGGTTGTGAAATAGTTACAGTTAGCCCTGATTTATTATTCACAATTCATTGGCTTTTGTTAATAATACTATTTCATTTTAAAAATGGTTGCCTCTACCTTGAAATTTGTAAAAAGTGATTAATGCACTATCTTACAAATCATACAACATGAAAGAAAATCCATCCCAATACGAACACGAAGATTTAAAGGAATTGCTGAAGCAATACCAAAACTTACGGGCAGGGTATAATCATTCTTTCCTCGACGAAGAATCTTTCGAAAAAATTATTGACCACTTTGATGATATAGAAGAGTTATCTCAGGCATTGGAGGCCGCTGAGCTTGGTATTGAGCAATATCCTTATTCATCCATATTGCTTATAAAGAAAGCGGATTTGATGATTGCAACGCGCCGCTATTCTGAAGCTTTGAATATTCTTGAAAAAGCGGAGTTGCTGGACGGCTCAGATATTAATCTTTATATATTAAAAACAGACGCTTACCTGGCGCTCGATCAACAGGAAAAAGCGGTGATAATATTGCAGAATGCTTTGAAACATTTTGATGGGCAGGAACGCATTGAGCTTTTGTTTGAACTGGCCGATGTGTACGACGATTATGAAGAATTTGATAAAATATTTGATTGCCTGAAACTGATACTGGAACAAGATCCGAATAATGAAGAAGCATTATATAAAATTTGTTTTTGGACAGATTTCACAGGAAGGAATGAGGAAAGTATAAAGCTTCATCAAAAAATAATTGATGATTATCCGTATAGCGAGCTTGCATGGTTTAATCTCGCAGCATCTTTTCAAGGTTTGAAATTATACGAGAAAGCAATTGACGCTTACAAATATGCAATAGCGATTGATGAAAAATTTGATTACGCATATCGCAATATGGGCGATGCATACATAAGGCTGAGAAAATTTAAAGAAGCGATTGAAGCTTTGGAAAGAGTGATTGAATTGAGCAGGCCGGAAGATGTAATTTATGAAGCCATTGCACATTGCTACGACAAGTTGAGCAATTATTCACAGGCGCGCATTTATTATCGCAAGGCTTCTCATTTGAATTCTGAAGACAGCAAATTATATTATAAAATGGCATGCACTTATCTGAATGAAGGTAATTATGCCAGTGCTGTTAAATATCTGGAAACGGCTATGCGCATACATTCCAGCCAGCCGGAATATAATCTTGCAATGGGTGAATGCAAAATGCAATTGGGTGAATTTAGAGATGCGATTCAGTATTTTTCCAATGTTGTGCGTGTTCGGCCAAAAAATATTTCCAGTTGGGAAGCATTGATTCGTTGCTTATATAATGCTCGGTTTTTCAAAGAAGCACTTGAGCAGGTGAATGCTGCGATTCGAATCACGGACGGGAAACCAATATTTATTTTCTATCTCAGTGCAGTTAATTTTGCATTAGGCAAATCAAAAGAAGGTCTGTTGCAATTGGAAAAAGCAATGACGAAAGCACCTAAACTGCTGAAGAAAATGGTAGAACTGAACCCTTCTATACTGCAGTATCAGTCAGTCGTTGATGTGATTGCGCGTTACAAAAAGAATAAGTCGTTTTAAAAACTTCCTTAACAATTTTATAAGTCTACTTAATTAGTAGGATATACTTTATATCACATTGTTCCTTATTTTTGCGCCGAACCCCTTTTAATTTAAATTAATAAAGATGAATTTTAATTTAACGCAGATTCCTGATAGAATAGCTAAGCCAAGAAAGAGCGGTATTACGATGGTGATGGACAAAGGCCTGAGCATAGAAGAAGCAAAAAATTTTTTGAGTATCTCTCATCCTCATGTTGATATTGTGAAACTTGGATTCGGAACTTCGTTTGTAACACCAAATTTGAAAGAGAAAATCGAAGTTTATAAATCTTATAATATTCCGATATATTTTGGAGGCACACTGTTCGAAGCCTTCCTGATAAGAAATTTATTTAATGAGTACATCGATGTTTGCAAAGAATATGGCATTTCTTATATAGAAGTAAGCGATGGTTCTATCGACATTCCTCATGCAGAAAAATGTGGCTATATTGAGAAGCTCACAAAGCATGCAACTGTGCTCAGCGAAGTTGGCAGCAAAGATGCTGAGCATATTATTCCGCCATATAAATGGATTGAGCTGATGCGCGCAGAATTAAATGCAGGCGCAACATACGTGATTGCAGAAGCAAGAGAAGCGGGCAACGTTGGTATTTACAGAGGTAGTGGCGAGGTACGTGAAGGCCTTGTGCAGGAAATTTTAACTCAGATACCAGCAGAAAAAATTTTGTGGGAAGCACCGCAAAAAGCACAGCAATTATATTTTATTGAGTTGGTAGGTTGCAATGTAAATCTTGGAAATATCGCACCAACGGAAGTGATTCCTCTCGAAACTATGCGCATCGGGCTTCGTGGCGATACTTTTCATTTGTTCCTCGATAAAAAAGCAAGCAAGTGAAAAAATTTGGGCTGATAGGATATCCGCTTAGCCATTCATTTTCTCAAAAATATTTTACCGAAAAATTCAGGAAGGAAAACATACATGATTGTGTGTATGAAAATTTTTCTTTGCCTGACATCGAACAGATTTCTTCAATTCTCATTAGCGAACCACAACTTCAGGGTTTAAATGTTACAATCCCTTACAAAGAAAAAATCATTCCTTTTTTGCATTTTAAAAATGATGTGGTAGAAAAAACCGGCGCATGCAATTGTATAAAAATCAAGAATGGAAAGTTGTATGGATATAATACGGATGTGATTGGTTTTGAAATATCATTAAAGAAAAAATTGAAAGATTATCACAAACATGCGTTGATATTAGGAACTGGCGGCGCAGCAAAAGCAGTTGAATATGTGATGAAAAAATCAGGGATTGATTACAAATTTGTGTCGCGCAAAGTTTCATCTGATAATACAATTAATTATGGTGATTTAGATGAAAGCATTATTCAATCTAATACTTTAATAATCAATACTGCTCCAATCGGCATGTATCCTAACGTTGATGCATATCCAAATATTCCATATCATGCATTAACCGCAAAACATTATTTATTCGATTTGATTTATAATCCGGAGAAAACAATGTTTCTTCAAAAAGGAGAGGAGCATGGTGCCGCCATTCAAAACGGGCACGAAATGCTGATTATACAGGCTGAAGAAAGCTGGAGGATTTGGAATGAAGGCTGAGCAGTTGAATGGTTGAAAGGTTGAATTGTTGATTAGTTGAAAGATTGAGTAGTTGGATGGTTGACTTAAATTCAGGTTTCAACCTATCAACCCTTCAACCAATCAACTTCTCCCTCACGCCAACAGGCACTTGCGCAATCTTTTTCAATTCATAATTAAAGCACACCATTCCGGTTTTAGCGGCAGCAACAATAATATCTTCCCCTTCAGTTTGTTTTTCCAGCTTGTAAAAAATATCAAATCCAACCCTGGAAAATTCTGATGCAGTAACTGAAGCTTTGATAATATCTCCGTAAAAAATTTCGCTTTTAAATTCGATAGCAACATCGCTCATGATCAGTCCAACGCCTGCGAGATTTAATTCTTTGTATCCATGATGCTGAAGAAACTGAACTC
>Ga0207057_1198_pt1 | contig 13191 bp, 15 predicted proteins | sample Alteio_BWMinCont_33_FD_153265 | JGI IMG/M metagenome (GOLD analysis project Ga0207057, IMG submission 153265) | Enriched cells from forest soil in Barre Woods Harvard Forest LTER site, Petersham, Massachusetts, United States -... | ecosystem: Environmental > Terrestrial > Soil > Temperate forest >... | reverse complement strand
CAAGCGCAGCGAGTACCGCCGAGTTCACTCCGTCGGCGATGGCTTTGACGTATTCCGGCGATTTTCCCTTGGGAATAGAAATGTTGACCAGTGGCATAAGCGTCCTCTCCAAAATCTTGAAAGCAGTCCGATTGCCAATCCTTTTGCAAGACAAGAAAAATGTCGAAAAGAATGGTGCTAAGAAGGCACGGCGCTTGAGAATCGTCCCTGGGAGACAAGCAGCAATGGGGTCAGTTCTTGTTGAGGAGTCCGCGGTCTTTGCTTCTTAGTCACCAATCATGTGCGTTATCATTCCCGCTGATGGCTGCTCCGGACCTGGTGCCCGGCTCGTTTTGATTCGCAAGCTGCACGGGCGGCAGTGCGGTATTATCTTCGGTACTCTGCGACCGTTAAAATCAGGGTCAGGGCGCCCGTATGGCATGGCGAACGGACATTGAAGATCGCAAGCGATGTCGGCATGGGACTTCCCGTTGGAGAGGGGAACAAGATCTTTGACGCATTCTTTACCACCAAGCCGCAAGGGACCGGTATGGGTCTAGCAATTAGCCGCTCGATCGTCGAGTTACATGGCGGCCGCTTGTGGGCAACGGCCAACTCCGGGCAGGGGGCAACCTTTTACTTCACCTTGCCAAACGAAGTGGCGGGAGGCGCATGAGCTTCGCATCTCCTGTGGTCTTTATCGTCGACGATGATGCGGGCGTGCGCACTGCGATGCAGCGCCTGCTCAAGAGCGTGGGGTTGAGATCTGAGGCGTTTGCAGCAGCGCAGGATTTTCTGCATCGAACGCCCCATGACGCACCCAGTTGCCTCATTCTTGACGTGCGACTTCCGGGGATTAGCGGCCTTGAGCTTCAACGTAAATTGATCGAAGCGGGTGCCCATATCCCCATCATTTTCATCACCGCGCATGGGGACATTCCCATGACAGTGAGCGCGATGAAGTCAGGCGCAGTGGAGTTCTTGACAAAGCCCTTCCGCGACCAGGACTTGCTGGATGCGATTCAGCAAGCGTTAGAGCGCGACCGTATAGCTCGGCAGCAGCAGAGTGAGATTGCGGAATTGCAACACCGCTTCGAACGGTTGACTGCACGGGAGCGTCAAGTGATGAGACTGGTGATTTCCGGCATGCCTACCAAGGAAATTGCTTCGGTACTAGGAACGAGCGAAATCACTGCAAAGGTCCACCGTAGTCAGGTGATGCACAAAATGGAAGCTAGTTCGCCCGTCGAACTGGGCAGGATGGCCGAAAAGTTGAAGGTCCAGACGATAGAGTAGCTCTGTTTGAACCATAAGAATAAGCCTGCATCTCTCATGACGGCCCTACGCACGCGTTCTAAATGGTTTGCTGGCCCCTATCCGCGCGTATAAGGGACCCTACCCTACAGCACAATTGCGCTCTTGGCAATTCCGCGTGAAGCTTAGATGATGGCTAAGAAAGGCGAACCTCGATTGGTTGTTGTTGTCGATGACGAAGAGTCGGTGCGAAAGGCAGTGCAGCGTCTGCTGAGGGCTGCCGGCCTGGCTATAGAATCATTCGCATCGGCGGAGGATTTTCTGAACTCCGGCCAATTGGATGCCACCGGCTGCCTTGTCACCGATATCCGCATGCCGGGCATGTCAGGTTTGGACCTGCTGGCGGAGTTGAATAGGCAACATCTTCCTATCCCCACTATTTTCATCACTGCACACGGTGACGAGAACTTGCGAATGCAGGCCATGAGGGCGGGTGCAGTAAAATTCTTACCAAAACCTGTTGACGCCGCAGCCCTGCTTGCCAGCGTACAAGCGGCTTTGCAATTTTGAGAGCGAGAAGGTTTCTCTAGCAGGTCCCGGGGAGGAGCATCTTGGGCAGTCTTGAAAGACTCGGGTACGCCGCTCATGACGATCGAGGTCGGGACTTCGCGCGCATCGTCGGCACTAGTCGGGCACTTGAATCTGCTCTCGCTCTGGTGGAACGGGTGGCGCCTACCCCATCCGCCGTGTTGGTGCTCGGAGAAACAGGTACTGGCAAAGAACTCATCGCGCGCGCGATTCACAACCTCAGCCCTCGCTATGATCGCCCATTTACTACACTGAACTGCGCGGCCATTCCCCACGATCTGCTGGAGAGCGAACTCTTCGGTCATGAGAAGGGCGCCTTCACCGGAGCGATAGCACAGAAAATCGGGCGCTTCGAAATGGCCGACAAAGGCACGCTGTTTCTGGACGAAGTAGGCGACATCCCTCCGGCGTTGCAGCCTAAACTGCTGCGTGTCCTGCAGGAACAGGAGTTCGAGCGTTTAGGTGGCTGTCGGACCCACAGCGTCGACGTCAGGCTGGTGGCTGCCACAAACCGGGACCTTGCGAAAATGGTGGCTCAGAGCGAATTCCGCAGTGACCTGTACTACCGTCTTAATGTCTTCCCTATCCTGCTGCCACCACTCCGCACGCGTTCTGAAGATATCCCAGCTCTTGTGGAGTACTTCGTCGGGATTTTCAGCCGCCGCCTGGGAACGCAAATCGATAGCATTCCTTTAGAAACCATGGCCGCCTTCCAGTCGTACGCTTGGCCGGGAAACATACGCGAGCTTCAGAATCTGGTTGAACGCGCGGTAATTCTGGCGGATGATGGTGTGCTTGCGAACCCGTTTGCTTCGCCGCAAGCTGTCGCCAGCGCTGCTGCTCCTACAAAGCTCAGAGACCTCGAGCGCGCGTTTATCGTGCGGACGCTGGAGGAAGTTGGATGGGTGGTAGGAGGACCGAACGGGGCAGCGGCAAAACTCGGTTTGAAGCGTACAACCCTGGTGCACAGAATGAAGACGCTTCAGATTGAAAGGCCAGCTGTGAGCGACGTGCGCCTGAAGTTGCCGCTGACGAACCCGAATCATCGGCAGGACTATGATAAGGCGGCGAAAGGCTTCGGACAGTAGACATGGCCGGTGGTCTTCGATTCCGGGAGCTTTATGTAAAGAGCCGCTGTTCCGATTGAATTCTCTCTTCCATCCATGCGGCACCTAACGCATGCAAAATGAGCTTGTCTCCAAGAGTCAACTTATTGGAGTCTAAGACAGCTTGAAATGCGTAGTGAACGTTAGCACTCTGTGTGGCACACCAGGGCTCGTGACGAACGATCCCGTCACAGGACACACAGGCTGAATCCGCATTGTATTGATTGCTATGACGCAACGACTGTTCATTTTGTGTCGGCATTGGTTACTCCTGCGGCCGTAGTTCATACACTTGAAGGCAAGACTCTCTGCTTATGGTTAGCGTCGTTTTCCTCAAAGCGCTTCTTGCAATACTCCAGATATCCGGCATTAGATTTAGCCCCTTGAAAAAGACGCCCGGAGTGGTCTTCGACTCCGGGCGGAATCCGCCTGGGTTCTCCCGCTAAGGAGCTTGTTTACTCTTGGCCGATCGGGCTCGGAAGACCGCCACCAGGTCCAGTAACCGAACTCTTGGGCGAACGAGGGTCAGAGCCGGTGATTCCGGCGAACATATAGGTGGCTGCCGACAACAGAATGAGCGTAATGACAATGCGCCTAACCATGATTTCCTCCACGTGATGCTTTGAAGGGACCCGGTACAAACAGCTTTCGAGGGCGCGTTTATCATCGCGTAGCCTGCTCCTCCGCGCTCGTCTTTCGGTCTATGAGCATCCCTGGCTGCCGATCTCTAGCACGGCTGCGCTCGAAACTTCTGCCAACTTCGCGGGCGCCGGCCTTCACCCGATTCCCCGCCTGCCGCTGTGTTCTGCTTCGTTGGTTTGTGTGTGGAAGGCGTTTCACCCTCCTCGGTGCTTTGTCCTGGAAGCGCATCCCCTACGCTTCCGACCGGGGCACTGTCCGGAGCCTTTAAATCTTCTGGTTGCACGGTTGCCGAAGCGCCAGCACCTGAGGATCTCTGTAGCGGGTGCTAACAAATACCGCAACGCTGGTGACCCAGCAAGCTGGGCACGAAGAGCATATCCATTTCGCCCGTCAGGTCAGAATTGATGTCTTCTGCTGCAATGATCTTGCCCGCCAGCTCGCGGCCAATTGCGACATCCTCAATGCTCCAGCTCAGCAGAGCCGCGCATTCCTCTTTAGAAAGGCCTTCGAAGACCGACATAACAAATACAAACCGTTCGAATGCGCTGAGCGAAGTAATAGCCGCAAACGGCTCGTGTGCTGCTGAAACCAAGTGCCGTGCATTCCCATAGAAGGACCAGTCGTACACTTGCTTCGGCGCAGGGCTGATGATCTGGATCGCATGTCTGAGCACTGCGCGCCGTCCATCCTGTTTGGCCCATTCCAGCCATCCGCCTCGGCTTTCGACGTACTCATCCAGAGCTTTGGAAAAGCACCTCTCGGCGATTTGCATGTCCGCCGTAAGCAGAAATGAAAGCAAATACAGGCAGTTCATCTGATCGATGAAGGTCTCTGCGTAGTCGGTGTCGGCTGCATACTCCTGCAATGGGTCGTCGAAGATTGAAACGCTGATATTCATTGACTTGCTCGCCTTCCGGTTGCTGACGGTCTGCCGGAGATCGTGGCCGTCGGCAGTGTCATGACTCTCTTGGTCCGGGGCGCCGGCAGCGCAACATCATTGCTCCGAACTGAGCCTGCGGGCGAGTCCTCTTTGGAATGCGCCCATTGCTCTACCTCTCAATGAAGCAAGCGATGTGCCAAACCCTTGAAGCAGTAAGCCAATGAATTTGTAGGGGGCGCGATGCATGGCGGGCGGTTGGAGCGGTCACAGTGTCGGTCCGTTGCCCACAGCCGACGACGCATTGACACTTTCAACTTTCAACAGGGTTGGTGCCGAGCCAAGCGCCTGTATTTCATTCTCAGGGGAGTTGCGTCGTGCTCCACCCGCCGCCCAACGCTTTGATCAGGACGACACTTGCCTCCATGCGGCGGCGCATGATGTCGATATCATTTCGTTCATTATTCAAAGCGGCGGTCTGCCATATTATTACCTGGAGATAGTTATCAGCCCCGCCTTCGTAGCGCGTCTGTGAAAGATCGAGCGACTGCTCTGCGGACCCCGTCGACTCGTGTTGTTGCTGGGCTTCCTCTTCCAGAATCCGCAAGGCCGCAAGATTGTCCTCCACCTGTTGGAATGCCGTGAGTGTGGTCTGGCGGTAATTTGCGACGGCGCCATCGTAGTTGGCAGAAGCCATCGCTTTTACAGCACGACGGCGTCCGGCGTCGAAGAGCGTCTCTGAGAACGTAGGGCCAACAGCCCAGAAACGGCTTGGCCAGGTGAACCAGTTCAATGCGGAGGTGCCCTGCAGGCCTGCTACGGCACTCAAACTGAGCGTGGGATAAAAGGCCGCCTGCGCAATGCCAATCTGCTCATTTGCGGCAGCCATCTGCCTTTCGCTCGAAGCAATGTCAGGCCTTCTCTCCAAGAGCTGCGAAGGTAATGTTCCCGGAATGTCCGGCATTCTCGGCGGATTCGGATTGAGGGGCGTAGGAACCAAAGTGAATTGCGCCGGCGGCACCCCGACCAGAATCGCAATGGCGTGTTCGTACTGAGCGCGGGTCACCGAGATGTCGGTTTCAAGGACACGTGCAGAGTCGAGTTGGGTGCGCGCCTGGGTAAGATCAGAGAGAGGCGAGGCACCGCCCTCGAAGCGATCCCGCGTCAGATCAACGGCATCTGTATACGCCTTGACCGTATCCTGCAGCAATTTGATCTGCGCGTCAGCACTCCGCACTTCCATATAGTCGATGGCGAGCTCCGCATGCAGGCTTAAACGCGTATTGGCAAGATCGGCAGCGCTTGCCTGTTCCTGCTCCCGCGCCGCGGTCACCTGCCGGTGAATGCGGCCCCAGAGATCGATCTCATAATCGAGTTCCAGAGGCAACACAAAACTTCCAGTGCCACCATTGACAATGCTCGGTGAGAGATAAGGCTGATTCGCGGAGTCACGCACTGCCGATATACTCGGAGCGACACCAATGGTCGGTGCTTCTGAGGCGCGGTAGACGCCGATATTGGCACGTGCGGCGCGGAAATTTGCATCCGCCATCTTTAACGTCTGGTTGGCTCCGTCCACTCTCGCTTCCAGCGCATTCAATTGAGGATCTGCAAAAAGCTCCCACCAGTTGCCTTTGAGCTGGTCATCGCTCGGCTGACTCACCTTCCAGCCATCATCCTCCTTGAAGGAAGCAGGTGGGGACTCTTTATACCCGGGAGCGATGGGAACGGAAGGCTTCATGTATTTAGGGCCCACCATGCAACCACTCAGCAACGTGATCATGAATGAAGCAACCGGAAGAGAGAGACCGCGCCTCATTCAGCGGCTCCCGTTGCAGTGTTGGCGTTGATTTCAACGCTAGTGCCACTCACCAGTGAATCTGACGGATTGATTACAACCTGATCCGTGCGAGTGAGCCCGGCAATGACTTCAACCGTGTTTCCATAGTCATGCCCGATGCTGATAGGCACGAGTTGGACCCGCCCATCGCGAACCACGCCCACGCGCAAGCCTTCCTGACGGAAGAGCAGGGCGTTTGAAGGAATGGTGAGTGACTGAAAATCCGCAGGCAAAGGCAAATGCACAAATACATAAGCGCCAGGAAGCAACAACGCCTTCGGGTTGTCGATGTCCACCTCGACATTCAACGTACGTGAGAGTGGGTCGATAGCGTCGGAACTCCTTGCGATTGTCCCCGTGAAGCGTTCCCGGGGATAAGCATCGGATGAGATGTTAACCGCCCTTACGGATGCTAGAACGCTTTGATAGACCTCGGGCACAGGCACGAATACACGCAGGCGATTGATCGCACTGAGGTGAAACAGCTCTTGCGGAGTGGTATTCTCCCCCGCCTGAATCAGATCACCGATGTCGGTATTTCTGGCCGTGATGACGCCATCAAACGGGGCATAGATTTTCTCGAATCCCTGCAGCTGCTGTAGACGCCGGAGGTTGGCCTCCTGTGCAGACAGCGTAGCGCGCCTGGCATTCAAATCACTTGTAGCCTGATCGTCGTCAACTTCCAGTCGTGGCTTGACCCATTCATCATCATCACTGCCTTGCCTGCGGCATTGGCGGGCATCGTGCTGTTTCTTTTCTATACCCATACCACGCTCAGTGTGCCGGCTCTTATGGGGGCCATCATGTGTATGGGCGTGGCTACGGCAAACAGCATTCTTGTCATCTCGTTCGCGAAGATCCGTTATCAAGAGCACCAGGATGCCGTTCTCGCAGCGATTGAGGCGGGGCTGACTCGCTTCCGCCCGGTTTGCATGACTGCGCTAGCCATGATTATCGGCATGATTCCGATGGCCCTGGGTTTGGGAGATGGCGGCGAGCAAAATGCTCCTCTGGGCCGCGCTGTCATTGGCGGTTTGATGTTCGCCACCGTCGCAACTCTGGTCTTTGTGCCTGCGGTATTTGCTCTTTTGCACAGTCGTGGGTCCGAAGGCCAACAACAATCTGCGGCGGCGAACGAGACCCAACCACTGCACGCTTAAAAGGGAGACAAGCATTATGGGAACGACTGAACCACTGAGGGATATTGACACTCCCGGAGACGCTGCCTCGGCTCTCGATGAGAATCGTCGTGGCTCCAGCCGGGTGGCAATTATTTCCGCCATAGAAATCGCCGTTGTAGTCGGCATATTCACCGCTCGGGGTATCCACGCGAGATTGGCAACGAAAGCCGCACTGACACAGGAGACACAATCGGCCGCGATCCCCTCTGTAGATGTCGTTCATCCCACCGTGGGCGCGGCGTCATCGGAAGTCGTCCTGCCGGCCAACGTTCAGGCATTCATCGATACTCCCGTCTACGCGCGCACAAGCGGTTATCTCCTTCACTGGTATGCCGACATCGGTACACATGTGACGAAGGGTGAATTGCTGGTCGATATCCAAACTCCCGAGCTCGATCAACAGGTGCAACAGGCGCAATCTGACCTCGCCACCGCGCAGGCTAACTATCAATTAGCCGAGATCACGGCCCAGCGCTGGCAGAAGCTGCTGGTAAAAAACGCCGTCTCGAAGCAGGAGACCGATCAGGCTACAAGTGATTTGAATGCCAGGATTTCCGGATTCTTGGAGTTGGGTATATTGATGGGGATATTTTGCAGATCCTGAATGGATTGCATCCGGTATTGCGGTGTTTGCGCAACCAATTGATAGTTGACGCCGTTCTTCCAATTCAGAAAAAACATCGGAGTAATCTGGAAGCTTCCGCTGAGACTGTTGAGCATGCTTTGGCCCACATCGCGAGCAGCGTATCCGCCCTGTTCGGCTTTCGTCCGGTCAACATCGACCTGGTACGTCGGATAGTCCATTGGCTGCTGCACCCGAATGTCAACGAGCCCCGGAACCTGACGCAACTGAGTTGCGAGATCAGCGGCAAGCTTTGTGCTGGTCCTGATATCGTTTCCGCGGAACTGGACGTCAATGGGTGCGGGAAGCCCAAAGTTCAAAATCTGCGTTGTGATATCCGCGGGCAGGAAATAGAAGGTCGCACCAGGAAACTCTCTTGGCAGGCGAGCGCGCAGATCCCGAACATAATTTGCGGTGAGATGGTGATTCTCCTTAAGGGTCACCATGACATCAGCATCACTCGCCCCGATGATGCCGGAGGTGAGATGCATCGTGTTCATGCCGCTGTAGGGCAGGCCGATATTGTCAAGGATGTTGTCCAGCTCCCCGGCCGGGATTTTTTGACGGATGGACTGTTCGACCAGGTCACACAGACGAGCCGTCTCTTCGATACGCAGGCCCGTCTTTCCCCGCACATGCAAAATGAAGTTGCCGCCATCCGTGCTGGGAAAGAAATCCTGACCCAGCCACGGCACCAGCAGAAAAGCCGAGAGGCAGCACAAAAGGAAGAGCGGCACAAAACGACGACGCGATAGAACGAACATGGTCAGCAACAAACGATAACCATGACGCGCACGCTCAAATCCACGGTCGAAGGCGCGCTGAAAGCGGACGAAGACATTCCCTGAGTGGCCATGCTCCTTTGCCTTCAGCAGAAACATTGCCAGAGTGGGAACCAGAGTGCGGGAGAGCACATAGGAGGCAAGCATCGCAAAGACCACCGCCTCGGCAAGGGGAACAAACAGATAGCGGGCCACGCCGCCAAGAAAAAACATCGGAAGAAAGACAATACAGATGCAGAGTGTCGAGACAAGGGCTGGTACTGCAATCTGAGCCGCGCCATCGAGAATCGCTTCATATAGGCCATGACCCTCTTCGAGAAAACGCTCGATATTCTCAATCGTTACCGTGGCATCGTCCACCAGGATGCCAACGGCCAGCGCGAGGCCGCCGAGAGTCATCGTGTTGATCGTCTCTCCCAGCAAGCTCAAAATGATCACCGAACTGAGAATCGACAGCGGAATCGAAATGGCAATGATGATCGTACTTCGCCAGCTTCCCAGGAAGAGCAGGATCATGAGCGCCGTCAGAGCCGCGGCGATAACAGTTTCGCGGATAACTCCGCTCACTGCTTCGCGAACAAAGACCGATTGGTCTGAAAGGGGAATCATGCGAAGCTGCGGCGGAACGATTGTCGCGACGAACGGCAACATATCCCTCACACCCTTGACAACGCTCAGGGTCGAGGCATTGCCGGCCTTCAGGACGGAAATAAGCACACCCCGATGTCCATCCTGGCGAACGATGTTGGTCTGCACCTGGAAGCCATCGCTTACAGTGGAAACATCGCGCATGTAAATCATCGCTCCATCTACTTGCTTGATGGGGACATTGTTCAGTTCCTCGATTGTGTGCGGAGCCACATTGTTGAGAACGTCGTATTCGCTCTGCCCGATCTTCGCCGTACCCGACGGCAGGACCGAGTTCTGCGCCGTCATCGCTCCCAGGACATCGCTCGGGGCTATCCCCTTGGCCTGCATTAATCGCTGGTCCATGTTGACCATGATCTGACGCTGCTTGCCGCCGTAGGGAGAAGGAACGACGGCTCCCGGAACGGTGATTAACTGAGGACGAATGAAGTTCAAACTATAGTCGTTCAACTGCTGCTCGTTCAGTCCCCTCCCGGAGATCCCAAGCTGCAGGATAGGCACACTGGAAGCGCTGAAGTTGATGATCTCGGGCGGCTGTTCCCCCGGCGGAAGTTGCCTCAGAATAAACTGTGACGCCGCCGTCACCTGTGCATTCGCCGTGTCAAGACTTGCCCCGGGCTGCAAGTAGACCTTAACGACATCCACGCCGTTGTAGGTTGTGGATTCAATATGTTGAATGTTGTCGACCAGCGTGGTTAGAACTTTTTCGTACGGCAGGGTGATCCGGCCCTCAAATTCTTCCGGATTCAGACCCGTATATGTCCACGAAATAGCCACGACAGGGATATTGATATTTGGAAAAATATCCACCGGCGTGCGCATGATCGTGACTGGGCTCATCAGGAGTATGAGCAGCGCCAGGATGATGAAAGTGTATGGCCGGTCCAGCGCCACTTTGACGATCCACATTGCGCGAAATTCTCCCCGTTGATGGACTGATGACATGCCGAAAACTCTGACGTGTTCGGCAAATGGCCAAGCCCAAAGACGGACTTGCGCTGTTGGATTTCGGGCTTAGCCACTAGGTGCCTGACCAATGACAGTCAGGTTCTCGATGCCTTGCGTTGTTCACCTGTCACCGCGTCACCATTCCGGGTAGAGCGCTACCTTGACACCCAGGGCGTGCAGGATAAACGCATCCGCAAGTGACAAGGATTGATCGAAGTCTTGATTGCTATCAATAGGTGCTTGCATTGCATCTTCACAGCACCTGTTGGCTTCCACGCGCGCCTTGTGTTCTTGCTGCCCTTCGTTAGCTTCCCAGTCGCTCATATACATGAGGCCTCCTTTCTGCCAGGGGCTTGCAACCTGGCTGCCGCATTACACGGACCGCTGGTTAGCGTGTCCGTGTGCTCTGCCATGGGATAACTATCCAAAGTTGAAGGAAGCCATGGCGACCAGCTTGTCTTCATCTGTTTCCGGCGCCCTGGTTTCACGCAAGGCTTTCCTCATTCACTGCGATGAGTGCATACATTGACCACTCTTCTGTTGTCGCATACCTCGCGCAGGCTCTCAGCCGGGCGGAGGGCGTATGCCAATTAGACAAAGCCCAACCCGACGACCTGCGAGTCCGCGACCCAACTCGCACGACGCAATTCAATCGCTTTCGGACTTGAGTATTTCGGACTGCGTGCCACGGTATCGCTCAGGCTAAAACGAAAAAGCGCATGGTTGGCGGTGTTGGCGAGACATGTATGCTCGCCGCCGCATACGTGGCAACAGAAATTGCTATGTGCCCATTTAGATACATTTGCTATCTGTTCGTCACACAAATTTTTGCCTGTAAGACCCGCGAATTGCCTTCGCTGAATCACGAGTATCAATCCGATCACGCTCGTTTCCTGCCGACACGTCGCCGAAGTTGTCAACCAGGAGTCAGCATCATGGCAGACGAGGTGTCGGCTATTCGCCACTCGCGGCTCAGCCCGACCCGACCACCTGCGAATCCGCGCCTCAACTCGCACGGCGCAACTCGATCATTCTCGGACTTTCGCGTTTTGGCCTGCGCAGGGGATCGCTCAGGCTAAAACGAAAAAGCACCTCGTTTGCTGTCTCGGCGATACGGGTATTTGGCCTGTGAAACCCGCGAATCGCCTTCGCGGCAAGCCGCGTCAGAAGGTAGCGGTTTGGAACGTACCTCAACGCACCGGTAACAAGCTCAGAACGCATCGTGTGTCTCCTCCTGGTTCGATTGGTTCTACAGCTTGCAATGCAATTGCCAGACCACTTCGGCGCCTTCGTCTGCTGTAGCTCAAGGGCGAAACGGCCGGCTCTGTTCCTTCTGCAATTCAGGCCTTAGAAGTTGCAGCAGGAGTGCCGATCTGCTTACGCTCGTCCCGCTGACACGTCGCGGAGTTGTCCGGGAGTCGACATTATGGCAGGTGAGGTGTCGACCATTCGTCACTCTCGGCTCAGGCCATCTCACCGCGCGCGTTCTGCTGCGTGAGTGCGTAGTTTGCGGTCGCGATGTTTGAAACTTCCTGGCCGAGGTTGGCGAACTGGTCCGTTGCCCTCGTAGATGCCGAAGGCGACGCGCGCAACGGTTTTGCCGCGCGGAGCATTGGGCGACCATTTAACGATGATTTCTTACGCCGGGTACCGAGCGGCACCCGTCAAGTTATTTGCTTGATCTGGCGAGGTCAACCAACCTGGCAGTTTGTGCCATCAAGGGGATTGGTGAAAGTGTCCTTGTTGTCCTCGTCGCTGCGATCAAGACAGGCGAAGTCTTTTTCGACAATTACTTCAAGCGCGTCTCCTGCTCCAAGGGGCACTTGTGTATAGAGACCCACTTCTGTCTCCTGCCTCCATTGCCGCACCTGTTCGGGAGCGAGAATGACCGCAACTTCCTGTGGCGCATAGCGCACCTGGGTGTGCGTAGTGTTCTCAGGTGAGACTTCCAAAGCATAGGTAAACTTGGCCTCCGGGGCCGGAGTAAAACGGACTGTATCCTCGATTCGGCCATCATGGAGAAAGTGCTCTAACTCTGAGCGCCCGACTCTTATTCGCAGGGAATTTCCCTTAATACGCAGCTTCATGCCTCAAGTTCCTTTCCGGCAGACGGTGCCCTCTGGATATGATCGGCGCCGTGGTAAATATTGAAGTGGTCATCTCGTAGAAAGCCCACCAGAATGATGTCGAACTCTCTGGCTACCTGGACAGCAAGGCTCGAGGGCGCTCCGACTGCCGCGACCATCGACACTCCACCCATCAGGGCCTTCTGCAGTAACTCAAAACTTGCGCGACCGGATAGCAGTAGCAGCGCATTGCGCAATGGTGTTCGATCGGCCAGGAACTCCGAGCCAAGAAGCTTATCAACGGCATTATGCCGGCCGACGTCCTCGCGCAAACAAAGTAGTTTGCCCTCGGCGTCGAACAGTCCCGCTCCATGAAGACCCCCAGTGCGATCGAAGACGCTCTGTGCCTCCCGCAGTCGAGAAGGCAGCGCATAGAGAAGCTGCGCATCGATCGAAAAGGTATTTCTTATCCTCGCCGGACAGACTGTCTGCAAGGCGAGCAGCGATGCCTTTCCGCAAATACCGCAACTTGAGGTCGTGTAAAAGTTGCGCTCAAGGTTCGCGAGACTCACCTCCACATCAGGCGCCAGTTCCACGCGGACGATATTCCTCCGCGGCTGATAGGGCAAAGCTGACGAGCGTTCTTCTGTCTCCGCCT
>Ga0207057_1193_pt1 | contig 13514 bp, 16 predicted proteins | sample Alteio_BWMinCont_33_FD_153265 | JGI IMG/M metagenome (GOLD analysis project Ga0207057, IMG submission 153265) | Enriched cells from forest soil in Barre Woods Harvard Forest LTER site, Petersham, Massachusetts, United States -... | ecosystem: Environmental > Terrestrial > Soil > Temperate forest >... | reverse complement strand
AAAAGAAGCAAAGAAAAAGAAGCTTCCGCCATTTGTCATCTTTCTGGAAAATTCTTTGCAGGATATGGCAACAATGTATCCAACAACTATTCAGGAACTTGAAAAATGCCAGGGCGTGAGCAAAGGCAAAGCTATTCGATATGGCAAGCCTTTTATTGAACTGGTTGCAAAGCATGTTGAAGAAAATGATATTGAGAAGCCGGATGATTTTGTGATGAAGAGCGTGGTGAACAAAAGCATGAACAAGGTTTATTTCATTTTACAAACAGATAAGAAAATTCCTCTCGACACAATTGCGAAGAATAAAGACATGAAGCTGGATTCATTGCTCGAAGAGATGGAAACCATTGCTGCGAGCGGCACCAAGCTGAACCTTGATTATGCCATTGATGAAATGCTGGATGATTATGAGCAGGAAGAGATTATTGATTACTTCAAGAATTGCGAAACAAGTAGTTTAGATATTGCAAAACAGGAATTAGCTGACAGCAATTTTACATGGGAGCAATTAAAGATTATGCGGATTAAGTTTTTGAGCGAATACGGAATGTGATAAACAAGAATAAAGGCACAGGAAATCAAGTGACAAGCTGTAGATTATTTTTTTCGCATATTAAATGGAAAAGCTATTTTTGCTGCCCGGTTGAAATATGCATCAGCTCTTGTGCCTTGTATATTTTACCTTGAATCTTAATTAGGCGGTGCGGTAGCTCAGTCGGTAGAGCAAAGGACTGAAAATCCTTGTGTCGGCGGTTCGATCCCGCCCCACACCACCCAGAGGCCTGATAAAAGTTGTAAATAACTGAAAATCAGGTCTTTTTTTATGCCTGAAGTTTGGAGACGGTGCAGAGACATGCTAAAAAATGCACCTTTTCAGTGCGGATTTGGAGACGAGATTTTGGCTGTTTTTCCTTCCTTTAATTTTGCGATTATCCGCGCTTTTCTTCACCTCACAGTTTGCGCTTGATAGGCCAATTTTATCATCTTAAAATTTTTAGGCTATGCAAACGCGTCTGCAAACTCTCGATCTCCGCATTTCATTTATGCTCAGAAGGACTTGTTTCAATGACGAAGGGAAAAATCCAATTGTGCTCCGAATAAGATACCGACATGAGCAGCGGGACACTTACACAGGGTTCTACGTTTTTAATGATTACTGGATCAAAAGGGTTGGTCGAGTAACAATGGATGAGCCCCTTGCACAACAATTAAACTCAAAGCTTGAGCAAATCACCCACGATGTCCGCGGTCATTTTGACGAAATGAAATATTCAAGGCTTGAATTTTCTATTGACGAGTTGGCTGATAAGATACGCGGCAAAAATCCGCCGCCAGAAACGCTGATGGACTATGTTGAACAAAAGATCAAGGAATATAAAAATCGCATAGATGTCGATCTTACAACTTCAACCTGGTACAAGTACCAACGCGTGAAAAATTATTTGATTGATTTTTTACAAACAACAAGAAGGTTAATTAATATTCCAATTTCGCGTGTCGATGCGCCGCTGCTCAACCAATTCTATTTATTCCTCCGCAAAGAAAAAAAGAACTGCAACAACTCAGCGATTACATTAATGAATTTTCTGAAAACAATTTTAAAAAAGCCTGTACAAATCGGCCAAATTAAGGAAGATCCATTTGAAGGCCTGAAGCTCCGCTTTTCTCCAGTTGACAGGGGCTTTCTGACAAAAGAAGATTTAGAAAAGTTGACTAACTATGATTTTAAAAATGAACATCTCGATCGTAACCGTGATATCTTTTTATTATGCTGCTATACTGGCCTTGCATATACAGATGTACAACAATTAAATGGCAATCATCTTATCAAAGACCCTGATAGCACATTCTATATAAAGAAGACTAGGCAAAAAACAAACGTCCTTAGCATTATTCCACTCCTTCCGCCTGCGGAAAGGATTTTGAAAAAGTATTCTCTAACAGATGATCTCAGGGATTTTAAAATATTTGTCCCTTGTAATCAAAAATTAAACCTCAGTTTAAAAACAATTGGAAAGCTTGCTGAAATAGAAGTTCCATTATTCATGCACCTTGCACGGCATACGTTTGCAACAACAGTTACACTGTCTAATAAAGTCCCTTTAGAAACAGTATCAAAAATGCTTGGGCACAGTACCATAAAACACACTATACGTTATGCGCGTGTCGTAGGAGAAAAAATTAAATCGGATATGGAGCATGTGAAAGGTATTTTCAAATAAGCTATGACTAAAAAACGATTTTCAAGAAATATTTGATGGTTGGCTCGCTGCGGTTTCATGTTTACAAAAAAACGATTGATTCAAATTATAAGCTAACGGTCTATTATCAAAACACGAATTGCATATATTAATTATTTTTGGATAAAACTACATGAATCTGGAAGGCTTAACATTTGTGATGATCTCACAAAAAGAATGGAATGATCATAAAAATACACAGCGGGAAATTTTGCAGTTGTTGAAAAAGCTGAATCAGCCAGTGCCAAAAAATGTTTTAATTAAAAATATCACTGCGCAAGAATTTATGGACGCGATAAGGATCAAGCGCACAAAGTTTGATCAGCTGGTCGCGGAAAATAAAATCAAGATAATAAAGAAAAGAAGAAAAATTTATGTGCCAGTTTCAGAGATTGACAGGTATTTTGAAGATAATCGGATACAATAAATATGCGTATGGAAGACATTGATTTCCGCATCAATGATGCGGCTTTCATATTTTTTAATACCGATCTTTTTTAAATACCACGCCTCCAAGCGAGGGATCATCAACTATGCGCTCCACTTCGGCATTTATCAATTCTCCTATATCTTGCTTTACTTGGGTATAATTTTTTTGGATTATTGCATTGGTGATCTTTCGGATGATAGGTATGGCCTTGTACCCATGTTGTTCTTTTTGCAGGGCTTCGTGGTCATTAATGACGGCACAATGAAATGTTTTCAATTCTATTTTTTGATTTGGTTCGTCAGCAACCAATCCCACAAATTCTCCTGAGCTTAGGGATGAAATTTTCGATGCCGGGATAGCTAAGTCTAATTGTTTTGACTGGCTGATCGATGTATCGTTACTATTAATGGACACGCTCGTTCTTTCCTGCATTATTTTCCCGAACCTTTCTGATAATTGTTTTGCTGTATCGCCGGACACCTGGCCTGAGATAATATTACCAGCGATATTCATGATCACATCGGCCTGATCTTTCCCATAATCTTTTTTCAGCTGGCTGAAATCCTGTACGCCCAATGTGGTCGCCGCCTTATTGCTACGAGCAGTGGCGATAAGGTTATCCATATTATTCAAATAAACTGTTGGGAACTCGTCAAAGATGATGCTGCATTTTTGCATCCCTTTCTTATTAACGGTCTTGATCAACCGAGAAATATAAAGTGAAAGCACTGCGCCATAAACCTGGATTTTCTGGGGATTATTTCCCATACAGACAATCTTTGGCTCTCTCGGGTTGTTGATATCCAATGTAAAATCATTACCGGATAAAACATAATATAACTGCGGCGACGACAATCTTGCCATCGACACTTTTGCTGCTGCAATCTGCCCCTCGAGTTGTTCCATCACATCGTTCATATAAGCAGAAACAAATGGGTTGATGAGCGCAGAAATTTCTTTCTCTGTTTTCAGGACAGTGAACAGCTTATCATAATCAACTTGCATCAGCTCTATCACATGAGGCAGAGTGCAAAACTCACCATCGCTGTACCTGCGCAAGAACCATATTATTGCAGTCAAGAAGTTTATCGGTGATTCGACAAAAAAATCTCCCTGCCTTTTAATCCATTCCCTGTTCAATCCCATTAGTATTGTCCGTGCAGATTCAGAAGCATCCGTTATGTCGAGCATATTTTCTTTATCCAATGGGTTGCATCGATGTGTGCGAGAAAGGTCTTCAAAATTGATCACATAAAACTTCGGCGCAACGGGATAAGTATGTTTATATTTTAAATAGTGATTGTAGGCGATTATTGAAAGGTCATCAAATTTGAAATCGTATACAAACATTGCGAAATGCTTTTTTATATGCTGCGCGATAACATGCCTGATCACGAAATAAGATTTGCCCGAGCCTGGCGATCCAAGCACGAGCAATGAGCGGAAAGGGTTGATGATATTGATCCAGCTCTTGCGAATTTTATTTTTTAAAAAATATTCTGCGGGCAGGTTGATGGAATATTCATTTTCCAATAATCTTTCTTCTTGCGGGAAGGTTTCATTTTCTTTGTTGAAGATGTCCTTGTTATTCAGCTTCATCCATATCACTCTCGATAACAAAGTCCCTCCTGTTAATATGCATATATACCCAACTGCAACAGTAATCATATAGATAATGCATCGCGTGATCAACTCAACTGATGTTATTAGAAAAAAATAGCTCAAAAAATAAATCAACAAGCCAATCAGTATATATGAAAAGGCAATCTTTAAATTCATCTTCTCTTCTTTTTTTCCACTGCCTCCAAGCAATGAAACAATCAATAATCCCAGCGTGATCAGTTTTGAATTATTGAAGCTTGTGAACAATCCTGTTTTGCTGATATTTGATAGAATCCTGTCGGAAATCTCAGTAGTGATTTTCCAATGCTCGAACGCAGCATAGCAGTAATAATAAAAATGCAGCAACAATATAATAATGCTCATCATTCTTGTCATGTCAAGAATTTTTCTCAACCCCTGTTCATTTTCTCCCGTGTTCATTCTTTAAATTTTCAAATGTTTTTTCTTTCTTTTCCTTTTTTTCTTTTTTAATGGATACGGTGTACTTTCATTGCTCTCTGATGGCGTAATCAAAATTTCCAACAAGTTTTTTGCGGTCTTGCCAAAATGAAAATCTGTTTGATGTTGAATTGGGATTTCTTGTTGTCGCGATTTCTTATTTTCATCAGCCAAGGGCAGCGCAATTTTTTCTGCTTGATGTTTAGTCTTTTCAAGTATCATTTTTGCGCTGTATTCTTTGCCAAGATCACTGCCATTGAAAACAGTTTTTGTCCGATGATCGACGAACGTGATGCCGTAAATAATCCCATCTTTATTTTGGCGCAGCACTATGCTTATGCCCTCCTTGGCTAACGCATCCATCAACTGTTCAAGATCCGCTTTTGGGTTTTTTAAAAGCGCATAATCAATGGCAACTTTTAATCGTTTTGCATGAGGCTGTTTCAAGGATTCATTTTCTGCAAATTTTTTCTCTAAATAATCCTGGGTAGGCCTAATATAGAAACGGCTTGCTTTGATCGGTGTCCCGATTTTATTCCCATCTTCATCAAGCACTCGATAGACCAGCCCATTGTGCTTATAGGTCTGAGAATCCTCGCCACATCTATCTGCTTCTACATTGTATAACCTCAGCACAGCATTCAATTCTTCCAATGAAGAATATTTGTATTGTGGCAAAACAATCCCAAGGATATTAGATATCGCTGCTTTCGTTTCTCGTTTTCCAGGATTTATTTTCTGGGCATTGATCGGTTTTGGTTTCAATGAGTCAAAAAGTTTTTTGCTCTCTGCTTTCACGAGATCAAATTCAATCTCAATTTTTTTTCTTGCAGCTTCGGATTGGTTGCGCCCGAGATTGTGCATAGAGATTCTGCTGCCATCCCTTTGAATATTCGTGCTGATTATATGGATGTGCGGATGTCCGGCATCATAATGGCGATATACGAGATAAGGCTGATCTTTAAAACCAATTTGCTCCATGTAGCTGTTCGCGATCTGGATCATTTTTTCATTATCCAATTTTTCTGACGGATCAAAATTCAAAGAGACATGTAGCGTGTTTGTTTTAGTCCGTTCATTGAGCGAAGTAAGCTTCTCGAATGTTCTCAGTTTTTCATAAAAATTCATATCATTAGCATCCTTTAAAAAATTCTGCGCATGCAGGCATTCAGCTTCATTGTTCTGCACTTTTTTCTCATTGTAATTGAGAGCCTTTTTGATGCTTTTCCCAGTGTTCATTCTTGCAACCATTTGTCAGATAATTTTGAGATTTTTTGATTGATCTCATCCACCTTTTCAAAGAATTTTTCTTTATGCTTTTCGTTGAGGAGTGCCCAATCTTTCACGTCCTGGAAATATCCCATCATGTTCAGCTTTTTGACTGACTGGTTGAAGTTGCTCCCTATAGCAGATAATTCATTCCTGAGCCTGACTAATTCAGCCATGAATTCATCCAAGGATTTGTTACGAGTATATACAGTTACAGGCTTATCCAAAAGGACAGAACGGATATATTCGCTCAGCTTTTTTTTAGTGGTCGACCTGAATGAAATATCCACTTTATTATACTCTTCCTCTTTGAACCTGACTGTCACTTTTCGCGTCCGTTTTTTATCTTCAGTTTTCATCATCACATAATCATTTAAAACAAAAGCCCGGAGCGACCCCGGAGCAAAAGGGGAAAATCGTTTGTCCGACAAACGTACATTTTACCATGCCCTGAGATGGGCATTAAGCCCTTTAGAAAACTTTTCAAAGCATTTTCTAAAAAAGCCTGTAAATAATTCTTGCTATGTAGAATTTCTCGAACCGATTTTCGGCGATTTAAGTTGGATGGAGCAATGATTCAATCGGAAATAACGCAGACAAGAAATCATTAAAATAATCTACTAGATAAACAAGCTGATGAAAAGAAAAAATATCATTCATACATCACGATTTTCAAACACACAAAACAAATAACAATGTGAAATTAATATCTGCTCCATATCATTCAATATCCCCTACAAATTTGATAGGGGTTCAAGCGGTTGCAACAATATATTTTTGCCTTGTGGAATTGATTATGAAAATTAAAAATGAAAACTATGATCGCGAAGAATGATCTTGCCCGGATTTATGATACTGTTCTAAGCATCCCTGGCATGAACGAGAATGTAAAGGTGAACTTGCAAACAAGCAGGAAAAATATTTTGCTGTTGAGCAAAGTTTTTGAAAGAGGATTGAACACAAAAGAGGGAGATGAAAAAACTATGAGCATCCTTGATATTGTCTCACCAGAGACTTTAAAGGAATTGACCGTGCTATCAACAGAGTTATTGAACAAAGCTGGCCTTGCGGAAATGAATGAGAAGCTTAAAACATTTTAGCATTTTCATTATTGTCTGCAGCAGTAAACCAAGCTGTCGAACTTGAGGGTTCGGCAGCTTTTTTAAGATTGCTTTTAACGGTCACCAGCAAACGCTTTATCTGGGTTTTCGATTTTTTCGACGCGCATAAAAAAAGGGCTATATAAGCCCTTCGTCTGCGAATGAATAATATCTTTCTTCTGTTACGATCAGGTGGTCGAGCAGCTTGATGTCCAAAAATTTCCCTGCCTCTTTTATTTTTTGTGTTAGGTCTTCATCAGCCCTGCTAGGTTTCAAATTCCCGCTTGGATGGTTGTGTGCCAACATGATACTGCACGCTGCTATTTTGAGGCCGATTGAGAATATCAATCTTGGGTCAGCGACAACGCCATCAATGCCGCCCGAAGCAAGCTCGTAAATAGTTATCACTCGGTTAGTCCGGTTGAGGTACATCACATAGAACTGTTCGAGCAATTCTATTTTGTTCAAGTCCCATTGCTGCAGGAACATTTGATAAGAATCTTTAGAATCTCTGACTCTTGGCCTTTCAGACGCTTTCACTTTTGTCCTGTAGCTTACTTCCACTTCTGCGATCTTGTAAAGTTCATTTTGTTTCGTTCCGTTTTCCATAACAATTCATTTTGTTGATTAAAAAATTAATTATGGAACATCATCAGGCTTGTGCATGCATTTGCGCAAGGAGGAACGGAATAAAGGATAGCCATGAGCGTTAGCCCTGCGTTTATGCCGTAGTTCCTTGAAAGCATATGTCAGGCACAAGCCTAAATTGGTGGAAGAATTAATGCGCAACATTTTTGATTATTTATTTCTCTTGATTTTCATAAATCCCAAAGCTCCCGCCCCGCGACCCATCGAAAAAAAACATAGCGGGGCGGCAGCTTTCCAGCCTTCATGATACTGGCAGCGGTTGTGCCCTGAAATCTTTCAGGTTGAGAAAAAAACCTCTGTTTGCGATCATGCCTTCACGGAACATCGACCAAAGCAGCGATGCACCAAGATTTGCCAGCGCAGAATTTATGAACAGGTCTTGCTTTGTCAATGCTTCTGCAAGCGAACAGCTTGGCTCATTATCCTCAACTGTTCTATCAAAAAGATTTTTAAATTCTTCGGTTATCAATGGGAGGCGGCTTATAGGTTTATATTTTTTTGAAGCGGGCTGTTTCACATTTTTTATCGTTGACAAAACTACTTGGCCTGTTGATTGGCTGTTTCCGTAATCCATCCAATAAATTGGCGTATGCGCTTCTGTGATATTTCGCTTGTGGATTTTTTGCAGCATTTCGCAAATCTCAAATCTTGCGCTCACTGTATCTACGCAACTGATCGTGATTGTTGCGGCATAGTTTTCAGCATTTATCAGTTTATTATATTTTGAATCGACCGCTTTCCAGTTCGTGCCAAAAAAACGGTTGATGCGATTGATCAATGCAACTGCTTTGCTCATCCCAATTTCTGATGCTGCAAATAATTGCCTGCCCAGATTAGCATTTGTTACTTTATCATCATCGAACACGCGCACGAAAAGGCCGGGATGGTCAAGCCCCAGCAATGAATGATTGATCCTGGCAAGAGCGGATAAAACTTGTGAGCCTGTGCCACCTGCCCCGATCAGGTTCGCTACAATCGGATTGGTCGGGTTCACTAAATAATTGTCCACAAAGTGCATTGATCTTAATTGTTCTTTCATGGCAGTATATCTTTTAATTTTCCATTTCTTCTTTTCAAAAATTCCAATGGGAATTTTCTTTTTGTATTTATTTGCTCCGTCCACAACTGCACTATGTTGATCGAGGCAGGAGAATAATTATCGAGCGCATGGCTGAAATAGCTGTCCCAGAAATAAGCTTCCCAGCTTTTGATAAATTCTTCTAAACAGCAATCATTTTCTAGTTCGATGTCAACAGTCCCCATGCACACTCTTCCATCACCGTGGATATTGAAAAAAGGAGCGTAACACAATGGCGTATTTTCTTTTGGTTTTTTATTTTCCTCAAGCGCGTACAAATGCAACTGGTCTTTTGATGCTTTCCAAACAAGCGGCGGCACATATGCATTCCCTGATGGGATGCCAAGCTTTTTTAAAAAGAAAAGCCGCGCTCTTTGCGATGGCGTGTACCATATGGCACAGCCATCTTCCTGCTGATCAACATATAAAATGTTCTCCGGCAATATGTTTTTGCTTTTCAAAAAATCCTTTCTTTTATCGTTGTCTGATCGGAGCGTGTCGGCAAACTTTGCGCATTCATTCTCAGACAATGGGTGCGCATTGACCGGCTTTCCATTTTTATCAATGTCAAATGCTTCTGCATAATGCTTGTTCTCGCAATCAAGAAAATTGCTAAAAATAACTATTGCCTTTTTGGGGAGATAGATATTGCTCAGCAAATTGGTTATGTTCTTCATTTTCTGTAAGTGATTATTGTTTCGCATAATTGGTCTAATAGGCCGAACAGCCTTTTGGCAAAATCAAGGTCATGCATTTCCTTTTGTTGTGGCTTGTCAAATAATTGCACGGTGATAGGTTCATCAATTGTCCCGAGTTCTTGCAATTCAATATTCACTTGCTCGAAAATATTATCAGCAAGCCATCCGCGGTCGTCCCAATAAAATGAAACATATTGTTCATAGCGGATCCGCTCTTCTGGTTCTTCCTCGAACAGGTCTTCGCACATAGCATCTGTGATCGACCTTAGCCCATATTCAGTCAACAACGCAAAAGCTTTGCGGCCTGTTTCTAATAACTTCTTTTCCCAATCGTTGCGCGGCTCAAAACCTTTGAGCCTTTTTTCAAAGAGAATGATATGGGATCTGTCAGATATTTGCTTTCGTATAATATCCCCTGCGCTCTTCGACAAAGCAATTCCTTCCAGATTTGTTTTTAAGTGTTCTGATTCCCGCTCATCCGGCTCATCATCGAGCCATGTTGCGATCCTTTCATAACAGTAATAGAGATAAGAATCTTCGTCCATATAAAATGGGATATGCACTATCTGGTACAGGTAAGAAAATATTGACAGCATCAGATCAGTGATTTTCTTTTTTCTTTTCTGCTTTAACAATCCGTGCAAAATCTTTACATCTATATAATATAGTGTCGTGCGGGTATTGAATGTCTTTATCGTTGCGAGGCAGGCAGCAAGGTCTTCGTCCTGTGCTATTATCAGGGATAGGCTTGGTGATTTTTCTTTCAGGCACTTTGCCGCATGCTCATAAGCCAACACGATATTGTACGGGTACACATTGCCGTTAACGTCTATTTCATCAAATGAATATAGCATTGCAAGATTTTTCAATGATGCAAAAAATTGTTGCTCGATTTTTTTTTGGTCATGCAGCGATCCTTCTATCTCCACGGCGACAGGCAAAAAAGAATGTTTCAAAAAATCATTGGCAGCATTTCTATTGGCGAGGCCTTGGGCTTTTCTTTTTTTATTTCTGCCGTGTCTGGCAGCCTGTCGATCTCCTCTGCGAACCTTGTTATGCGCTGGATTAAGTGCCATTGGCTTTGGATTTCTGATTGTTTGATTGTCCTTGCTTTTTTTTGTTTTGGCATGGCTTATCCTTTTGTCCCCATCGTGCTTACAAAACGGTATTGAAGCTCATCATCCACTATCTCCGGGCCTTCAATTTTCGCTGTTGTCAGCAATGGATAGGTCTGTGAATAAAAATTGAGGACTGCTTCTGCACTAAAATTCCCCGATGGGTCAGACAATCTTATTTCATGCCGATCATCTTCAAATATGAATGCTCTTTCGAGGCTATTGGTGACTAACATATATTTTCGTTTTACAGTAATTTGAATTTATTATAACAAAGCAAGTTGGCCATGCTTTGATTTCAGTTCATCCAGTTTCTTCTTTATTTCTTCCGCCTGCTCGGGGAATTTTTCTGCGCTTGGCATCTGCCCAATGGCTTCTCCCCATTTTTCTTTTTCTTCGAGGCCTGCAACATTTTTCATTTTCGCTTCATATTTTTTCTTTCTTTCCTCTATGCCTTTTTTCTCCTTATCCTCTTTTTCTTTTTCCATTTTGGAATTCTTTTCCGCCTCTTCAAGCGAAGCCAGATAATTTTCCATGTTCGCAAAAAGATCAGCCGTTTTTTTAACAGGAATTTCAATTGCTTTGAAAAACCCTTCATCCAATTCTTTTGCTGTGCCTTTTAATATCATCGGCGGGATGATCTTTTTTGCATCATCTTCCAATTTCTCGTTTACAAGAAGTATGGACACTGCCCATTTATCATTTTCTGTTTTGCTGACGGTGATCTTCCAATCACCCATTATGTTCAAGCCGTCAATTGTTTGGAAAAAGTTTGTTGTCATAAATTTTGATTTGTTTGTTAGTGAAATGTTTTGATTTGTTTGAGCGATCCGAGCAACGAGATCAAATCCCAATGTGTTATCTCATTATCAGAGATAAAAGAAGAAAGGCTTTTTTCTCTTGTGTCTGAAAAAGAGGTATCAAAAACTGTTTCCCCTTTTTGATCAAGCCCGATAAATTCGAGATAATCATTTATCTCGTCATTTACGCTGTTCTCTTTTAGCTCATTGATCTGCACAGGCCGCCCGATCCTAAATAATTCTGTTTGGATGGCTTTTTCTGCCAACTGCTGAAAGTCCATCAGCATTTTTTTTAACCCTGCTTCTGTGATTACTGTTTCCATGATTTTTATTTTCTATTGTTTCTATAACTGACTTTTTGAAATCGGATAAAACCCTTTACTGTATTAGGTTTTATCCGATTTTGATTAGTATAAATTTACTAAATAATTTAGTATTTTGATTCAAAAAAATAGATTTTTTTTGAAAATAATTCAGAACACTAATTGCTCTTTTTTACAACTGTTTTCTGTTAGTGCTTCTGCCCCGATGTTCAAAATATAATCCGCCGCAGCTTGTGCCTGTGTGGATGCTTTTAACAACAATCTTTTATCATTCCTCAAAGCCTCGAGCCATGATTTCAGGTAGGCGGCACTGTTAGTGATTGTGTTCGCCTCGATGCCGCATACAGCGCATAGATATGCGGCTGTTAATTCCGCAGTCAGTTCTTCCTTCGAATAATTTTCTTTCCCGAAGCCGTCAGATTCTACAAGCTCTTTTCTGTTCAATCTATCTGCATGGCCTGTGCTGTGCGCTATCTCATGGAACAGCGTTTTATAATATGCTTCATCGCTGTGGAATCTTTCAACAGTTGGCATCTTGATAAAATCTTGCACACGGTTATAAAATGCTCTGTCGCCGCCATGCACAATTGTTGGGCAATGAGGGAAATTTGAAAGCAGCTTTTCACATGCGCTTAATTTTTCGGGATGTGTGCGGAAAAGTTTTTCAACTTTTGGGAACTCTATGCCGTGCGTTTGATCTATATTGAAAACCGTGTGCATTTTCGGCACTCTGTAATTGACATATTCTTCTTCTCCCGATTCACTGATCTTTATCAGTTTGCTTTTATCTTCCATTGTTGCCCACCAAATAACATGATGGCCTTTCTGCCCTCTGCGGATAGTGCCGCCCATTTCCATAGCCTGTTTGTATGTGACGAAGTAAGGCGTTCTATATTCATTATACATTGTGATGAAATTCAAAAAGAAAACATTCCATCCTTTGTAAGGATTGCCGGAAGAAATGTTTTTTGGAAGGCCGAGCGAGTTCCAATTTTTCTGCCAAACAATTTCCCCTTTTTCCAATTGCTCGATAACATAATCTGTTATCTTTTGGTAAGTGTCTTTATTATCTGCGCTCATGATTTTTATTTTGATGAATGAAAAGAATTGCATCACGCCTTTGGCGTGATGCAATGAATCCTAAAATGGCAAATCGTCAACAGGCTCTGTTATCAAAGGGCCTGCCGCAACAGGTTGTTCTTTTGAGTTTTCCTTTCCCTGCTGATGGATCGTGATCATGTTCACATGGCAATTGAAAGATCCTTTTGCATCGCCCTTCATGTCATTATAAGCAGTCACATAAATGCGCCCGCTGATCTCGACAATCGCACCTTTAGTGAGCCGCTCTGCGATCTTTGTGCTGATCCAATACGAACAATTAATGAAAGTGGAGAACCTCTTGGCCTCGCCGTCCTTTGGCTTGTAGTAGTCGTTGATCGCTACAGAAAAATTTACCACTGACCGCTCGTCTTTCAGTTGGTTTACAACTGCATCTTTTGTTACTCTTCCGATGATTAACATAAACTTGGTTTTTATTGATGAAAAAAAATGTTTGACAAAGAAAAAATGGAAAAAAAGAAAGCATGCATAAGAGCGGCCAAGCGCAGGCAAGACACCAAATGGAACGCGGAATAAATGATGGGCATGTGCGGCTGGTTTTGTGTTTATGCCGAACCATTTGGTTGCGCGATAGCAGCCGCTAACTTGCTTTCCTTTTTATCCATTTTGATTTGCAATCCATGGATGGTTCTT
>Ga0207057_1050_pt1 | contig 13556 bp, 10 predicted proteins | sample Alteio_BWMinCont_33_FD_153265 | JGI IMG/M metagenome (GOLD analysis project Ga0207057, IMG submission 153265) | Enriched cells from forest soil in Barre Woods Harvard Forest LTER site, Petersham, Massachusetts, United States -... | ecosystem: Environmental > Terrestrial > Soil > Temperate forest >... | reverse complement strand
AGCCTTTTTCTGTACGTTCGGAAGAACAACAGGACAGTCATGATGCCCGCGAGCATACCCATGATGGCCGGGTTATAGGTAAGTTCGAATCGGAACCCGGGCTGCCGACGCTGTTCTTTGGCTCGCCGCCGTCGAGCTCCTGTTCAGCCACAGCCAGCAAACAGGGCGAAGATTAGCCCTCATAAGCAAGTATTTGATCGACCCCAACCTTTGAGTTTGCGGTCATGTGGCCCAGTCTGTCGAAAATCGTTGCCATACGCCGGTTACGGCTGCTCCGGAGCCCGTCCGATTCGATGGTCGAGGTCGCCTGAATCCTTAAGCGAGTTTTCTGTTCCGTTGCTCCCCAATACCCAGGTTTGCCCCGGTTCTGCTCGAAACTTTTGAGTTCCGGCCTGCGCCAGTCGCCCGTGAACTCATCGATGCTGTCGATGTACTGCGAACGATGAATCGGGAGGGCGCCCGCAAAGTGCCAGAGAATGCGCCTGTGGGCTTCGTTCGCAGGAAATGGGGAAACTACGTGTTTAGCGCTGAAGGTATAGACCGCCGGTTCTATGAACTTTGTGTCATGGCCGAGTTGAAGAATGCCTTGCGCTCAGGAGATGTCTCCGTTGGAGGCTCACGTCAGTTCCAGGATTTCGAGGATTACCTGATGCCGCAGCGAGAGTTTGAGCAGAAGTTGGCCGGGGGCGGTCTTCAAATTGTAGTTCCAGCCTCGCCTCCCGCCTATCTGGAGGAAAGAATATCGCTGTTACAGGAAGCACTTGATCAGACGGATGAACTCGCCCGCTCAGGCCAATTACCTGATGTGGAACTGAGCAGTGCCGGTCTTAAGATCAGTCCGATTGAGAACAATGTCCCGAAGGAAGTGGATGCTCTGAAAGAGGCGCTCTATGGGATGCTCCCGCATGTAAAAATCACAGACCTGTTGATGGAAGTGGACCGCTGGACAGGCTTCACCCGCCATTTCGTTCATCTCAAAACCATGGGCCCAGCAAAGGATCCGAGATTGTTGCTGACGGCCATTCTTGCCGATGCGACCAACCTGGGTCTGGGCAAAATGGCCGAAGCGTGTCCGGGCACAAGTCTCGCTAAACTGTCCTGGCTCGTAGCCTCGCATATTCGGGACGAAACCTACTCGAAAGCGCTGGCCGAAATCGTCAACTATCACCATCAGGTTCCTTTCGCCGCTCATTGGGGTGAAGGAACCACTTCATCGTCCGATGGACAGCGCTATCGCGCCGGAGGACGTGGCGAAGCCACCGGACAGGTGAATCTCAAATACGGCAATGATCCCGGCGTGACGTTTTATACCCACGTGTCCGATCAGTATGCCCCCTTCCATACCAAAGTCATCAATGCCGCGGTGCGGGATGCAACGCATGTTCTCGACGGGCTGCTGTATCATGAATCCGATCTGCGGATTGAAGAGCACTACACCGACACGGCCGGATTCACTGACCATGTCTTCGCTCTGTGCCATCTGCTCGGTTTCCGCTTCGCTCCGCGCATCCGCGATTTGGCCGACAAACGGCTGTACGCTCCCGGCAAGTCCGATCGATGGTCCACACTCGACCCATTAATGGGTGGCTCCATCAACACCAAACTCATCGAACGGCAGTTTGGAGATGTCATTCGCCTAGCCGCCTCGATCCAGCAGGGAACGGTGACAGCGTCTCTGATCCTTCGCAAGCTTGGCTCCTATCCCCGCCAAAACAGTCTGGCCCTCGCTCTCCGCGAGGTTGGCAAAATCGAGCGGACTCTGTTTATGTTGGAGTGGCTTAGAGATCCAGCCTTAAGGCGGAGGGTGACCGCCGGCCTCAATAAGGGCGAAGCCCACAATGCCTTGGCTCGGGCGGTCTGTTTCAACAGACTTGGCGAAATCCGCGACCGTTCTTTCGAAAACCAGCGTCACAGAGCCAGCGGGTTGAACCTCCTGGTTGCTGCGATCACGCTATGGAACACGGTCTACCTCGAAAGGGCTGCAGAACTGCTGGCGAGATCAGGTGTGTTTGATCCGGCCTTGCTTGGGCACGTCTCTCCGCTCGGATGGGAACACGTCAACCTCACCGGCGATTACACTTGGCACTCAAATAAAAGGGTTGCTAAAGGTGGGTTCCGACCCCTCCGAATACCCAGAAACAGCTTCGGCGCGCCTTAACGTACGTAAATTTCCGTTTCGTGAGGTGGCCCCTACAATGTCGCAGAATGCCGTCGTTTCTTGCAATCGCCGACTTCTTGCGTCCGCGATCGCTGGAACTCGGCTCAACATTCATCTACGGAGTGAGGATTTCGTTCGAATCGTTCTCAGGGGTGAGCTCGGGATCGAACTTGAGGCCGCGTTGTTTCCCGGCGATCGTGCCGAAATAATAGACACGGCTGGAGTGGTTGAGCAGCAACTCCCTGCTCCGAGCCATCGAATGGGCGCGGATTTGAACTTCCTGGTAGGCACCATCAGAGCTTTCTCCAGAGACCAACTAAAGCTCCAGTTCCCAAGTCTGGTCGATCATGTCGGCTCCGAAGCGGTGCGCAGCCTGCTCCTGTACAAGCTTGAATCCGACCTGCTCGTAAATGTGGCCGGCGGCGGAGAGTAAATTCACGGTCCAAAGAACCACTCTCTTGTATCCGCCGGTTCGCGCAAAGCTCACACATTCGTGGACCAGCGCTTTTCCCAAACCTAATCCGCGTGCGCTCGGCTCAACCAGCAGCATGCGCAGACGCGCTGTGGCGGCCTCGTCTCGATGCCGGACGAGAAAGATGCACCCCAGCCTTTCCCCATCGCGTTCGGCGATCCAGCAACGCTCAAGCCGAGCATCGTAGTTGGTGATGAAATCCGCAGCCAGATTGGCCACAAGCGCCTCAAAGTGTTGGTCCCAGCCGTACTCTTTTGCATACAGCTCTCCGTGTCGGCTGATCACCCAGCCCATATCGCCGGGCCGATTCTGGCGCAAAACATAGGGCGATGGGGAACCATTAGTCGCCATCGCATTCACGATGCCGGACATGGAACGGAGAAGAGTGCTGCGCTTCTCTGGAGTAAGGCTTTCGAGAAGCAGTTCAGCCTGTTGATTGGAACGCTCGTTCAATTCATCGAAGAGCGCCCTCCCTTTTGCGGTCAGCCTGAGTTTCATCTGGCGGGCGTCGCTTACGGACACAGACTTTTGAATCAGAGCGGCGTTCTCAAATCTGCGCAAGATGCGGCTCAGATAGCCCCCATCAAGATTCAACTCATCTGCAATCTCTCGCGCCAAGGTCCCATCATGCATCGCGAGTTCGTACAGCACGCGGGCTTCGGTCAGCGAGTACTCGCTGTTGAGAAGTCCCTCACTGAGGGTGCCGATCATGCGGGTATAAAAGCGGTTGAAGCTGCGGAAGCCATCGACATCGCTGTTCCGAGCCGGCAGGGGAAGGGTTGCAGGCATCACTTTGTCCTCTGTCAATTAATATACTTGACTTGGTCAAGTATCTGTCAAGGGGCGATCTGAACAATTTTCCCGAAGCAAGTCGAGCCGTTTCCGAGCCATTCGCGAATTGGCGTTTCTGCATTGGAGCGTAGTATCAATAATCTTTGATGATTTAGGCAGGCAACAAACATTTAACCTCTTGGTTTTTTCCAATGGGCTTCCAAGTTGTTGATTGGCACAGGCTATTCTGGGTTTTTCTTGTTTGAACCTGCACCGAAAAGTGCGAAAGAACCCAAATAGCTCTGAAACATTACGCCAAATAACGCCTCTGGCGCACACATTTGGTGAAGGGGAACTGAAAAGGACAGAAAAGAGACGAGCTTCACCCAATAGGCGTCGGAGCAGAGGTCCGGCGCTCTCCTAAGGTTCCTGAAATCACCAACAGACTAGCGGCTCCCGTCGAAATTGAGCAGTATCACCAAATGTGCGCCAGAACCCAAATAATTCTGAAAGCAACAGTGTGGAGAGACGCAGGGAGTGGGTGAGATTTGACCTAACCACTAACGGGTCGCGCTTCCCATGATGTCGATGACCATCATCGTGATATCGTCTGCTTGCCCTCTTCGGCGTCCATCACGGGACCAGGTCAGGACCTCTTCCAGCAAGAGATCGGCAAATTGCTCAGTTTCCAGGTCCTGGCTTTCTTCGATAAAGGCTGAGAGTGCCGCCTCTCCAAAAGACTCTTCCACCGCATTCTCCGCTTCTACGAGGCCGTCCGTGTAGAGAAGAAGACGGTCCCCACTTTCGAGTGAGACTTCGCTTTGTGCGTAAGACTCATTTGGTCGCACTCCGAGAAGCAGTCCAGGCTCGGCGAGCAACTCCAAGACCTGCCTGCTGCGTCTCCACAGCAAGCCCGGAGGATGCCCCGCGGCTGAATAACGGCCAATCATGTTAACCGCGTCTAAATACAAATAAACTGCTGTGACAAATTGCTCATGTGCTTCCCTGCAGAGTGTATTGTTGAGTTCCGTAATCATTCGAGCCGGCTTGCGTTCGTCCTCGCAGCGCGTCGAAACTGCGACCTTGACCATAGATGCAATGAGCGCAGCCGGCACTCCATGACCCTTGACATCAGCCACCAACACGCCTATTCCATCTGGATGAGCCGTCGCGAATGCGTAGAGGTCACCCGCCACAGCTGCCATGGGTGCGTATCGTACAGCAATGTGGATATTCTGAAGGGAAGGAATTTGTCGAGGGAGAATTGCCTCTTGGATCCTTTTCGCGGCGCGCATCTCATCCGTAAGCGACACCAGCTGCCGTTCGTCTGCAATTACTCTTTGGGAGGTGACATAGCCCAGGCAGAGTACGAGGATCAGAAACCCATACGGCTCGATCCCGGAATGCCAACTATTAAGTGGCCTGTGGACCAGTCGGTCAATTGAGAATGCGCAGAAGAACACCAATAGCCCTGCAAATAAAGCACGACTATTGGGCACGGCAGGTGGCAAATACCCCGCGAGACGTCCAACAATCAGGACAAGAGGAACCATGATAACCAGGCCGATTCCAGGAGGCTGCGCAATGTCGAAGGGCATTTGAAATAGGACGCCCCCGGCTGCGACAAATACCAGGACACCATAGGTCCCTGTTACCCATCGGATCGACGAGCGCCAGCCGCGACCATAAAACTCCTCAAAGAGCAAGAGTCCTGGCACGATGGTTAACATACTGATAAGACGCTCAACCACCTGCCCAACTCCTATCGGTCGCCCGAAGCCCAGACGGAAGACGGCATTTCTCGTGGTGAGGACACCTCCGTAGAGAATGGAGAAAAGGCCAAACCACATCAAAAACTTCTCTCGACTCCTTCGCCGAAATGCGTAGACAATGATTGCGGCCGCACCAAGGGTAACTATCACGGTGCCGACAATCAGGAGGGCTATTGTGCCGCGCAAAATGTAGCTCCTCTGTAAATTGTTGATTACTCCATAATCTCGGAGGATGGAGCTGTTCGGTGCACTTGGAATGCTCACGGGGTGCATCGGCGGAATGATGCGATCTCGCCTACCTGGATGTGCTCATCCACCAGCCACGAAGGCGTATACGCTAGTTCCGTGCGCGCGCGTAGCTATCTGTCCAACGTGGCCCACTTCGGAACGCCGCTCAGGTGAGGGGCTGCACCTTTCCCAGAATCTGCGGATACTCAATGTATTGCACCGCCGATTCCTGCGCAGAGACATGCGCCACCACAACCAGCCACACCGGCAACCCAAGAAATAGGCGCTTTTTCAGGGTTACGTTGCTTATTAATTTCTTCAGCTGTGAACTCACGTTCACTCCCCAAACCATAAATATTGCCAAGTCCCTTCCCTAACGGCCTCTGCTCAGCCTTGCAGACTGCAGACTTAGTGATAGCAATTGGGGATCCAAACAGTGGATTTGTTTTTTAGCGCTATTTCTCTCACCCAACGCATTGGAGTCAAGATACCGACACTTATGAGTCGAGACTCCGACGCTACCTAGCACACTGTCGACATGCAGAATGGACAAACTCCGGCCTACCAAGATGCGGGACGACTCTAGGTGGCCGGCGCCGCAATCTGAGCCGCGCCATCCAGGATCACCTCATTCAGGCTATCTTCTATTCGAGAACCCGCTCAATATCTCGATCGTCACCGTTGCATCGTCCACCAAGATACCGGCCGCCAATGCGAGCACGCCGAGCGTCATGGTGTTGATCGTCTCTCCCAGCAAGCTCAGGATGCTCCAGGAGTCCCCGCCAGATAGCCTCTGCAAGCGGACCGGGAAACAGCCCGCACATGTTTAGAACAGTGGGTGAGAGTCCCACCGGGGTGAGTGTCCAAGCCCCGTAGCTTGAATGGGCAGGGAGGAAGGAAACCGAGAATCCTGAAGCCCATTTGACGAAGCCTAAGAGGGCCCGGAAGATGGCTGTGGCGACAGTGACCCAGGCGGAACAGATCGCCTGTTTTCCTGACCATTATGCTCACGCTCCAGCATCGCCTTCTCGAGTTCCTTTTGGTGATCGTTAAGCAGAGCATGGATCTTGTGGTGCGTTTCGTCGCTGATAGCATGAATCTGCGGCCCAAGCTCCTGACGCGAAGCGGACGGATTCTTTTCCAACAGCGCCTCAATTCTATCGTGGTGCTCATCAAGCAGCGGACGCACCTGCTGCTGCTGTTCGGGAGTCAACTCAAGATCTTTTGTAAGCCGGGCTAGTTCCTGGTCGATCGATTGTGGATTATGAATATGCTGAAGCTGCTCACGTGCTGAGGGCTGTTGTGCCCCACCGTCTTGAGGTACGGCAGGACCAGCCGTTCCGAGCATAAGCATAACCACATATGCAAGTGTGATAGGTCGATTTCGCATGACAGTAACCTCCTTCAGGTGAAGCCAGATCTCTCCTACGGAGACGTGGGTTCACGCACCATCGTGCATCGGGTGCGCTTACTGAATCGTCACAGTGAAGTGCGCCGAAGTGGTAATCGCGCTGTTGCTGCTATCCGTCGCGGTAACCGTGACCGTATAAGTCCCGGCCGGAGCGGCTCCTGCAGTACCACCGCCGCAACCCATCATCGTTCCCAGCACGCCCAGCAGAAGCAGGCTCGTCGCCACCGGCCATCTTTTCTTACGGAACCCAGGAAGCACGAGCAGGAAAATGACCCCAAATCCCACTCCAGCTACGCCGATCAGCCGGTTTGTCGTACCCTGAGAATTCCCCTGCGTCCCGTTCTGCAACGAGGCGGCTACTGTCTGGATGCTGATCGTTGTACTCGCGGACCCATTGCTGGCAATGGCCAGCGAGGTTGCTCCCAGAGCATAACCTGCGTTCAGCGACGGCGCGCTTGCCGTGAGATTCACAGTACCCGAGTACCCCTGGGTGGAAGTGATGGTGATCGTAGAGGTACCGCTGGCGCCAGGCGAAGCCGATGAAATCGTCATGTTCCCGACCGTCATCGTCATTCCTGGATTGGTTACCGTAATGGCTGCTGTCCCGGAAGAACCGCCATAGACCGAATCACCGCCATAAGCAGCGGTAATCGTATCGCTGCCCGCTGCAAAGCCTAGCGCTGTCGTAGCTGAGCTGACCGAGAGCACGGCTGTCCCAGTGCCGCTGGCTCCAGCGGTCACCGATGCTGTGCCCACCGTGATGCCGCCGATCGTGAAAGTAACTGTCCCGGCGACCGTACCTGCCGTCGAGGACTGCACCGTAGCTGTCAGCGTCAGGGCTCCATCGAGCGCGACTGTGGCCGGGCTGGCGGCCAGTGTGGTGGTTGTTGCCGCGCTGCCTGAAGCGCCAACGGTAATGGTCGTTGCGGCGCTGGTGGAGGCATAGTAGTTCGTATCGCCGGAATACGCGGCTATAATCGTGTGCGCGCCTCCGGTCGAGAAACTGGTCGTTGTGGTCGCCACGCCGTTCGCCAGCGTGACTGGACTTTCGGCTGTCCCGTCGATAGTAAATGTCACCGTTCCCGTCGGTGCCGTTGTCCCGGAACCAGGGGTGACCGTCGCAGTCAGTGTGACCGTGACCCCCGTTGCTGGACTTGACGGGGAGGCAGCGACCGTCGTCGTCGTCCCGCCCTTGGCGGCAACGGAAGTGAACGCTGTCGCCAGGTTAGACGCGTCGACCGAACCGAGTCCCGTAGCCTGGTCATAACCCGTGGCGGCCGTATATCCCATCTCGCCGCTGCTTGGACAGTTCGTGGATCCCGCGGCGCACGGCACCATATTGTTCCCGGTCGTTATATCGTGGAACGCCGAGGCGTAAGTAGTCGAGTTAGCAGCCAGCGTATAGAGCGTAGGATTGACGTTGCCCAAACCCTGCGGCACGCCCAGTTTCTGCTCGATCAACGCTAGAAGCCCGGCAAAGCTCGGCGCGTCCGCCGACGTTCCTCCGTAGGCGACCAAGCCCTGGTCGTCACTAGAGCCACTGTCGGAAATACGAAAGCCGTTGGTGCAGCTCGACGTGTAGTTGCTGCCGGTCGAATCTGAAGCCAAAATGATTTGCGTGCAGACCAAATAGGGATCGTGGTCCGCAGAGCCGTTCAGAGACAGATCTGGCACATCGCGCGCACCATCGCTCGGGATGCCGGTCACTCCCGTCTGCCAGCTGGGCTTGGTCCATAGCAGACTCTTGCCACCTCCGCCTGCAGCAATTCCGCCGCCATTTGCGATTTCAAACGCAGTATCGTTCCACGCCATCTCCGGAATGTAAGACAGCGCGGAGGTCAGCACGTCAGTCGAGCCGTTCGCGCTCCAATACTGGTCAGCCCCGGTCGACGGGCTGGCGGCCGTTCCGTCACCCGTAAATTCACTGCCGCCCATGCCGGTCACATAGGCACTGCTCGCCGGATAGTCGACCTGTAAACCCTGGGTAGCCGAAACGATGGGAGGGGCATTGGGGTTTGACTGTACATCGCAATCGGCTGCTCCGTTATCTCCGGCCGCGGAAAACACTGTCTGCCCCTGCGCATTTGCCTGTTGAAACGACGCTTCCAGGCTGCTGAGATCTGCCGAGGTCCAACTCGGTTCACAGCCACCATAACTGATACTAAGAATCGGGATCTGAAGCCCGTTGATCTTGTTTTCGATTGCGTACTGCATGGAATCCATGACATTTGTAGAGTTGACAAAGACAATGGATGCATTCTTAGCCACGCCGCCGGACCATTCCAGGTCCAGGTCAGCTTCATTAATGTCGCCGGAGGCATCGCCGATTCCCGGGTCGGCGGAGCCAGGAATCAAAAACACGGTGGGATTGTTCGCCGGTAACCCCGCCGCAGTGCGAAAATCTGTGATGTCGGCCATGACAATATCTGTCTGCCCCATAATCCCGATGGTCTGGCCGCTCCCCGTGTAGCCCGCGCTGTAGAGTGGATTCACGTCATAAATCACCGCAAAGTCCCCCGGCGCAAAGAAGTGGTCTCCCGATATACCCGAGGTGAAGTGAGGCTGCGCACTGTCCGTCTTTGTCCCTGCCGGTCGAACCAATTGCGGCTTCGGTTTGAAGTCATGCAGGCCGCCCACCCGGCTCACTGCTGACGCAATGGCGCTTGGCAGCGAAATTTGCGTAGCATTCGCAAAATGAGTCTCCCCATTCACGATGTACTTGTGGATCTGAGTTTGGAAGGCTTGTTCAGCCTGGCCTACACTTCCGCTGAACCGGATAGAGGTGCGGCTCTCCGCCACTTTATCTACAGTGAAACCCTGGGATTGGAGCCATGCGGAGACCTGGTCGAGGTCCTGCTGGCTCATGCCGAATTGCTCTCCAAACTGCGCCGCGGTGAGCCACTGATGATAGCTGGAAGACGAAGGATTTTGTTGCGCCGTCAGCAAGGCAGCCAGGCTCGCCTCTTGCGCTGCCGACCGGTTGAAGTTCAGGGTCATACCCTGCAATCGCATTGAACTGGCAACCGGACCCTGATCGTATTCCGCCTGGGCCAGCGGATGGACTGTACCTTGCAGGGGCGTTACTTTGCCCGCCACGATCTGCTGTACAATCCGGCTTTGTGCGACAGTTTGTGCGTGCCCGGAATAACCGAGAATAGCGATAGACACCGCGAACAGACAAACTCCGGCGAGACGACTGGGAATCCCTTGCATGACCCTAAACCCCTGGAATACGATTTCGATTACTTAAGACGCCGGCTTTTCGCGATCGACCGCAGAAATAATTGCATATTGCTGCGCTGCAAAGACGCCGGTGCGACAACGGTTGTTACCGCCGCGTCGCGTGGAGGGGCATCGCGCTCCACACTCTCCGAAAACTCGCTCGATCCTGTTTGTGTGACTTTGGACGTAACAGAAGGGCGCGTTCCCCCGTGCTCCCACGATCGCCCGCAACGCCTGGACGCCGTGCCCGGCATGGTCTTTTTCATTGCCTTCTCCATTCGCTTGGAAAAGTTCTGGCGATGTTACGCGTCACGTTCAAGCTGTCGGAGTGCCTGTGGTTGCTCATCTTGAGCTTCACATCAAAATCGGCCCACATCCTTCTGAACCTGTCACTGGCATCATGCAAGATGGTGTGACCGTGTCCGAAACAGGCCACTTGAAAATCCAATCGTGACAGTTTCTCCAGAGTGCGCTTGCCTTCTTCAAAATCTTCGTACCCATCGTCGAACCGAGCCCCATGACGTTCATACAACTATCTGCTGCAAAGAGCACTCTGCCGTGTTTTGGCCAAAGGAACGCAAGTTGTCCCGCGCAGTGGCCAGGAACATGAATGGCGGTGAGGCCGCCTGCAATGGGCAGGGACTGCTCCGTCTGTACAAGATGCTCGATGGTCGCGGGTTCCACCGTCTCTACCGGTCGCACAAACATCTCAAACATCATGCCGGTGACCAGGCCCGGTGCGGGCCTCATGGGGCGAAACCCCGCCCCGTTTGTAGCAATGTCAGCATCCAGCGGGTGAATATAAGCTTCTGCCGCCGTAACCTTCTTGAGAGCCGCAAGGCTACCTATGTGATCGGGATGAGCATGGGTCAAAAGGATATGGTGGACATCCGTCGGTTGCTTGCCTAACGCGTGCAGGGCCCGCAGGATGGCAGCCGCACTGCCCGAAACGCCTGTGTCAATTAGAGCGCAACCGTCGGGTGAGTCCAGGAGGAACGTATTGACCGGACCCACCGGAATGACATAAAGTCCATCCACAATTTTTGTTACTTCCATTCCGCCCATTAAGACACCCCCAAGGAAGAGACGCGCAAGCTATGACCACTTCCAACCTGGACTGAGGGAATGGGTAACTGAGGATGTCGCCCGATCCGTGGCACGCTCGGAGACCGGCCGGCTGTTCCAGGCTCTACGCGAACCGTACGCAGGGCACGATAAAGAAGACTCTTGACCGTGCTCAGGTTTAATCCCGTGGCCTCGGCAATCTCCGACACCTGCATCTCTTCAACAAAGCGAAGCAAGAATACGGTTCGCTGTCTGCCCGGCAGGCCATCCACAGTCGCCCAAATGTGGCGTAACTTTTCGCGCATCAGCAAGTTGGCTTCCGCGGTTTGCTGGCGGCAGGCCAGCCGGCTCCCCATCTCGCACACGTCGACGGCCGAAGTGCACACATGTTTCCAGAATCGAAAGCCGCGCGATCGCGTGCGGTCACGGACCAGGTTTGTGGCTATCGTGAGCAACCACGTACGCACACTGCACTGCCCACGATAGAGGGCGCGCGCTTGGAACGCTCTCAAGAAGCAGTCCTGTGTGACTGTCTCCGCAAGATCTCTATCTTTCAGCAACCACCATGCGTGCCTCAGCACCGTTGATCTGTGTACCCGAACAAGCTCGTCGATATCTTCCAGATCAGAAAGCCTCGCCTCGAATGCCGCCCTATCCGGAGGCACACTCTGCACGTCATTTACCATGTTAAAGACACCCTTTGTCGAAGTAGGTCTAACGTTTGCTTCTGCTATTCACTAGATCGTCCTGCCGGCAATAGGCAACCGTTGCATGACACTTCTCGACAAAAGTAGCCTCCCTTCACTCATCGATAAGGGAAGACAATGAGAAAGATGGCAGATCTCTCTTCAATCCAACGGGCTCAAGCACAGGCGCAGCTTCTACTGGTCGATGATGACGTCGCTCTCGGTGAGTTGGTTTCTGAGTATGCAGCTTACGAAGACTACGCCGTCGCGACCGCCGATATGGGAGAGCTGGGTCTCCGTATGATTGCTCGAAAGGCCTTCGCATTGGTCATCCTGGACGTTATGCTGCCTGGAATCGATGGCTTCGAAGTGCTCGAGCGGCTGCGCCATTTTTCAGACGTCCCGGTATTAATGTTGACCACCCGCGGCGCGGCATCCGATCGCATCCGTGGATTAAAAATGGGCGCCGACGACTATCTGCCCAAACCCTTCGAGCCTGATGAGTTGCTCGCCAGGGTGAAGTCAATTCTTCGCCGTATTCAACCCTCCGTGAATGGACTCCGTTTCGTCTCCATAGGGGACCTCGAGCTGGATGAGCGATTTCGTCGAGTCACGCGTGGGGGTGAGATCGTGGAGTTGACCGGGGCAGAGTTTTCTCTTCTTCAACTGCTGATTTCTCGCCCCGGAACCACTCTGTCCAGGCAGGATTTGATACCCCGGGTGTTAAGCCGCCAGGAATCGGGAATTGACCGCAGCATCGATAGTTTGGTCAGCAATTTGCGGAGAAAGCTGGGACCGTTTCCCGATGGGACCGAGCGCATCAGGAGCGTTCGCGGCGTTGGATATGTTTACGTGGTCGCAGAACGGGAGGCAAGATGACCATCTTCCTGAGGAGCTTTCTCACCTTCTGGATCGCAACGGTGGTCACCATCTCGATATCTTTCGGCCTGGTCCTGATGACGCATCATCTCAATCGGGTACCACCTGTCTCCGTGCCTCTCCCGGATCTCCAGGCTTGTCTGCGAACGACTATCCAAGCGCGAAGTCCCGGCAGATTTACGCAAGCCGCGGATCAATGCCGGCTCGTCTACATCCTGGACCCATCCAGGACTGAACTGTTCTCAGCTGATGATTCCCTAGGCGCCCGCTCTCTGGCCGCGGAAGTCACGCCCGGAGCTCCACTAAGGTTGGAAGCCTTTCGTAACGAGGTAATGGTTGCCTTTGACACCCCAATTAACAATGCGCACTTCGTTGCGGTCGCCATCTTACGCGGTAGGGGGAACGGGCCCCCGCCAATTCTCTGGTGGCAATTTGCTGTGGCCGCAGTGGTATCTGCGGTCACATGTCTCCTGCTCACCCGTTACTTCATCGACCCCATCCGCAAGCTGCAACGTTCAACGGAATCCTTTGGCCGTGGAAATCTCGATTCGCGGCCTGACGCCTCGCTTCTAGAGAGAAAAGACGAGCTCGGGGATCTGAGTAGGACCATTAGCCAGATGTCAACCCGAATTGGCACCCTCCTGTCTTCTCAAAAGAACTTCCTCATTCAAGTCTCCCATGAACTTGGATCCCCATTGAGCCGATTGAATGTTGCGCTGGCATTGGCACGACGCAAGGCGAGTCCGGCGCTGATTCCTGAGCTGAATCGTATTCAAGGCGATAGTTCCGAATTGAGTTCAATGGTCCAGCAACTCCTTCGTCTCGCTCGTCTGGAGAGCGGCTTGGAGCAGGAGGAGGAAGAAGTCTATTCTCTCCGTGAGTTGTTGCAGGA
>Ga0207057_1192_pt1 | contig 13618 bp, 14 predicted proteins | sample Alteio_BWMinCont_33_FD_153265 | JGI IMG/M metagenome (GOLD analysis project Ga0207057, IMG submission 153265) | Enriched cells from forest soil in Barre Woods Harvard Forest LTER site, Petersham, Massachusetts, United States -... | ecosystem: Environmental > Terrestrial > Soil > Temperate forest >... | reverse complement strand
GCGAATACGCTTACTTTGTACCCAGGTTGATGAAGGTCGACTCGCGCGACGTTGAAAGTACGGCTCACGTTGGTCCAGTTGGAGGGCCCGATGACGCGCTCGTCTCCAAATACCAGGACTTGGCGACCCGCTAGAACATCCACCCAACCTTCGGTGGAGTTGCCAATCTGGGGGTAAGCTTCCCAGAGCGTCCAACTATCTTCATAGGGGTTGCCGTTGGGAGTGTGGTGATTGAAGAAGATGCGTGCATCCTGTACTTCACCGTGGAAGGACAGCCAAGGCTTGGGCTGAATGACCGCACGCAGACGGAAGCGGTCCAGCAGGTAAAAATCATTGGTTCCCGTATAGCCAATACCGGTCGCACCCTCGAACCGGTTCCGGTATTGGCCGCCGATGCGGATCCAACTCGGCAGACGCTTGTCGAGCTCGGTCATGGGAAACAGCCGGCTTGGCGATTCCTGGCCAGTTTGGTTTGACTCGTAACTGGACTGGGTGCCCGTAGTTGAGTCAGAGGCCTCTTGAGCCACGCTTGGGTCGGAATCCCCTTGAGCACTTACCTGTCCTAGAGCGCTGTCCGCACCGACTAAGAGGGCCAGCATCAGCAGGTAGGTTAGCATCGAAACCCCTGCACCACAGACGATTCGATCAGAAAGAGTTGTTCCGTTACATGGAGCGTTACTCCTGTGAAGCATACGTCACCTTGATGGCTGGGAGGGAGTTATCTAACATCTCATTGCTTCGGCTACTTCCCAGGAATCGTGAGTGCGCACCAGCGCGGACGAGGCGAACCGAAACCCGAGAATCATGCACCCTTAGGTTGGAGCTGAGGTCCGAGGTTCGAAAGTGAATCAGTTTCCGAACAAATTCTCGGGCCCCGTCAAACTCTAGGGCGCGTTATCCTGCGATGATCAACTCCTTTTCTGCAGGAATCTTCGCGATGAGTCCCTTGTCGATATTCATGTGAGCAGTCACCGCTTCTGGGGGCACACGCCTGATCCAGTTATTCACGGAGACGTCGACAAACTGATCGGCCTTGAACATTTCCAAAAAGGTGCAATCGGTGTCGCCAGTGTTTTGGATGTAATGCGCCGCAACCCTGGGAACGAAGCCCACATCGTTGGCGTTGAAGTCTATGGTGCGGGCTCTTCCCTCGTTCATGATGATGCCCATGCGTCCTTTGCCGGCGAGCCAGAACTGCCACTCGCTTGCATTGGGATGCCAGTGCAATTCGCGCAAGGCTCCGGGCTTGAGAGTAACCTGCGCGGCGGCGACGTTCTTCGTCACCGGAAAGTTGCGCGAGTCCACAATGCGAACTTCGCCTCCTGCGGTTTGTTTAGTGGGCGGCATGTTGAACATTTTGAACGTGTACTGGAAAGGAGAGGCCACGCGCAATCCTCCGATAGATGCCTTGTCCTGGGCGAGAGATAACGGAAGGTCTGCCGGGAAGATGTAAAGCGACTCTTCTTTTACCAGTTTCGCGGCGATCTCCTTGTCGAGGCCAAAATTTGTCGCTAACACCTTATGCGGCGTGTGCGAAATCATCTCGGAGAAGAGGAAGGTACCGTCTTCCGAGAAGTCCCCTTCATCGAACACCAGCAGAAACTGGCAACCATCCGGCTGAAGACCCTGAATGGAATGAGGGTAGCCTGCCGGGAACAGCCACAGGTCACCCTTGCTGACGTCATCGATGAACATCGTGCCATCGGGATTCATGACTGTGACGCGAGCGTTTCCATAGAGCATCATGGCCCACTCATCAGCGGTGTGCCAGTGCAATTCGCGGAAACTGCCGGCGGTGAGGCGCATGTTTACGCCGGTCAGATCTTTTGAACTGGGCAACACGGACGAGTTCACCTGGTGCGTCCAGCCGCCGTCCTGTACCCGTTTGTGCACCAAATCGAAGGAGTACCAGACCGGACCGATATCGCCACGGTCGGTCGGCGGAGGCAGGTTTGAATCTGGGTTCTCGTCCAGCAGCGGTCTATTTTCCTGTCCAGGATCGCTCGCAGAATGATCTTTGTCCGCCTTGCGTGTATCTTGGGTCTCCTGTGCATGCGCCGTGAGCCCGCCCAACGCCGCGGCTGCAAGAGCCGTAGAGCTGACTCCTAGAAACTCCCTTCTCGAAAACCCCTCTGTGCCTGTCTTATGAACCTCGCCATCCTGAGCGACCTGGTCTACCGCTCCGGGCTCGTTGCCAATCTTACTCTGCTCTGCTTCATTCACTGTATTGTCCCCTTTTCGATGCATTTCTTCCTCAAGCTGCCATGATGCACCCCGCGCACGTTAGGAACAGAGGTGCGTCAAATTGGTGCCAGTAATTTGAATCTTGCAGCAGTGGTTCGGATACGGGAGAACTACAGGCTGCATGATGTAATAAGCAAGTTTGGAGGAGGAGTAGCAGTAATTTGCCAACGGTGCGGACAATGGGCTCAATGCAGCGCAGAAGATGACCCGCTAAACAGCACGAGCCCAATAGATCCTCTATAGACGCGGCAATCCCATAGGCAAAGTTCTGAAGCCGCAACAAGAGCGGCGTATTGCCGCCTTAGCCCTCGAATCAAACAGAGCCGGTCAATGACCCTTACAGAGTAAAGGGCTGAGGCTGCGGTCCTGACAGTAGCCTCGAGCGCTTGCGTTTCCGGTCGGGACCACATCGTGTGTCGAACTATCGTCACAGTGTCGGAAAAACGTGGACACTGCGGACACTCCAGCCGTCACTACGTGTCGGATTCTCGTCGGCTATTGTGCCTGTTGGGATGGGTTTGCGGACTGCCTCCAAAGAGGCTCATAGATGGCATGAAGCGTGCATCAGACACATCAGGAAGCGGGAAGCGTGTCACGAAGCGAACGGACCGACTCACGAGTGATAGGAGCGTAACAATTTGTGGAGGTGTCCATCTAGCCGGATCAACGGCTCCCACTCCATGGGGCTCACCTTCGGCATGGGCATGCAGATCGCCGCTATGCACGACCATGCCTGGAATCACAACCTGATTGCAGCCGGAGTTTCGCCGATCCTCCCAGCGGTCTGGGGAGACAACTTCTACAACGACGGAGCCGGAATGAACAAGCCGCAGAAAATGGCGGCCCTCGTCTTCCACAACATGCCTCAGAACGCGCCCGAAATTCAACCCAGCGTACAAAGGTTATTGACGCGGGTCTCAGATGGAAACAAGACAGAACAATCATCTGGAGCCCCAGTTGGTTCTACACCCGTGGTGGAGAAGCGATATGCAGCGTATTTCTGTTATTGCCAATAACAAGCTTGTGCCTCTGTTCTCAACCGATCCGGTCAAAGACAGCAGATTTTGTCCTTGGAAGGGATTGCTCGTAGAAGTCCATAATGTGGGCCCGATTGAGGTTCCGGAGCATGAACATCCCTCAGTCTACCTTCATATGCTGACCAGCGGCCCCGTGGAGCTTGAGTGGTGGTGCGATGGAAAGCCGGGAAGGAAAACTACGAATGCTGGTTCGCTCATTCTGCTGTCTCCTGGAACGCGCGATACAGTGAGGTTCACTCGCGCGTCGCGTCGCCTTTTGGTGTCGATCGATGAGGCAGTGCTGCATCAGGCCGCAGTTGAACTTGAGATCGCGGCACCAGTCTGCATCAAGAACCAGTGGGCCTTCGAGGACGATCAGTTGCGCTTGCTGTTGTCCGCGATTGAACGCGAAATACTGACCAACTGGAGCATGGGCAAACTATACGGAGACATGCTGGGAATGGCACTTGCACTGGCGGTTGTGAAGAATTACAGCAATTCGAGCAAGGTGCTCCAATTCGCAAAAGGCGGGCTCACGAAAGCAAGACTCAACCGCGTCATCAACTATATGCATGAGTACTGTCAGCGGGAGTTGCGACTTTCCGAGCTTGCGGATGTTGCACAGACAAGCCTTTATCACTTTTCGCGACTGTTTCATGAATCTGTTGGTATGCCGCCGCATCAATATCTGACTCAGATACGGATTGAAAAAGCGAAGGCCTTGTTGAGAGTGCCGAGATTCAATGTGGCTCAGATTGCGGCGGAAACCGGCTTCGCAAATTCGAGCCACTTCGGCAAATCATTTCGGCGTGCCGTCGGAGTGACACCGTCGGAGTACAAAGAATCGGTGTCTTACTGACATCCTGGACCTGCCCCCGAATTCTCATCATCGGAGACTCCGAAATTCCGCCTCTTCCCGCCTTGGCAACCTGAAACCGATCCCACTCAAGAGACCTTGGTGTCTTCGCGCTCCGCGGACTGAACATTGCCACGCGGTTCGACAGGAAAGACCAGAGACAACACGGCGGCTTGGGCGGCGTTCTTTGCGGGCGTGACTGCCTAAGTGTAGATGTCGATCGTGGATCGCAACGAAGAATGCCGCAATAGCTCCCGCATGACTTTGAATTCCGTTCCAACACTCCTCAGGTGATAACAATTTGGAAGTTCTCAATGCGCCTCATGAGCACTACGGTTGAATCATGAAAACGAATAAAACCATCGCGATTATTGGCGGAGGGGTTAGCGGAGCTCTCACGACATATCATCTGATTCGTCGCGGAGCACAGGCGAAAGTGATCCTGATTGATCCCAGAGCCAACCTGGGGTTCGGCCTCGCTTACTCAACTCCAAGCTATCGGCATCTGTTGAATGTACCAGCCGGCAAGATCAGCGCGTTGCCCGATCAACCTAATCATTTTCTCGATTGGCTGCAAAAGAACTACGACGCTAGGATGACGGAGACGGATTTCGCTCCTCGCGCTGTCTTTGGCCGCTATATTCACTCTCTTCTAAAGACTGTCCCTAACCTCGACCATCGCCAGACGACGGTGTTCGACTGCCATGTAGCCGGTGAACAGGCGACACTCGATCTCGCCGATGGCACGAAGATTGTGGCCGATGCCGTCGTGCTCGCAACTGGCAACTTCGATTCCGCGCCTTTGCGTGGTGTAGCGGAAGGTCCGGTCTCGAATGGAACCTACTGCCATTCAGCATGGAAACAATCGACGTATGCGAATCTTTCGCCCGACGCGGCGGTTGCATTGATTGGCTCCGGACTCACCGCTGTGGATGTCGTGCTGCGGCTGCGGGAACTGGGACACCAAGGGCAGATCCTCGCCATTACGCGCAACGGTGCTTTTCCGACTCGTCACGCGAGCTATGGGGCATTGAACGAGCCTCCAGTCACCGGAGCGCCGCCAGCCAGAGCGCGTGAGCTGCTGCACGCTGTGCATCAGGCCATCAAAGCGGTTTGGATTGGCGTGCGGTGATTGACAGCCTGCGAGGAAGGACCAACGAGCTATGGACCTCGCTCTCGCTGGTTGAGCAGCGGCGATTCCATCCCCACCTGCAGCGCCGATGGGATGTAGTCTGGCATCGGATGGCGCCACCGAACGCAGATCGCCACACACATGCTCGAAGCCCGCGCCGACCTGCGCACCATCCAGGTGCTGCTGGGACATGCAAAGTTGGCAGACACCGCCGTCTATCTGCATCTGTCCCGCCGCCATCTGCAGTCAGTGGCCAGTCCCATCGAGTCGATTGCCGTTTACAGTCCCGATGACGTGAAGCGTTCACGGAAGCTGATCAAGCGATGAGCCGGCCTACCCTCGAGGTGGCCGATATCATCCACATAGCGGGCGACAGCTTTTGGCGGAAGCATGGATCGCACCTTGCGTGGCCTCATCGTAAGGTACTCGATGCCATTGCGCGTTGCCGTACTGCGTCTCTCAGCGGACATCGCGATCAGTGTGCCGGCTGCGGATATCAGGCCATCTCGTACAACTCGTGCCGGAACCGGCACTGCCCCAAGTGCCAGACCGGTGCGCGCGATCAGTGGATTCGGAAGCGGCAGCATGTTCACGGATGTCAACCCGGGCAGTATTGTGATTGAGACCCGTCACAAGATAGTTCATGGCACAGTCACTCCATTGGATGAGTGAGCACTTCTTTCAAGCAGTTGTTCAATATTTCGTCCGTATGCTCTGCCAGCAATGACGAGGGAGTGATTGTCGGTGCGAAATCTGAGAATTTGATCGGGCTGCCGACGGTGAGATAGGTGCTGCCTTCTCATCCACTATCTCTCAGCGGCTTCGGATAAGCAGGCCATTCGCTCACCAGCCTGCTTAGAAGTGCCGCTGATCCTGCAGCAATTACGGTGAAAGGAAGAACTACGGTCAGCGGAAACCAATGGCCCGGATGAAGCAGCAAGGGATACATAGCAAGGGCCACTCCAGGCGGATGGAAGGCACGGATCAGGTTAATGATGCCGAAGGTTGCGACTGCGGCAAGAATGGCCATCACGGATCCATGCGAAAACAGGCTGAGCAGCGTTCCCACGGAAGCTCCGACAACAGAACCTGCGATCAGAGCATAGGGTTGTGCGACTGGTGCTTCCGGAAGATCAAGAAGAATGGTCAGCGTCGCCCCGAAAGGAGGAATCAAATACAGCCCAATCCGATCATCCTCCAGGCACGCAAGGAGGCCGAACATCGATAGGATCCAGACGTACTCCGCAATATTCAATTGGGACTTGGTTCCCCATGAGCGGACAATTCGGAAACATGCATTGCACATAGACTGCTCCATTCATTGAGAGGTTCGGTCGCTTAGGATGCGATGCTCTGCTGAAAATCCCTGCTGGGCACGCGGCGAGGTGCTTTGATTTCCATGCGCGATCAATACCAGACGCGAAACCCGAAGACGAGGCTGGAATTGCTGGTCGCCTCTTTAGCCTGGCGCGTGTAACGGGCCGAACCGCCGTATTTTCCGTCATAAGCCCATCCAATATAGGGATTGAATTTGCGAGTGAGTTCATAGCGAATACGAACGCCGGTATCAATATCTGAGAGGCCTGAGCCGATTTGGCGTGCCGGGTCGTCCTTACTGTAGAAGTTCAGCTCCGCCTGCGGTTGCACGACCCATCGCTGCGTTATGAAGAGATCCCATGAGCCGTTGATCCGTCCGGCCATGTGTCCGCCGTCCCTGATATAGAAAGTCGGCTCGAAGTCGAAGAAGTAAGGCGCCAGACCCTCCACGCCGACTGCAGCCCATACGCGGGTGGGACCAGAGTCCAAATCAGCTCGGACGCCTGCCTGCGCGTCGAAATAGCGCATGTGCGGGATCGGCCGATCGTAGAGCGCTTCGTGGTCACCATCGCTGACGGTTCCGTCGCCGGCGAAGCCTTCCGATTTCAGCCAGAGCCGATTCATGTCTGTGCCAACCCAACCTTGTCCGTCCCATCGGAAGAGGGTGCCGGAGCTGCTTGCCCTGCCCTCCAACTGATCAAACAGAACATGTGCGAAGACCGTGTCGTCCTTGACCGCGGGTGGCCACCCCGCACCTTTCGTGGGTGCCGGTTCCGGCGCGGCGGGAATTGACGCTTGCGCGTTTATAAGGATTGAAAGCACCATGCCCGTTTTCCAGTTCACTCCATAACCCGTGCAGGTGAATCGGATGCTCCATCATCGTGTCGTTGATGAGAACGATGCGAACCCTCTCTCCGAGCTTCAGCCCAATCGGCTCTGCACTGGAGAATTTCTGTCCATTGAATCCCCAGATGAAGCGTTCCATGTTGCCGGTGAGATGCAGTTCTATTTCGCGTGTCGGCGGTCTGCCGTCCACACCGCGATAGCGGGCGCGCAGGTCCGCGTATGTCAAGACACGCCGTCCATTGTTTTCGAGACCGTCACCCGGATCGTTCAAACGGCTCTTGACCATCATCGGCACTGCCGCCACCTGCGGGCCGACTCCCATTCTCTGGGGTTTGGACGGCTCCAGCTTCACCTCCTCTGCGCCGGCTCCGGGTTCCGCGATCACCGGCTTCGTATTCGGACCCGGCTGCGGAAACGGGGTCAGCCCCGTGCCGCTACTCCTCTGCATTCCCTGCATTGGTCGATGCGCGTCGCCGGAGATAGCAGGCATGGTTGACCCGCTGGATGCCATGCTCGCAGCGCCCATTTGCATGCCCTTCATACCTGACATATCCATGCCCTCCATGCCGCCCATCTTCATGCCAGCCGTGCTGCCCATATCCATGTCCATCATGGTTCGCGTGGGTCGCGGGTCCATCGGTGGGATTGCGGCGGCCAGGCCGAGTTTTGGTGTTAGCGTGCCGCGCGCGAAACCTGTGCGATCCTCCGCCTGGGCGAAGATCGTATAAGCGTCGTTGGCAGTTGGCTGCACGATTACGTCGTAGGTTTCCGCGACGCCCATCCGGAACTCATCGACAACGACCGGCTCGACATCGTTACCGTCGGCCTGCACCACCGTCATAGGGAGGCCGGGGATCCGAACATCGAAGAATGTCATCGAGGAGCCGTTGATGAAGCGAAGCGAACGCGTTCGCCCGGCCGGTAGAGCCCTGTCCAGTTAGCCCGCGGAGCGTTGCCGTTCAGCAGATAAGCGTAGGCAGCGCCCGAGACATCGGCGATGTCATTAGGGCTCATGTTCATGCGTCCCCACGCCATACGCTCTTTTAGCGTTGATCCTGCACCCTTGTCCTTCGCTTCGCTAATGAAGTTCGCAACTGTGTGCCGATGGTAGTTGTAGTAATCGCTCTCCTGTTTCAAGTTGCTGAAGATCGATTCCGGATTTGCATCGGCCCAGTCGGAGAGCAGCACGACATATTCCCGGTCGAAGTCGATGGGATCGTGATCGCGGGGCTCGATCACGATCGCACCAAGCAGACCAGTCTGTTCCTGAAACTGGGTGTGACTGTGATACCAATAGGTGCCGTTCTGGCGCACCGGAAACCGGTAGAAAAAGGTTTCGCCCGGAGCGATGCCGCGGTAGCTTAGTCCGGGAACCCCGTCCATTGCTGTGGGTATACGCATGCCATGCCAGTGAATGGAGCTTGGCACTTTGAGTTTGTTGGTTACAGCAAGTGTGACCGTGTCGCCCTCGCGCCACCTGAGTGTCGGTCCAGGCGAAGAGCAATTGACGCCGGTTGCCGTTGTAGACCGGCCTGTAAAGTTCACCGGCAATGTGTCAAGTGTCAATTCGAAATGAGTGCCAGACAGCACTGTGGGCGACTGTTGGGTGGTTCCGCCGAAGGCTGCCAGATCCGTCCCGGCCAGCGCAGCCATAGCTCCCGCTGAAGCCATACCCTGGACGAACTGGCGACGGCTTATTGAAATGTTGGGTCTATGACTTTTGGGTTCATTGGTCTTCATATACTTCTCGCGTCCATGCTTTCTTTTGAATTCATGAGGGATTTCCGATTCACGCCACTTCCGTGGGCAGCTGCGGCGACAGCTCCCATGAAACTCACTGCCAACAGTTCAGCAGTGAGAATCGCCTGTTGATGTTTTGACAGAGCCAGCAATGTGACCTCGTTTCGCAGACAATAGGCCTCTTGTGGGGCCGGAGCGGCCCCCTGAAGAGAGCGACGTATGCAGTTTTGGGCTTTCTAGCGAGCGTTCTTATAAATCATTTCGAGCAGCTCGTCGTACATGGCTTCTTTCTCTTCTGCTGAACCGCTCGTGATGGCGTGGCTCGCGCAATGCGTCAGGTGATTGCGCATCAGAGAACGGGCAACGGCACGCAGCGCTTCCTGCGCAGACGAGATCTGCATCAGAATGTCGGCGCAATAGCGGTCTTCTTCCACCATGCGCTGAATCCCGCGCACCTGACCCTCAATGCGGCTGAGCCTACGAAGATTCGAAGCCTTGATTTCAGGATCGACGCCAACCGCTTTACGTCCCGCAACCGGAATCTCGCATCCGGAAGAAGCAGCGGAACCATATGTAGTTTTCCTGGTAGCCATAACTCTCTCCTTACCCAAGCTTCAGCCGGCTCAGACGCAGGCTATTTGTGACGACACTGAATGAGCTGAAAGCCATCGCTGCGCTGGCCAGCACTGGACTGAGCAGTAACCCGCAAACGGGATACAGCACTCCGGCTGCAATCGGAATACCGACGACGTTATACGCAAGAGCCCAGAACAGATTTTGGCGCATAACTCGCATGGTGCCGCGCGACAGCGCGATCGCGACTGCCACCCCATTTAAATCGCTGCGCATGAGCGTGACATCGCCGGCTTCCATGGCGACATCGGAGCCTGTCGCCATTGTGATGCCTACGTCCGCCTGCGCCAACGCGGGTGCATCGTTGACGCCGTCGCCGACCATGGCAACCGAACGCCTCTGCGCCTGTAGGCGCCGGATCGCATCCACTTTGCCCTGCGGCAGCACGCCGGCAATCACGTCATCCACCCCTACCTCGCGGGCGATAGCGTGCGCGGTCCGTTCGTTGTCGCCGGTGACCATCACCACATGCAAGCCTTCGCGACGCAGCCGGCGAATGGCCTCGATCGAGGTCGGTTTGACTGTATCGGCCACGACAATCATTCCTGCAAGTTCGCCGTCGATCGCTACCCACAGGGGAGTGCGGCCTTGTTCTGCCGCCTGTTCAGCAGCCCGGGTCAGCGGTGCGACGGAGACGCTATACCCCTGCATCAGCTTCACATTGCCGATCAGGGCTGCATGCCCTTCAACGATTCCCACGACGCCCTGACCCGTCAGCGACTCGAATTCCTCCGGCTGCTGCAGCGTCAGACCGTTTTGCGTTGCATGGCGGACGACGGCCTCACCCAACGGGTGCTCGCTGGCGCGCTCGAGTGCTGCAGCGACGGAAAGGACCCGGTCCCGAGAAAAGCTACCCGACGGATTGAGCAGCATCTCTGTAACCTCTGGACGTCCTGCCGTGATAGTACCCGTCTTGTCGAGGATCACAGTATCGATCTTTTCGAGCCGCTGGAGAGCTTCGCCTCCCTTGATGAGCAAACCAAACGCTGCTCCCCGTCCGGTCGCCACCATGACAGCGGTGGGAACGGCCAAGCCCATAGCGCACGGGCACGCGATTACGAGCACAGTGACAGCCGCGGCAAACGCCTGCATCGCGCCCGCACCGTGAGCAAAGAATCGCCAGGCTCCGAAGGTGAAGATCGCCAAAGCCAACACGGAAGGCACGAAGATAGCGCTGATGCGATCTGCGAGATGCTGAATCGGCGCACGAGATCCTTGCGCGTCACGTAAGAGCCGCACAATCTGCGACAGCGTGCTTTCGGCACCCAGCATCGTGGCACGGTACTGGAGCGACCCGCGCTGGTTGAGAGTGCCCCCGATAACGCGATCCTGCGCTTCCTTTTCGACGGGCAGCGACTCGCCGGTTAACATTGACTCGTCCACACTGCTCTTGCCCGAGATTACTTCGCCATCTGTCGGAATACGCTCGCCAGGACGGACGAGAATGATATCGCCGTGCTGGATTGCCTCGAGTGGCACATCGTCTTCCACGCCTTCTCGGAGCACACGTGCGGTCTTCGGCTGCAGTTGCACGAGCTTGCGCAGTGCGAGAGCGGTTCGACCCTTGGCTCGACTTTCGAGGGTGTTGCCGATCAGGACGAGTCCGATGATCAGAATGCCCGCCTCGTAATAAACATCAGGCGCGATACCGTGGGCGAGGAAGAAGCCTGGCGCCATGGTGCTCGCTGCGGAATAAAGAAATGCGGTGCCCGTTCCCAGCGCAACCAGCGTATTCATGTCCGCCGTCTTGTGCAGCAACGCCGACCACGCTTTGACGTAAAATCGGCGTCCGGCCCAGCCGATGATGAATACCGAGAGCACAAAAAGGAACCAGCGTATGGTGTTATCGCTAACTGAATACAGCCATGGCGCCATTTTGCGCAGAGCCGGATCGAGGACCCGCATGGACCAACTCATGAACGGGTCCTTCATGCGCTGGAGGCCGCTCACACTCGACATGCTCATGAGTGGCATGGAGGCGACCATGGCGACGACGCCCGCCAACACACTGACCCAGGCCTTCCAGCGCAACTGTTGATACTCGCGCAGCTGGTCTTCGTCATTCTTCTCCTGTGCGGCGAGAACCGACTCATTCGCTACCGGCAACTCGGCGCCGTAACCTGTGCTGCGAATCTTCTCGACCAGCCCGGAAGGTGAGATCACACGCGGATCAAATGTGACGGTCGCATTGTGCAACATGAGATTGACGGTCGCGTCCTGAACTCCAGCCTCGCCTGCCAATGTCCTTTGGATAAAAGACTGGCATGCTGCGCAGGTCATGCCAGTGACCGGAATGTTGACCCGTTCGAGAGTGGCAGTTGAAGCGGCATCTCTGCCGCTTACTATCTCGTCTTCTAAAGTGTTTGCCATCGGTTACTCCCCGAACCCGCCATCAATCCGAGCCGTGAACCCAATGCGGTCCACAGCCGAAGTGATCTCGTCTGGTGAGGTTTTTGCGGCGTCGAACTCGACCTGTGCTGAGCCAACTTCTACGGATTCGACCCGAACCCCATCGACCCGGGCAAGCGCATTCGTCACCCGGCGCGTACAAGCTTCGCAGTGCATACCTTCAATGGACAGTCTGATTGTGTTTTCCATGGTTTTGAATCTCCCTGTCACTATAGATGCTCCTACCCCCATGGGGTATTCAGAAATAATCGCGCCCATATCGACATCAATGAAAGTGGCACCCACAAAAAATGCTGAGCCGTCTCCCTCGTTGGATGAGGCGGCAGATGGTCTCGACGAAGGGACGTTCGATCCTTTCGAGCATTCTGCCTACGTTTGCAAAAGTGGGACCCCCACGTGCCGGAGTTCGCTCCGTGTCTATCTCCGTGAGATCGCGTGTTCGCAATGCGACGTTTAAAATACCTGCCTGTCCGCGAGTTGGGTCTACTGGTGAGGTCGGTCACCCCATTTCTCGCCGAAGATCTCCCAATGCGACTACATCGATGCGTCGCGAACCTGTAGGGACCAAAGCGTCATCTCGGGTCGATTTGCTTCGCTCCATCCGTTACGCTGGCACATCACAACCGAATGCCCCCTGTGCAGAGCCTGTGCGCAGCGTGACCTCCCCAGTTGAAACATGTGGACTGTTCCGTTCTTGTGTTTTGTAGGCAGTTCTTGCTGAAAGAATTCCGCTGGGCGGCTCCTTGCTTACCTAAGCCGAGATAATGGTTTAGGCGGAGGAAACGATGCATCGAATTTCCGTCGTAGCCAATGACGAGGTCGTGCCGCTCTTCTCAGGAAAGCCTTTGAGAGATAGTAGCCTTTCGCCCTGGAAAGATCTCTTCGAAGTCCCAGAACACGAGCATTCCTCACTGTGCCTGCATATGCAGACCAGCGCCCCGGTCGAACTCGAATGGTGGTGTGACGGAAAAAGTGGAAGAAGAAAGACCAATGCAGGATCGCTCATCCTACTCGCTCCCGGAACAGTCGACGCGCTGAAGTTCAATCGCCCATCCCGGCGTCTTCTCGTTGCAGTCGAGGAATCGATGCTGAGCCGAGCCGCGAGTGAGCTGGAAATCGAGAGTGCCCTGGAATTCGAAAACCGATGGCCTTTGAGGACAATCAGTTGCGATTGCTCTTATTCGAGATCGAGCGGGAGATGGTCGATAACTGGAGCATGGGGCGGGTCTATGCAGATCTCCTGGCGATGACACTCTCTCTGGCTCTCGTCCGAAACTACAGTCGCAGTACTCCAGCTCCTACTTTCCTCAAGGGAGGGCTATCACGGTGCCGTCTCAAACGAGTGCTCAGCTAGATAAACGAGTACAGTCATAAGGACCTGCGCCTGATTGAACTGGCGGAGCAAGCTCCAGCCCACGGCTTTGC
>Ga0207057_1190_pt1 | contig 13830 bp, 13 predicted proteins | sample Alteio_BWMinCont_33_FD_153265 | JGI IMG/M metagenome (GOLD analysis project Ga0207057, IMG submission 153265) | Enriched cells from forest soil in Barre Woods Harvard Forest LTER site, Petersham, Massachusetts, United States -... | ecosystem: Environmental > Terrestrial > Soil > Temperate forest >... | reverse complement strand
ATGGTTGTTGAGTGATGTGGTTCAAAGCTAAATGTGGACGTGGTGAAGCCGGGCTGACGCTGATTGAGCTGATTGTCACGGTGGCGATTCTTGCCATCTTGGCCTCGGCGGCGATTCCGCTGACGCGTCTGGTGGCGAAGCGGGAGAAAGAGCGCGAGCTTCGTTATGACCTTTGGCAGATGAGGGACGCAATCGACCATTACAAGGATGCGGCGGAACGCGGCGGCATCATGACCAAGGTAGACAGCTACAACTATCCGCCGGACCTGCAGACCATGGTGGACGGCGTGGAAATTCAGGGGAAGAAGGTGCGCTTTCTGCGGCACATCCCGGTGGATCCGATGACGGGCAAGGACGATTGGGGGATGCGGTCGATGCAGGATGATCCGAACAGCGATTCGTGGGGCGGACAGAATGTCTTCGACGTGTATTCAAAGTCGGATGGAACGGCGCTGAACGGGACGAAGTACAACGCGTGGTGATGATGCGGACTGAAAGAAAAAGACGCGGTCGTGGGCGACGGCAGGGCGGCTTTACGCTGGTGGAACTGATGGTGGTGATGCTGATCATCAGCGTGCTGGCGGCGATTGCTGTGCCGGCTTTCCTGGCGTCGATCCGATCCGCGCGCGAAGCGGTGCTGAAGGAAGATCTGTTTACGATGCGGCGCGCCATCGATTCCTACACCATGGATAAAGAGAAGGGGCCTACGTCGCTTGATGACCTGGTGCAGGCTGGGTACCTCAAAGAGGTTCCTGCGGACCCGATGACGCATAGCGCCACGACCTGGGTCACGGCGACGAGCGATGTGCTGGAGAGTATCGACCAGTCTGATCCCGGGATCAATGATGTGCACAGCGGGTCGGAGCAGCAAGGGAGTAACGGACAGCCCTATTCGAGCTGGTGAGTTTTTTTGATTCCCGCCTATTTTTCTTCGGCTGCTGATAAAAGACAGATCCTTCCACAGCGCAAGCAGTCCGGTGAGATTGCGGTGCCGGTTCAGGTTTCAAGCGGCGGGCAGCCGGTTCATTCTTCAGCGGCTGTATAAATCGCCGACCACACTTCTTTCAATCCAGCGCCTGTTTTTGCAGAACAGAGGAGCAGGTCTTCGACTTCGAGGCCCTTGCGAAGCTCGGCTTGCGCTTTGACGCGGGTGTTGCCCGAGAGGCGGTCGGCTTTCGTTCCGATGACGAGAATACGGCGATTGAAGGACTGCAGAAAGTCGATCAGCTGCGCGTCGCTTTTCTGCGGCGGGATGTTGCTGTCGACGAGACAGAGGCAGAGCGCCAATGTCGGGCGGTTGGCGAGGTAGGGCTCGATGAATTTTGGCCACTCGGCGGAGATGGATTTTGAGAGCTTGGCGTAGCCGTAGCCGGGGAGATCGGCGAAGTACATTTGCGGCTGCTGTCGCTGGGGCGAGTCGGTGATGGAGAAGAAGTTGATGGAGCGGGTTCTTCCGGGCGTGGAGGAGACGTGCGCCTGCTTTGAGCCGAGGAGCGCGTTCAGAAGGCTGGATTTGCCGACGTTGGAGCGGCCGAGGAAGGCGATCTCGGGCATGGTGGGCGGCGGGAAGTGCTCGGGGGAGATCGCGGAGAGTAGGAATTTGGGGTAAATGCGCTGCATGGTGAAAGGGCAAGTATAGAGGATGTGCGGTTTAATTGGGGCTTGTGCTTTCCCACATTAGCGCCCAAAGCTGAGTGCGAATACGGGCAACCCTTGTTCGTGCTCCGGCTCGGGAAAAGCAGATCCTGCCCCTTCTCTTTGTTCAGGGGCAGGATGACAACCTTAACTTTGCTATAACTTTGTGAGTGATGAATCATTTTGTGCGTATTCGTTTGCTGCGCGGGCAGATGCGGGAGCAGGGAGTTGAGTCGATGCTGGTGACGCATCTGCCGGATGTTCGTTATCTTTGCGGGTTTACCGGATCGAATGCGGCGCTGGCTGTTACGGGGAAGCGCGCGGCGATGTTTACCGACGGACGCTATATTGCGCAGGCAAAGGAGGAGACGCAGGGTGCGCGCGTTGTGATTGCGAAGAAGTCGGCGCTGCGCGAGGCTTGCGTATGGCTGGAGAAGTCGGCTGTGGCGGCTGCTTGTTTTGACCCGGAACAGACGACCTTTGCTGCGCTTGAGATGATGCGCGATGCATTGAGCAAAGGGAAGCGGCGCGGATTCTTTCAGCCTTTGAAGAAGCCGGTTCTGCCGGAACTGCGGATGGTGAAGGATGCCGATGAACTGCTGCTGATGGAGAAGGCGGCTCTGCTGGGATGCAATCTGTTTACGGCGGTACTGCCGCATCTGCAGGCTGGTGTGACCGAGCGAGAGATTGCGGCTGATCTTGAATTTTTTGCGCGCAGCATGGGCGCGGAAGGCATGTCTTTTGAAACCATCGTGGCTTCGGGAAAGCGGTCCGCCCTGCCGCATGGGCGTGCGACGGCGGCGAAGGTGCCTCGGCGCGGCTTCGTGACGCTCGACTTCGGTGTTATTCTCAATGGTTATTGTTCTGATATGACGCGCACTGTCCACATGGGCAAACCGGGCAGCCCGGAACAGTTCGCGTATGATGCCGTACTGGAGGCGCAGGAGGCTGCGGTTGCTGCCGTGAAGCCGGGCGCCGCGTGCGGCGAAGTGGACGAGGCTGCGCGCAGCGTGCTGCGTGCGGCGAAGCTGGACAAGTACTTTACGCATTCGACCGGGCATGGTGTGGGGATTGAGATTCACGAGTCGCCGCGGGTAGCGGCTGAGCAGAAACAGGTGCTGGCTCCGGGCATGGTGATTACGATTGAGCCGGGCATTTATATCGAAGGGAAATTTGGCATTCGCATTGAGGACATGGTCGCGGTGACCCCGAGAGGCGGCAAGATTCTGACGCCTGCGCCGAAGGCGATGATCCAGTTGTAGCGAGACATTCAAAAATGAATCCAGAAGAGATGAAAGAACTCAAGGAACTGATTGAGTTCCTGAAAGAAAACAAGATTGGTGAATTTGACCTGGAGCGCGGTGACCTGAAGGTCCGCATCAAGTTTGCCCAGGAAGGTGCTTCGGCGGACCTTGCGAGTCTGAGCCGTTTGCTGGCGGCTGCGCCTGCTGCCGCAGTTGCTGCTCCGGTGACGCTGCCGGCGGTGCATGCAGCGGCTGCTGCACCTGCGGCTCCGCCTGCCGCGGCTCCTGCTGCCGAGAGCGAAGATGCTTCGCTGCACATTGTGAAGTCGCCGATTGTTGGGACGTTCTATGAAGCGCCAGGGCCTGGCACGCCTGCTTTTGTGAAGATTGGCGATCAGGTGGAGCAGGGACAGGTGCTCTGCATCATCGAAGCGATGAAGCTGATGAACGAGATCGAGTCCGATGCATCGGGCGAGATTGTGAAGCGATTTGTCCAGAACGGCCAGCCGGTCGAATACGGCCAGCAGCTCTTTGCGGTACGTCCGCACTAGGTCCCTATGTTTCGAAAGGTTTTGATCGCCAATCGTGGCGAAATTGCGCTGCGTGTGATTTGTGCCTGCAAGGAATTGGGCATTCGCACGGTGGCTGTGTATTCCGAGGCTGATCGCAACTCGCTGCATGTGCGCTTTGCGGATGAGGCCATCTGCATTGGGCCTCCGCGCTCGGCGGAGAGTTATCTCAATGTTCCGGCGGTGATCAGCGCGGCGGAGATTGCCGACGTGGATGGGATTCATCCTGGATACGGCCTTCTGAGTGAGAACGCAAATTTCGCTGAAGTGTGCCGCGCTTCGAATATCAAATTCATTGGGCCGCCGCCGGAAGTGACGCGACTGATGGGCGAGAAGGAAAAAGCGCGCCAGGCGATGAAGAAAGCCAAGGTGCCGATCCTGCCCGGGTCTGATGGCGTGATCCAGAGCGAAGACGAGGCGCTGGAGTGGGCGAAGTCGGTTGGCTTTCCGGTGATTCTGAAGGCGACTGCAGGCGGCGGCGGGCGCGGCATGCGTGTTGTTCGCACCAAGGAAGAGCTGCCGGGACTTTTTCAAGCCGCGAGCAGTGAGGCTGCGAATGCTTTCGGCAACGGCTCTCTCTACATGGAAAAATTCATCGAGCGCCCGCGGCACATCGAGTTTCAGATTCTGGCCGATGAGCACGGCAATGTGATTTCGCTGGGCGAGCGCGAGTGTTCGATTCAGCGGCGGCATCAGAAGCTGATTGAGGAAGCTCCGTCACTGCAGGTAACGCAGAAGATGCGCGACGACATCTGCAAGACGCTGAAGCGGTCACTCGAAGGCGTTGGCTACCAGAATGCCGGCACGATTGAATTCCTGATGGATGAAGACGGCAAGCTCTACTTCATCGAGATGAACACGCGCATTCAGGTGGAGCATCCGGTGACGGAGATGGTGACAGGGATCGACCTCGTCAAGGCGCAACTGCGCATTGCTTCCGGCGAAAAGCTGTCGAGCATTCTGCCCGAGCCGACGACGATTCGCGGGCATGCGATTGAGTGCCGCGTGAACGCGGAGCATCCGGAGAAGTTCACGCCGTCGGCTGGCAAGATTACGGTCTTCAACATTCCTGGCGGGAACGGCATTCGCGTGGACACGGCGCAGTATGCGGAAGGCGTTGTGCCTCCCTATTATGATTCGCTGATTGCCAAGCTGATTGCGCACGGCAAAGACCGCAATGAGGCGATGGCGCGGATGCGGCGCGCTCTCGATATGTTTGTCGTCGAGGGGATTTATACGACGATTCCGCTGCATCGTGGGGTTTTTCAGGACGAGGAATTTCGCGAAGGCAAGTTCGATACGAAGTTTATGGAGCGGTATTTCGAGCGCGAGAAAGAGCGGAAGGAAGCTGAGGGGATTCAGTAATACTTTACGGTTTCAAGCCTGAGCGATCTCGTCTCTCTGTCTTGTAGTCGTAACTCGGATCGAACTCTATCTTGCCGAACAGGGGGATGATTGCGAGTTGTTTCGCGCGATCAATATTATCCACGTCAGAGACAGTCTCCTTCCTGGATTCATGCTTTGCGATCCGGCGAGTTTTTTTGGTTGTTGGCATCTCAGTTCGTCTTGTAAAACATGGCATAGAATTGGCAAAAGAGCAGCGGCAATCGAGGGAAGAAGCAGATCCTTCGACTGCCCCTTCGCCGCGCTCAGGGTCCGCTCAGGATGACAGCTTTATTGAGGTCAAGCATGCCTTCAAAATTTCCGCCTCTTTATCCGATTCTGGATGCGTCGCTGTTACCGGAGTTTGAGCCGGGCTCATATTTGACGCGCGTCATTTGTGAGTTGGAAGAGGCGGGCGTTACCTTGCTGCAATATCGCAACAAGCGGGGTGGCAAAGGCGAGATTCTGGCGGATGCGGAACTGATCCGTGGGGCTGCTACGCGTGCGGTCCGGCACATTATGAATGACAGTCCGGAGCTTGCCGTGAGCGCGGGTTTCGATGGCGTGCATGTCGGGCAGATGGATCTTTCTCCGGTCGAGGCTCGCAGGATTGTAGGGGCGGAGAGGATTGTAGGCGTGTCCACGCACAACCGCGTTCAACTGGAAGCTGCTGACCGGATGCCGGTGGACTACATCGCATTCGGGCCAGTGTTTGCTACTTCGTCGAAGCTGAATGCTGATCCTGTTGTGGCGTTGGATGGTGTGCGCGCGGCACGAAGTCTGACGACGAAGCCGCTGGTGGCGATTGGCGGGATCACTCTTGAGAATGCGCGGGCGGTGCTGGATGCGGGCGCCGATTCCGTCGCAATGATTTCAGCGTTGTTTGGGCCGGGTAAAGATTCTGCGAAAATAGCAAAAGACTTTCTCCGCAATTTCCGGTAGAACAAACAAGAAGTGACGACGAGTACCCGACCCACTCCAACACAGACAGAAGCTGCCGGCCCGCATCTCGTGCAGCGGCTTGGGCTGTTCAGCTCGACGGCGATTGTTGTCGGCTCGATGATTGGCTCGGGGATTTTTATTGTTCCGGCGGAGATCAGCCGCGGCGTTGGGTCGCCTGCGCTGCTGATTGGCGCGTGGCTGGTCACTGCGGTGATGACGATTATCGGCGCGCTCAGCTATGGTGAGCTGGCGGCGATGATGCCCTCGGCAGGCGGACAATACGTTTATCTGAGAGAAGCGCTTGGCCCCATGTGGGGCTTTCTTTTTGGGTGGACGCTGTTTCTCGTTATCCAGACGGGGACGATTGCCGCGGTTGCGGTCGCATTCGGCAAGTTTCTGGGCGTCTTCTTTCCGGTGATTTCGTCGTCCCACTGGTTGTGGCACTTTGGGCATGTTCCGGCGATAAAGCTTGGCCCGATGGTGCTGGGGAATATGGACCTGGGCGTGAACACGGCCAATCTGACGGGCATCATCATTGTGCTGGTGCTGACGGGGATCAATATTCTCGGTGTTCGGCTGGGCGCGCTGGTGCAGAACGTTTTCACCACGGCAAAAACGGCGGCACTGCTGGGGCTGGTGATTCTCGGATTTACGTTTGGGCGGAATCCGGCTGCGATTGCAGCCAATTTTGGTCATAACTTCTGGCAGGGTGCTTCGTGGCATGCGCTGCATCCGGTGCAGGTGGGCGTGGGCGGACCGATTGCGATGGTGGGCCTGCTGGCAGTGCTGGCTGTTGTCCAGACTGGGTCGCTGTTTTCCGCCGATGCGTGGAACAACGTTACGTTTACCGCGGGCGAGATCAAGAACCCGAAGCGCAATCTGCCGCTCTCGCTGGTGCTGGGCACAGTGATCGTGATTTCGCTATTTGTCGCTGCGAACTTTGTTTACCTGCTGGTGCTGCCGCTGCATGGCGATCCGCATGGTGCCACGGTGGCGGCGCGCGGGATTCAGTATGCCGCCGAAGACCGTGTGGCGACAGCGGTGCTGCAGCAGATTTTCCAGAATGGCGGCGCTTTCCTGATGGCGGGCGCGATCCTGATCTCTACTTTTGGATGCGCGAATGGATTGATTCTGGCCGGGGCGCGTGTGTATTACGCGATGAGCCGCGACGGCCTGTTCTTCAAGTCGACAAGCAAGCTGCATCCGCGCTACAAGACGCCGGTTGCGGCGCTGGTGATTCAGGCGGTGTGGACGTGTTTTCTTTGCTTGACAGGGTCATATAGCCAGTTGCTTGATTACATTATTTGCACGGAGCTGATCTTCTACATCCTGACGATTGCCTGCCTGTTTGTGCTGCGCAGGCGGCGGCCGGATGCCGAACGTCCTTATCGTGCGGTAGGATATCCGGTTCTGCCGGCGATTTATATCGGTATGGCGGCATGGATATGTGTCGTATTATTGCGCTACAAGCCGCAATTCACATGGCCCGGTCTGTTGATTGTGCTGCTTGGGATTCCGGTCTTCGCCATCTGGTCGCGCCGCGGGCAGGCCGTGGCCGATTGATTTCATTTGATTTCCCCTGGAAGGAACTCGCTCGTAAATGGCTAATCTGTTTGCAGTCAAACATATCTCCACGCTGAAGGACGAGGCCGGCGAAGAGGGAGAGCACACACTCAGGCGGTCGCTGGGACCGGTGAACCTGATCACGCTCGGCGTTGGGGCCGTGATCGGCGCGGGCATCTTTGTGCTGACGGGCCAGGCCGCGGCGCTGCACGCGGGGCCGGCGATTGCGTTGAGCTTCATTCTTGCCGGGATTACGTGTGCCTTTGCCGGGCTTTGCTATGCCGAGTTCGCTTCGCTGATTCCAATTGCGGGGTCGGCTTACACCTATGGATATGCGACGCTGGGCGAGCTGGTGGCGTGGATCATCGGCTGGTGCCTGTGCCTGGAGTATGCCTTTGGCGCAGCGACCGTGGCTTCCGGGTGGTCGGGGTATTTTTTGAGTCTTCTGGAGCAACTAGGTTTGACGCCTTCGGCGTCCCTGGCTCCATTTACGACGACGTACGGCAATGTGCTGTATCTCTACAACGGTCAATGGATGCCGTTTGCTTCGTTGCCGATGGGAGTTACGGATACATCTGGAATGCAGCATGTGACGGGTATCTTTAACATCGTTGCCTTTGTCGCGATTGCTGTGGTGACAGTGGTGCTGGTGCGCGGCATCAAGGAATCGGCCAACCTCAATTCTGCGATCGTGTTCGTGAAGGTGGGAGTTGTCTTTGTCTTTCTCTTCCTCGGTATCGGGTTTCTGCTGCAGCATCCTGACCTGGCGCGGATGAACTGGCATCCTTTCATTCCGCCGAAGATCGGGCCGGGACAGTTTGGTATCAGCGGCATCGCAGCGGGCGCAGCCTCGGTTTTCTTTGCGTATATCGGGTTCGATGCGGTGTCGACGGCGGCGCAGGAGGCGAAAAATCCGCAACGCGATATGCCGATTGGCATCCTCGGGTCGCTGGTGATCTGCACGATTCTTTATATTGCCGTTTCGCTAACGCTGACCGGGCTGGTGAGCTACAAGGCGCTGAACGTGGCTCAACCTGTGGCGGTCGGAATCGATGCGACGGGTGTAAGGTGGGGCGGATTGCTGGTGAAGGTGGGCGCGGTCTTCGGACTGGGCACGGTGATGCTGGTGATGTTGCTGGGGCAGTCGCGGGTTTTCTACTCCATGTCGCGTGACGGGCTGCTGCCGAAGTGGGCGAGTGCGATTCATCCTAAGTTCCGCACGCCATGGATCTCGAATATCGTGGTCGGGACGATTGTTGCTTTTCTTCCGGCGTTGCTGCCGATCGAGAAACTGGCCGCGATGGTGAACATGGGCACACTGCTGGCTTTCGCGATTGTCTCGGCGGGTGTGTGGATTCTACGCGTGCGGCATCCGGAGATGCACCGGCCCTTCAAGACGCCGCTGGTTCCGCTGGTGCCGATTTGCGGCATCATCAGCGCGCTTTATCTGATTGCGAACCTGCCCACGCTGACGTGGATTGTGGTGGGCATCTGGCTCGTTGTCGGGCTGGTGATTTATTTCAGCTATTCGACCAAGCACAGCAAGGTGCAGAAGCTTGCGGCGCAGACGGCTACGACGAAGAGCTGAAGAAAGCGCCTCACGTCTACCCCACTCACAGATCGAGGGCTGGTATGATGCCTTCGGCGGCTGAGTGCTCCAAGCATGAGATGGATCGGACCTTTGGGTCCGATTCATTCTCTTCGGGGTTACCCCGAAGGATGGTGAAGAACTGGCATTCCGTCACGTGTGCGACCCTGCGCGATTGCGCAGAACTGCTCACGCAGAGTCAGACTCGTTGGAGCACGCAGCCCGCTCTTGGCCATGCCGAATCGATCACTTCCAATTGCCCTGGCTACGGCTTTTCTCGCTGGTGACGCGAGTGTCGATGGAATAGTGGCGCGTGCTTCCGCAACAACAGGCAGGGACCTGCGCTGGTTTCGCCCGTTGGCGCGGCGGTACGTCAAAGCTTTTGCCGGAAATGTCCGTCCACGGCACCGGGATGTCGTGCGGTTCCTGCTGAATGATCCAGCTTTTCAGCGCCATTCGAGTGCGTTATCCGTAAGGCATTGGTTGACTGAACCTCAGCGCATGCAGCCGGTTGCCGCTGGTGCCCAATGGGACCTTCCGGCGATCGAGTCGGTCGGGGCTCTTTGCGATTGGCTTCAGCTTGAACTCGGAGACCTGGAATGGTTCGCCGATTTGCGCGCGCTGGGATACAGACAGAATGGTTCCCGGCTGCAGCACTATCACTACAAGGTGCTGGCGAAGCGTTCTGGCGACATCCGATTGATTGAAGCACCGAAGAATCGTTTGAAAGAGATTCAGCGCCGGATTCTTGCGGACATTCTTGAAAAAATTCCGGTCCACCCGGCGGTGCATGGGTTTCGCAAGGGGCGGTCGATCAAGACCTTTGTTGCGCCGCATGTGGGACGCAGGGTCGTGGTGCGTATGGATGTGCGGGATTTCTTTCCTTCTTTCCATGGGGCTCGCGTGCAGGCATTTTTTCGCACGGCGGGTTATCCGGAAAAGGTTGCCGATTTGCTTGGAGGCATATGCACGAATGCCGTGCCGCGCGGCGTGTGGGCTCAGTCCTACTTCGATTTTGGCTCGGCACAGTTGGATGAGGCGCGGGTGCTCTATGGCCGCTCGCATCTGCCGCAGGGCGCGCCCACTTCTCCTGCGCTGGCGAACCTCTGTGCTTACAGAATCGACTGCCGCCTGAGCGGGCTGGCGGCATCGGCCGGCGCGAAGTACACGCGCTACGCCGATGATCTTGCATTCTCGGGAGACGAAGGATTCAGCCGTCATGCGCAGCGGTTCTCAGAGCATGTGGCTGCTGTTTTGCTTGAGGAGGGGTTCCACGTGCATCACCGCAAGACCCGCATCATGCGCAGTGGTCGAAGGCAGTATCTTGCGGGGCTCGTCACGAATGAAAAAGTGAACGTAGTACGTCATGATTTCGATTTGCTAAAGGCGATTCTGACCAACTGCATTCGTTTTGGCGCGGAGAGCCAGAATCGCGAGCATCATCCTTCGTTTCGGTCGCATCTGGAGGGGCGCATCAGCTTTGTCGAAATGATCCACGCTGCGAAGGGCGCTCGTTTGCGGAGACTCTTCGGGCAGATCTGGTGGTAGGTGATCAGGCTGGAGCGGTTTGATGACGCTGCATGCGGCGCTCCAGGTTAGCCTTCACCTCGGGCCATTCCTCAGCGATGATGCTGTACCAGTAGCTGTGGCGGGGGCTGCCGTCGGGCATGATGACGTGGTTGCGGAAGATGCCTTCGTGTTTCGCGCCGAGGGCCTGGATGGCGGTTTGTGATTTCAGGTTCTGGTGGTGAGTCTTGAAGGCTACGCGGCGGGCGCCCATCACTTCAAAGGCGTGGCGAAGCTGCATATATTTTGCTTCGACATTTATGCCGCTGCGCTGATAGTCGGGGTGCATCCAGGTCCAGCCGATTTCTAACGTGCGATGCACAGACTGGATATCGGCGAAGCGGGTTGAGCCGATGATGCGGTTATCTTTCCTCGAACGCGTTGCCCACGGCATCGCGGTTCCCGCTGCGGCAGCGTCGACTGCGGTCTGGATGTAGCGGCGCAGGTCGCTTTCCGATTTCATGGGATCGCTCATCCATTGCCAGACTTGTGGATTGAACGCGATCTCGGCGAGCGCTGGAAAGTGGTCCATGCTGAGCGGTTCAAGGCAGACGAGGTTTCCTTCAAGGGTAACGGAAGCCACCTGCATCTCTGCTTGAGGCATGAAAGTAGTGTAACGATTCGCGACTGATTTCGGGCGCTCCGCCTCTCACAGCGCGCGGTTCACCCGGTAGTTATGCGATTTAGCAGGTATCTCCATATAATGACAGGTTGTGCGGGTGTAACCGTTTTCGCGAGAAGGCGCCTGCGCGAATTCAGAGGAACAGGTACCGCTCTTTGATCGCAGTCTGCTCGAAAGCTGATGCAAGAAGACTTTTCCCTGTGCTGCTGGGCATTTGGTGCCTTGTGCAGTGCATTGCTCTGGGTGGTGCGGCGTGGGCGCAGGATGCTGCTATCTCGACGTGGGGCGGCGTGCTGCGGGACTCGGGTGGTCAACCGGTAGCGAGCGCCACGGTATGGCTTACGGAACAGGGGCACAGGCACACTGCTGCCACTTCCGCAAACGGCAGCTTCGCTTTTAAGAACCTGCCGGCGGGTAGCTATGCGTTATCCGTGGAAGCTGCGGGAAAGCTGGCCAGCGCGAACCGGCCGGTTCTGCTGGCAGTGAATCATGTAACCGTATTGGTTACGATATCCGACCAGGGCGCGTTGACGGTTGCGGAAGAAAAAGAGCAACCCGAGGCTACCGGCGGGGAACAGCTTTCGAGCCGCGCCGTGAGCGAACTGCCGCTGAATAAGCGCGACTTCAGCCAGTTGTTGCTGCTGGCCGCAGGCACCATGACGGACGCGAACGGCGCGACGAACTTCACGCAACAGTTTGCCATCAACGGGCAGCGCGGCGTGGAAGCGACGTTCGCCATGGATGGAGCAGACACCAGCGATCCGGAGATGGGCGGCGGCACCTTCACCAACTTCAACGTGGATGCTGTGGAGGGGATTCAGTCGAGCTCGGGGTGGATGCCGGCTGAGATTGGACGCGGGGCTGCCGGATTTACGAACATCGTTACGAGATCAGGCAAGAGTGGTTTCCACGGTTCGGTCTTTGAGTTTCTGCGCAATTCGGCGCTCGATGCGCGGAACTATTTCGATCATCCAACACATGGAAGAATTCCTCCTTTCCAGCGCAATGAGTTTGGATTCACGAACGGCGGGCCGGTGGTAATTCCGCACGTTTATGACGGTAGCGGGAAGACGTTCTATTTCGGCCAGTATCAGGGCTTCCGGCAGGTGCTGGGAACGACGCAAATACTGGCGGTGCCGACGCCGGAAGAGCGTTCAGGGCTGGATACGAGCGCGTATCCCGGAGACGTGCTGTATGTTCCGGTCGATTCGCAGATGGCCAGCGTGTTGGCGCGGTATCCGCTGCCGAATTACCCGCTGGGATCATATGGGCCACACACCTATGCGACTTCGTCGAAGGTGATTACGAATGCGAACCAGTTTTCGATCCGCATCGATCAGACTCTTGATGAAAAGTCGCAGATCTTTGCGCGGTTTACCTGGGATAATCTGACCGGGCCGACGACGAATCCCGACCAGACGGCGATCGACCCTAGCTTTGCTGTCGAGTACAAGGACCACCAGCGAAACGGAGTGCTGACGTATTCGCGCACCGTTTCGCCGCGATATTCGTTTGAATCATCGATCAGCTTTACCCGCTCCACGCCCGGGTTTCCTACGCCGAATCACACGGATGCAGCTATCAAGTTCAATGATGGGTTGTTTGAGGCTTTTAACTCTGCCGGCGGTTCGGTGATGCAGGCCTATGGCAATCTCATTCAGGCGCAGCAGAATTTTGCTTACATCACGGGCAAGCACGCGTGGAAGTTTGGCGGTGAGATGCGGCTGAACCGCGACACGACTTACTTCGGCATCAGTCCGAATAACGAGTATGATTTTGGCGGCGGCACGGCGTATTCGCCGGTCGAGATTCGCTCGCAGAGCGGCATGAATGATGTTCACGTGGGCGATCCGCTGCCGGACACTCTGTCAGGGCTGCTGACGGGAACTCCATTTTCGTACAACGTGGCGGTGGCTCCGCCTTATTTTTCCGGCGGTAATCATATCGGCCCAGCGGCGATCAATCGCAATAACTTTTCTTTCTACGTGCAGGATACGTGGAAGATTTCTGACCGTTTTGTGCTGGATTACGGAGTGCGCTACGACGTGTATTCGCCAATCACGGAACGAGCCAAGCGTACTTCGACCATCCTGGCGACGGGCTCGCAGCAGGAGTTTCTTGTCAATCCGCAGCCGGGATACCAGACGAACTACAACGGCTGGGGACCGCGCGTGCAACTGGACTGGCGCGCCACGGAAAAGCTGCACGTTCGCGCAGGCGGAGCAATTATGGTGATACCGCCGAATATCTGGCAGGACAATTCTCTGACCGGGGCGATGCCGTTTGTGGTCTATCCCCACCTGAGCGCTGCACCGGGCGCGCAATTTCATTACGGTTTTCAGATCACTTCGGCAGAACTGCCACAGGCTTATTCGACTTCGGGACAGAATATCTTTGCCAGCGGCAATACGAAGGACGTGGCTGCGAATACCGTTCTCGATATCGATCGCTATGAGCATGACCTGGCGGCGTTGACGCCGAGCCATCAGATAACGCCGTTGAATCTTGCCGGGATCGACAGGAATTTCGGGAATGGGCGGCTATATACCTGGACGCTGGGAGTGGAACGACAATTCGGGAACGTCACAGCGGATGCCGGTTATGTGGGGACGGCAGGCGTGAGGCTGCCGCGCATGGCTTTCCCGAACGCTTTTCCAGGAGCGAGTCCGCAGTACGCGGCTTATACGAACTTCGATAGCGCAGGCAACGTGATCGGCG
>Ga0207057_1187_pt1 | contig 13928 bp, 6 predicted proteins | sample Alteio_BWMinCont_33_FD_153265 | JGI IMG/M metagenome (GOLD analysis project Ga0207057, IMG submission 153265) | Enriched cells from forest soil in Barre Woods Harvard Forest LTER site, Petersham, Massachusetts, United States -... | ecosystem: Environmental > Terrestrial > Soil > Temperate forest >... | reverse complement strand
GAAGATGAAAAGGAATTATATACATCCAATTTATTGTGTATGTTTCATGAGGCGATTGATAATAAATAATAAAATAATAATTTAGCCAACACTCAATGTGCTTTGTTCTCATGATTAATAAAGAATGTTACTCGTTGTATGGCTCCCGCCAAAGCACTGGTCAGGTTAGCCTGCGACGCTGTTTTTTGTAGTTTGCAGTTACTAATAGCTGCAAAAAATAAAGATTATTATAACAGGCAAAGCCTGTCTTGAAAGAAGAGCATAGGCAAAGCCACACGCTCAGTGGCTCCATGATAAATTACAATAGCAAACTACGGCAAGAAAGGGGTCAAAGATTTGATAAAACTTATAACTTACAGTCCTAAATATTTCATCAAATGAATATGGAAAATGAAGAATTGAAAATATTGAGGTCTCTAATTTTTTTGCTGGATACAAATGAACATGGCATTTGCGATTTTTTAAAAAATTGCGACTTATCAATAACCAAAAGAATAGGTGCTTCTACAATAACTACATTTTATTTCACTTTTATAGCATCACCTGATATTCTCAAACAAACCATGAATTCTCATGACTTTTATAAATCTAAAATAAAGTCCTTCCTGCATGAATATCATCAATACAATCATGTAATTGTAGACCTGACTGGAGATTGGGACAAAATTATTTTAACAAACATAGGGATTGAAGCTGTTAAAACTGTTTGGGATAATATCAATGATATGCAAAAGGAAATATTAAATCAAGTCCTAACGGCTTCGACTACTTTCAATTTCAGAAATGTTGGTAATTCATGTCGAGGTTTACTAGAGGTTCTCGCTGATATTGTATATGATGAAAAAAAGCACAAGGTTTCAGACAAACATAAGTTAAGCAAGGATAAATTTAAAAATAGACTGTGGGCTTTTATTAATTATAAATTTTCTGGAATTTCCGCTCATGAAAACATTGTCACGTATGCGGAAAGTATCTTAAATGCCTCAGATAAAGGAATTGATTTATCTAATGACACAACTCATTCATTAAATGCTGATAGCTTTTTAGCTCAATCATGTGCGATTTCTACCATAACTACAGTTCATTTTGTGAAGTTAGCTTTTGAAAGGTCAGATCCCTAAACAACATTTCCCCACACTCTGCGTAGTTTGCAGTAGTGATTAATAAAGAATGTTACTCCCCACACTCGCGCAAGGTTGCGAGCAACAATCAGTAAGCTGGCGCAAGCGTCCGCTTGTGCCACATGTTCTTGCAAGCTCAATTATTGTTGGAGTTAAGGCAAATCAATCTTATTAATTTCTTCATTGTGCCCGCACAAGCGGACGCTTGCGCTTGATTCATGATTGAATGTAATCTTGAGCAATTTGAGGATACATTTTATGGTTCTGCTGGTTTTAAAGATTGCACGTGTTTGCGAACAAGCTTGCTTTTGATCCAATGTTCCAATCTGTAACTTAAAGGCTCAAGGCAAGCGGCAATGATCACAAATATCAACGTCTCCCAAATAGGGCTTTCATTAGTAAAATTGCTGATGTAAGGATAAAGAAGATCTGTGATAAATTCAAAGAATAACAGCAAGCCCACGATTGCCAAAAATTCCACTGTGCGGCTTTTCACTTTTGTGCGGCTCAATAATAAAACGAATAAAAAAAATATAGGGATAAAAACAGCAATACCCCCGCGCTGTACATTTCTTTTTGATTCTTCCGCATCTTTCTTTTTTTGTTCAGCAATTTCTTGCTGGCGAATGTTTTCCTGAAACGTCATCTCTTGCACTGCTTTTAATTTTTCCTGGCTAAGCAAACTATCCCTGGCTGCTATTACATCCGACTGATAGACAAAAGCACTGTCAACATATTGTCTCAGCGGGGTCTGGCGCAGCCGACCCCGCGCCTATGCAACATTCATAAAATGAAACCAACATATGTTTTGCTTAATTTAGCCGAATGTCTATCAAGTATAAGCACAGCGACACTTATTCTATGTACTTCGTCACATTCACTTGTTACCAGTGGATGCTTTTATTTGAAATGACCAACAGTTACGATCTTGTTTACTTCCGCCGTTGTTGGTGTTCAGGTAGGCATGTGCGTTAGCTGCACCAACAACTAAGTTTAAGGTCTTGCGGTTTGTTGTTGGTGAAGCTAAACACAAGGCTAGGCACAACACCAACAACGGCGGCAGATTAAACTGCGATGCAAGCTAAAATCATTAACTTCAAATCATCATCCTTACCTATCATTCAACCCTGATTATTTAAGTGATAAATGTTCAATACTATCAGGTTGGGCGAAAGAGCAAGCATCAACATGATGTTTATCTAATTCCTTATCAAATGAGCCGTTAATAAAGTTTCATGAAAAAATTATTTCTTCTAAGCTCGTTATTGCTTTTTGTATTAATAAATACAAATGCACAAAATAATTTGCCGCCTGTTTATGAAATAAAAACAGATACAGCTTTTGAACAAAACCTCAACAACACTTATTGGCAATCGCTGGAAGATAAAGATGGGAAATGGACTATCGAACAAATTAGCGCGTCATCATTATCGGATAGATTTCATGATAGCTTAAGCAGGATAAAAACAATTGATACAACAGTTCAAACATATTGGTTTCGTTACCGGTTAAAAAATAGCATGAGCCGTGAAGCTAAAATTGCATTGGATGCACGTTCAGGCCAGGTTGATTTTTTTGTATCGAAAGCAGACGGCAAATGGATCCATTTTGTAACGGGGTATTCATATCCGTGGAATAAAAAAGATGGGCTCAAAAACGGGAACTATATTCCTCTTGCTCTTCAACCGGGAGAGGAATTAGCAATTTTTCAACGGATAAGCAATAATAAGCCCGGCCTGCCTAAAGAATTTGCAATTGGTTTTGTGAGCACCGAAAAAGCAACTCAAATGGAGCTGGCTCAATATGACGCTATTTTTTTAAAGGAATTGTACAGCGGGAAGTTTTATCTGGGTGCGATCTATTTCGGCATACTCCTATTTACAGCTTTGTTTAATTTTTTCTTTTTTCTGATAGTCCGAGAAAAAGAATATCTGTATTTCTCTGCGTTTCTTTTGTGTCTGTTTTTAGGTGGCAACCCGTTATTCAATGAAACTTTTTCAAGAGAGCATCAGGGATTAGCTTCACTCATCAATGGAGCTACAGCACTTTTTATCTTTTCCTTCTTCCAATTTATAAGGCATTATTTTCAAACATATCGTCATACGCCGAAATGGGATAAGTTCTTGTTTATCTCAAGTATTTCAACTTTGTATTTAGCTTTTATCAGTGCATTTAGTTTCTTAAATCCTGATATCATGAACAATGTATTAATTCTGGTCCTCTATTATATTGTAAATGTGGTTAGCGTCCTTTTTGTTTTTCTCACAATCTTTATTTACATCAGAAGAAAGAGCCGGGCAAACAGGCTATTCCTTATTGCAGTTCTTCCTTTCATACTGTTAAACGTTATTGGCATTGGCGGCTATTTCATTTCTCAGCTATTCAATCTCCATTTCCCACGCATCGACGCATGGTCTGATGAATGGATGCATTTGCTTTTCACCATTGCAATACTTTGGATGGTATTATTTTTTTCATGGATTTTATTCATACGATATGATGATCAGAAAAAAGAAATTGCACAGCAGGCTTTTGATAAAGAGCGTTTAGCTAAGGAAAGGGAAACTGAAAGAGCAACGTTAATAGAGAAACAAAAAATTGAACTTGAAACAACAGTTGAAGAACGCACTGCAGAATTGAAACATTCATTGGAAAATTTACAGTCAACACAAAAGCAGCTCATTCAATCAGAAAAAATGGCCTCGCTCGGTGAATTGACCGCAGGCATTGCACATGAAATTCAAAACCCGTTGAACTTCGTGAATAATTTTTCGGAAGTGAATAAAGAGTTGATTGAAGAATTACAGGAAGAAAGGAACAAGGCACAAGGTACAAGGGATGAGAAATTGGAGAATGAAATATTGAATGACATTAAAGCGAATGAAGAAAAAATAAATCACCACGGCAAACGTGCAGATGCAATCGTAAAAGGTATGCTGCAGCACTCACGGTCAAGCACAGGTGTAAAAGAACTCACAAACATCAATACGCTTGCAGATGAATATCTGAGATTAAGTTATCATGGTTTAAGAGCAAAGGATAATTTCTTCAATGCAACAATCAAAACTGATTTTGATGATTCGATTGGCAAAATAAATATCATCCCGCAGGATATGGGAAGGGTGCTTTTGAATTTGTATAACAATGCGTTTTATGCGGTCAGTGAAAAGCAAAAGCAAGTTGCCAAAGACCTGTCAGGTTTTCAAAACCTGACAGGTCTGGAAGGCTACGAACCAACTGTGACAGTGTCAACAAAGAAATCAGGTAATCAGGTATCCATCAGCGTTAGTGATAACGGGAATGGCATTCCCGCTTCCATAAAAGAAAAAATATTCCAGCCATTCTTCACTACCAAACCCACAGGACAGGGAACTGGCTTGGGCTTGAGCCTGAGCTATGATATTATCAAAGCGCATGGCGGGGAAATAAAAGTACAGACGAAAGAAAATGAAGGAAGTGAATTTATTATCGAGCTACCATTTAAATAATGATTTAAAACTCGAATATTCTTGTCACCAATTGTTCACTAATTTGTCTCAAATGCAGTAGTAGCGCGGTACTTAATATTCTGTATCGTTGCACTTATAATGTCCCAGGATGATACAGGACTTGGATTGAGTCTATCCTACGATATTATAAAAGCACACTGCGGAAGATAAAAGTAGAGGCAAAAGAAATAGAAGGAACTATATTTATCATTCAATTACCTGTTTAGTGAAATAATGGTAAAGGCAATTCTTCTTGTTCTGATGTTCACAACCACTTTTTGTTTTGCCCAAAACAAACTGGTAGACTCTTTATCGCATTTGGTACAGGATGCAAAAGAAGATACCACCCGCGTTCTGGCCTTGTCACACTTATCTTTCGCTTATACGAGCAGGAACAGCGATTCCGCGATCTTAATTGCACGCCTGGCAATAAAGCTTTCTGAACAGATTGATTTTCCGCAGGGAGAGGTAAGAGCGCTTGCATCCCTTGGTAACGGTTTGGAAACAAAGGGCGATCTCGCCCAGGCTCTGGAGCAGGTTTTTCAAGGACTGGCAATCGCTGAAGAATATCATTTGCTTCTGGAAAAATCCATATGCTTAAGCATTACGGGGGATATATTTTGGGATATGAATGATTATACCCGGGCAATCCCTTATCTGCAACAGGCGCTTCGGATAGCGAATAGCCTTACCAATCAGCCGGAAGCAAGGGCATATGCCAGTCAATCAGAACAGGACTTGGGGGCGCTTTTCATGCTTAACGGTCAATTAGACTCTGCCATGATACATCTGCAAAAATTATACAAAGCCGTTTCTGCGGATGATTACCGGTATCCGGATATACAGATGTTTTATGGTGACCTGCTTTTTCGCATGGGTAAAAAAAACGAAGGGCTTGATCATTTACGGCAAAGCATTGACCTTTTCCGCAAAACCGGTAATGATTATTCCGCAGCCGATGCCGGCCGGTTTATTGCAGAATGTTTTAGAGCTCTGCAAATGACGGACTCCGCCATATATTATGCAAAAATGGGGCTTGCCCGAGCGCAGGGCATAGGATACAGTTCTCCTTTGCTCTACAACAGCAGAATGCTTGCTGAACTCTATGAATCCAGAGATGTGAGAATGGCGCTTTACTACCGCAAGATCTATGATGCAGCAAATGATATTTATTATGGTCCGGAAAAAGTAAACCAACTGCAAAAAACATTGGCCGAGGAGCAGGAGCGGCAGAGACAAAAAGAGATCGGCCGGATAGCGTACCTCAATCGGTTAAAGGAATATGCATTTTTAGCCGGTCTTGCTATCGCGATTGCCGTAGCCTTCCTGTTGTACAGGAACAATAGGCAAAAACAAAAGGCCAACGGATTGCTTGCGGAACAAAAACTAAAAGTAGAAACAACATTATCCGAATTACGCTCTACTCAATCCCAGCTCATTCAGTCCGAGAAAATGGCTTCACTGGGCGAGCTGACAGCAGGCATTGCTCATGAAATTCAAAACCCGTTGAACTTTGTAAATAATTTTTCTGATGTCAATAAAGAATTGCTTGTCGAAATGAAAGATGAAATGGATAAAGGAAATATTAATGATGCAAGAACAATCGCTGATGATGTTATATCGAATGAAGAAAAAATAAATCACCATGGAAAGCGTGCAGATGCAATTGTGAAAGGCATGCTGCAACATTCACGGTCAAGCACAGGTGTAAAAGAATCAACAAACATTAATGCATTAGCCGATGAATATTTGCGGTTGGCATATCATGGATTAAGAGCAAAAGACAATTCATTCAATGCTACTATAAAAACTGATTTCGATAAAACTATTGGCAACATCAATATCATCCCGCAGGATATCGGGAGAGTGTTGTTGAATCTTTATAACAATGCATTTTATGCAGTGAATGAAAGGCGCAAGTTAGAAGGCATAATGCATGAGCCAACTGTTTCCCTCATCACGAAGTTTATAAAAGCCCCTTCAGGGGTTGGGGCGAATCAGGTAGTCATAAGCGTTAGTGATAACGGAAACGGAATCCCACAAAAAATTGTCGATAAAATTTTTCAGCCATTCTTCACCACAAAACCCACAGGGCAAGGAACGGGATTGGGATTGAGCTTAAGCTATGATATTGTTAAAGCACATGGTGGAGAAATGAAAGTGGAGACGGAGGAAGGAATAGGCTCAGCGTTTATTGTTCAATTACCAGTTGCCTGATGGAGACTCCCGAAGTTTTCAAAACTTTGGAAGTCTTGAAATCCCGATCATAATTTTCCCTATCTTCAAATACTCCTTCTTTTTTACTATCTGGCCTTAATCTGTTGCTGCTGAAACACCAAAGCAAATAATTAAAACATACGCTTATCCAAAAGTGGTATTGGCAAGTGGGCTCATTATTAAACTAACTGCAAAACCCGGCTATCATGACAAGACCCTGGCTCACCGCTTTAGCAATGGCTGCTATTCTTTTATCTTCTTGTGGCAATAAGCCAACAAATTCCACCAGCGATAACAAGGCTGTAAATAAGGAACAAACTTTTGCGCCTCCAAAAGTGGTGCGCATTGCCGACCTGCCCGACAGCCTGAAGCCCAAACCGATATTCTTAGATAAGATGCCAAAGCCGCTGACTGTTGCCATCCCTGCCAAAGAAGGCGGTTCTTATACCAGGAAATATCCCAATGGCGATACCCGCAAGTTCATGCTTGCCCCACCGGAAAAAAAAATGCTGCCCGTGCTCACGGATGACAAAGGCCAGCCCATAAAAGATGCTAAGGGAAAAACTTTTATCATGGGCATGGGCGGCAAGTCTGACTTTACCAATTTTACCAGCGATGACGGTCTTGGTGTCTCTGCAATATGGTGTTCCATGATGGACAAAGCTGGCAACTTGTGGTTCGGCACTCAGGGCGGCGGCCTCAGCAGGTACGATGGGAAATCTTTTACAAACTACAACATTTCACAAGGGTTAAGCAGTAACGGTATTGATGAGATTTTCGAAGACAATGCGGGAAATATCTGGATTTTTACTGCCGAGGGTCTCACCAAATTTGATGGCAAGGCTTTTAACAGTTTCGCCATTGGTTTAGAAGAAGACCTATCAAAGGAAGTTCAGTCTGTTTTTCAGGATAGACAGGGCAATATGTGGTTTGGCACATCAGAAGGGGCGTTAAGATATGATAGCAAAACCTTTACCCTTTTGACCACAAAAAACGGCCTGCCAAGCGATAAAGTGAACTATATCTTTCAGGATAAAAAAGGGAATCTTTGGTTTTGCACTGTCGGCGGCCTGAGCAAATATGATGGCAAAACCTTTACGAATTACACCACCGCAGATGGCCTGCCAGCGAATTTGATAGTCTGCATGGCGGAGTCAAAAGATGGGCTGCTCTGGTTCGGCACTAATCATGGACTAAGCAGGTACGATGGTAAAACCTTCACCAATTTTCATATGGCTCAGGGGCTGCCTAATGACAACATACGAGCAATTTCAACAGATAAATCCGGGAACATCTGGTTCGGCACTAATCATGGACTAAGCAGGTACGATGGTAAAACCTTCACCAGCTTCGCTACTGAGCAAGGCTTGGCAGCCAACAATATAGAAAGCATAACAGAAGACAGAGCCGGAAACCTTTGGTTTTGTACTAATGATGGCATAAGTAAATTCACCGGTGGCGCCTTTACCAGTTTCACAACTACGCAAGGATTGCCAGACAATATAGTGTGGAACATCAACCTGGACAAGCAAGGTAATTATTGGTTCTGCACTGCCAATGGCCTCAGCAGATATGACGGGAAATCATTTACCAATTTTAATGAATCGCAGGGAATGGCTTATAGGGCTATTTATTCTGGAATACAAGATAAGTTTGGGAATCTCTGGTTTGCTTCTCTGGCTAAAAATACTGGTGGCTTGAACAAGTATGACGGCATGTCTTTTACTACTTTTACGACAGAGCAGGGGCTCATAGGCAATTATGTCTTATGCAGTCTGATAGATAAGGACGGCAACCTTTGGTTCGGCAGCGGCGACGGATTAAGCAAATACGATAGCAAATCCTTCACCAGCTACAAATCTGCTCAGGGTTTGATAAATGATGGCATTACTGCCCTTTGTCAGGATAAGGATGGCAAGTTATGGATTGGCACATTTTCTTACGGAGTGACCAGGTTCGATGGGCAAACATTCACCAATTTTACTATTGCACAGGGATTGGCTAATAATGGAATAAATTCTATCAGAAATGATAAGAGTGGCAATATCTGGATATGTACACAGGCTGGCGTTAGCCGATTATCTGCAGAGGAACTGGATAAATTAAAACAAGCTGATGTTTCTCACGACAAAGCACCTGTGGTGAAGTTTGATAATTTGACTATGTCACAGGGTCTGGCTGATGACCAGGCAACAGAAGTCTTGCCGGATAAAAAAGGGAATATCTTTATCGGCACCAACCTCGGGTTCACCGTGATACCTGAGGATGCAAGCTCTCTTCCTTTTTCGCAGGTCAGGAGCAGGCTCGAGTACTATAACCGGCCTGCAGGATATCCCATAAGGGACGTAAATACAAACGCAATGTATTGCGACAGCCAGGGCATCATCTGGGCAGGCACAGGCACCGGGCTTGTTCGGTTTGATTACAGCGCTGTGCAAAAAGATTCAGCAAAGCCTCTTCTCGCCATCCAAAAAATAAGGGTGACAGGGGAAAGCATTTGCTGGTTCGACCTTCAATCAAAAGGAAAGCTGGTCAATGCAAGGGATAGCGCCAAAGCCATGTTCCAGGAATCGATGGCTTATGGAAAAATGATCACACCCACCGACCGCGATTCTGTCATCAGAAAATTTGCGGGCGTACAGCTCGACAGCATCACGCCATTTTATTTGCTTCCGCTGGGGCTGGAGCTGCCATATTCACGCAATGAAATCAATATTGATTTTAATGCGATAGAAACAAGCAAGCCAAACCAAATAGAATATCAGTACATGCTGCAAGGCTATCAGAAAAACTGGGGGCCGGTCACAAAAGCTACCACCGCCACTTTTGGCAACATGTTCGAAGGCAGCTATACTTTTTTGCTGAGGGCACGCAAGATGAATGGCGGCTGGAGCGAGCCGATCACCTATTCTTTCAAAGTGTTGCCGCCCTGGTACCGCACCTGGTGGGCTTATGCACTGTACATTTTGTTGATCGCAATTGCTGTGCGGGCTTATGTGGCATACCGCTCACGCAACCTCCGACGCGCTAATCAAGTGCTGGAAGAAAAAGTAACGCACCGAACAAGCCAGCTCAATAAATCATTGGAAGATTTAAAATCTGCACAAGCACAACTCATCCAATCAGAAAAGATGGCTTCGCTTGGAGAGCTCACTGCAGGTATTGCGCATGAGATACAGAACCCGCTGAACTTTGTGAATAATTTTTCAGAAGTGAATAAAGAATTGATTTCTGAAATGAGAGAGGAAATTGCTAAAAAGAATTTTGATGAAGTAGATCAGATTGCAAAAGATGTTCAGGACAACGAAGAAAAAATAAACCATCACGGCAGGCGTGCAGATGCAATTGTGAAAGGCATGCTGCAACATTCACGGTCAAGCACAGGTGTAAAAGAGCCGACTAATATCAATGCACTGGCAGATGAATATTTGCGATTGGCTTATCATGGATTAAGAGCAAAAGACAATTCCTTCAATGCAACCATGAAAACTGACTTTGATAAAAGCATCGGAAAAATAAATATCATCCCGCAGGATATCGGAAGGGTTCTGTTGAATTTGTATAATAATGCGTTTTATGCAGTAGCAGAGCGAAGAAAGCTATTAGCTGTTAGCTACGAGCCAACCATCTCAGTAACCACAAAGAAATCTATAAATCAGATAATCATCACCGTTAGTGATAATGGAAATGGCATCCCGCAAAAAATAGTTGATAAAATATTCCAGCCATTCTTCACCACAAAACCAACAGGAAGCGGAACTGGCTTGGGTTTGAGCTTAAGTTATGATATCATCAAAGCGCATGGGGGTGAAATAAAAGTGGAGACGAAGGAAGGTGAAGGAACTGAGTTTATTATTCAATTACCTGTAGTTTAAATGAAGATTTAGAATTAAAAAAAACAAGAATTAAATATTTGAAATCACAACCAATTTAATAGGATACAAATGAGATATTTATTTATTATCATTGTTTTATTTTGCTGCGGCCATTCGCTTTCAGCGCAGGATACCACTATCGTTATTTCCTCAGATATTCTTACCAAACAAAACTTATTTTATATAAACGATACCAGCGGATGGATTTATCATAGCGGCGATGATGCTGCTTATGCTTTGCCAAATTATAACGCTGCCGGATGGAAAACATTAAAGCCTTTCAATATTTCCGAACAATCTGCAGACAGGAACGGGAACATAGAAGGATGGTTTAGGATAAGGCTTATGCCTGACACTGACTTCAGAAACCATTCTTTGAATTTTGTCTATACTTTTTTGAGCGGGAGCGCGGAGGTATATATTAATGGAAAACTTGCCGGTTCTTTTGGAAGCGAAAACGGACACAAGAAATCATTTCAAAAAGTGAATAATATTATCCCGCTGCTACCGGGCTTTATGGAAGCAGGAAAGCCTGCTATAATAGCTATTCACTATAAAAATAAAATCCCCGCTTTTCCGCTAAGTCTTTTATACCACAATAACACGATTAAAATATATTTAGAACTTGCAGGCCCACAGATTTATCAAACGCTCGATAATTATTTTTTTTATAGTGTGCTATGGGTAACTGTCTGCACCTTGCTTGCGTTACTTTTCTGGCTGCTTGCTTTTCAAAACAGAAAAGAAAAAAACATCTTGCTGATTGCGCTTTGCGCTTCTTGCTTTAGTATTTCAGCGTACACATTTTATGCAGAAGAAGTATCAAGCCCGCTTTTCATAAGTTCGTTGTTGATGGATGTAATCACGATCATTTCAAATAGTTTTATTATCATATTAATGATTGCGCTTACAGCCCGCATTTTTACCAATAAGATACCTCGCTTCGTTCGCTACTGTTTTCTGGCATTTATTCTGATGGATGTGTACAACATCGCAGGCACTTATTATAGTGACATTGTTTACACAAGTAGTATCGTTATCGGTGTCATCATTCTCTTTTATTATGTTGTTACTTGCTGGAAAAAAATAAAAGGCGCGCAATGGGCCATTGTTTCAGGCATTCTATGCGCTGCAACTTTTGGCGCAATCTATTTTATTTCCCAGTTGCTCTCTGTTGTAAGCACTTTTCTTATTTTGTCTATCGCATTTCTTTCTTTTCCGTTTTTTTTATTGATATATGTTTCGCTCCGTTTTAGGGAAATCATAAAAGAAGTGAGTGAAAATGCGGCTAAGTTGCTTAAGTTGACAGAAGAAAAAAGACTGCAGTCGTTAAACCAGCAAAAAATATTGCAGCAAGAAGTAGATCGGCAGACAAATGATTTAAGAACCACGCTTGATAATTTAAAATCAACACAGGCACTCCTCATCCAATCAGAAAAGATGGCTTCTCTCGGTGAGCTCACCGCCGGCATTGCGCACGAGATACAAAACCCGTTGAACTTCGTGAATAATTTTAGTGAAGTGAACAGAGAATTGGCAGAAGAATTAAAAGGCGAGTTGGCAGTTGGCAATTCGCAGTTGGCAGCAGAGATTGCGAATGACATCAAAGAAAATTCGGAAAAAATAAATCATCATGGCAAGCGTGCAGATGCAATTGTGAAAGGGATGCTCCAGCACTCACGGTCAAGCGCAGGTGTAAAAGAACCAACAGATATCAATAAGCTTGCTGATGAATATTTGAGATTAGCTTATCATGGCATAAAAGCAAAAGACAATTCTTTCAATGCAACCATGAAAACCGATTTTGACGAAAGTATTGGCAAAATAAATATCATCCCGCAGGATATTGGAAGGGTTCTGTTGAATCTTTATAACAATGCGTTTTATGCAGTAGCAGAGCGAAGAAAGCTATTAGCTGTTAGCTACGAGCCATTAGTTTCGGTTTCTACAAAAAAATCTGAGAATAAGATAACCATCACCGTTAGCGACAATGGAAATGGTATTCCTGCATCAATAAAAGAAAAAATCTTCCAGCCATTCTTTACCACAAAACCAACAGGTCAGGGAACTGGATTGGGATTAAGCCTGAGCTATGATATTATCAAAGCGCATGGCGGGGAAATTAGAGTGGAAACGAAAGATGGCGAGGGAACAACATTTATTATTCAATTGCCGGTTATCTGAACCACGGATTAAACGGATTAAAAGATTGCACGGATATGGATGACAAATTAAAACCCTTACAATAGAAACTATTCGCTTATGAGAAATAAAATATTCTGCCTCCTGCTATTATTGCTGCCGCATGTTCTTGCCCATGCGCAGACAAATGAAATCGACAGCCTGAAAAAACTGCTGCAAGCTGAAACCAGTGACACGAGCCGTGCAAATCTGCTTGGTCGTTTAAGTAATGCATATGCCAATTTAAAACCAGATACAGCTTTGTTGTTAGCACAACAAGGGCTTTCGCTGGCAAGAAATGTAAGCTTTACAAGAGGAGAGGCTTACTGCTTAAATTGTATTGGAAACGCGTTTCTCAGTACAGGCAATTATCCCAAAGCCCTAGAGAGCTTTCTTGAGTCATTAAAAAAAGCAGAATCCATCGGTAGTGAAGCTCAAATGGCAACTGTTCTTGGGAATATTGGTAATGTATATACCAGCGAAGGCGATTACCGGCAAGCCATTAATTATTTTTTAAAAAGTTTAGCCGCTTCCCAACGACTCCATCGTAAGCGGAGTATTGCAATTGTGTTTATAAACATTGGAGACACTTATGAAAAATGGAACATCCTCGATTCTGCAAGATATTATACTGACCAGGCATATACCGGTGCCGTGCAGCTAAAGGATGCAGACATGACTGGCGTCGCCTTAAACAATCTCGGTAATATCTATTCCAAAATGGGGCAGGATGCCATTGCGCTTAATTATTACAGGTCTGATTTTCCATTCGCGAAGCAGGCAGCCGATGATGAGATTAACTGTGAGACTTATCTCGGCATGGCAAAGATTTTTCAAAAGGCGGCGAACACCGATTCGTGTTTGTATTATGCAAAGCTTTCCTTGTTCATTGCAAAAAATGCAGGCTTTACCGACTGGGTAATGAATGCCAGTAATTTTTTGACAAGCTTCTATCGTTCATCACATCAGTTTGACAGCGCTTTTATTTACCAGTCTGCTGCCATCATAGCCAAGGACAGCCTCTTCAGCCAGGAGAAATCAAGAGA
>Ga0207057_1047_pt1 | contig 13959 bp, 12 predicted proteins | sample Alteio_BWMinCont_33_FD_153265 | JGI IMG/M metagenome (GOLD analysis project Ga0207057, IMG submission 153265) | Enriched cells from forest soil in Barre Woods Harvard Forest LTER site, Petersham, Massachusetts, United States -... | ecosystem: Environmental > Terrestrial > Soil > Temperate forest >... | reverse complement strand
GGTTGCTACGCTGCGTTTCAACGAAGACGCATTAAACAAAACGGTCAGCGTCGCGCCCTTTGACGCCTTGGTGACGAATCTGCCCGTGCGGGAGGGCGAGACAGTTGTCGTTGGCATCCAGAACGCGCAAGGATCGACTCTGATGACGCTTGCCGACATGTCGATCATTACTGCCGAGGTCAAGGTGGACGAAACCGACATCGTCAACGTAGCGCTTGGCCAGGAAGCCAATGTGAGCGTGGATGCTCTGCCGGGCAAAGTCTTCAAGGGACACGTGACAGAGGTCGGCGACCAGGCCCTCCTGCGGTCTACGGGCGTTGCTACAAGCCAGTCCACCAGCGGGACAGAGGAGGCCAAGGACTTCAAGGTAGTCGTCACCGTCGATCAGGCTACCGACTTGCTGAAACCCGGGCTTTCGGCCACAGCGAAGATCACAACTGCCAGCAGGGCAAATACTCTCTCGATTCCGATTCAGGCGCTCACGCTTCGCGCTTCCGAGGATACAAAGGAGAAGCCCCATCTTCAGAATGCGTCGACTGCGACGGCTGCGACGTCATCTGCTCCCGACGCGCAAAAACCGCAAGGGGTCTTCGTGTTGCGCACGGACAAGAGCGGCAAGATGCGCGCGCATTTTGTGCCCGTAACGACCGGCATTACCGGCACTACAGATATTGAAGTGACAAGCGGGCTTAAAGAAGGCGATGAGATCGTCACCGGCACATATCGGGTCCTTCGTAATTTGAAAGACAATGCGCTCGTAAAACGGGACACAACTCCGGCTACGATAAATAAAGACGAAAGCGATTCTTCTTCGTCCTCATAGGCATGGGAGAATCAGGAGCAGGTAGATGAGCACCCAGACAACTATGGAAGCGGAAGCGCGAATCATCACCGGTGCAGGAGCTTCGACGGCCGGCGGTCCCGGCCCCGGTGACATCATCGTGGTGCACGACCTGTGGAAGACCTACGACATGGGATCGGAGCAGCAGGTACACGCTCTGCAGGGCGTCTCGCTGCGCATCAAGCAGAACGAATACGTCGCCATCATGGGACCGTCGGGATCGGGCAAATCGACGCTGATGAACCTGATCGGCTGTCTTGATACACCGAGCAAAGGCGAGTACTGGCTCAACGGGCATCTGGTCAGCGATTTGAACGACGACGAGCTGGCCCGCATCCGCAACCGGGAAATCGGCTTCGTCTTCCAGACCTTCAATCTGCTGGCCCGTGCCACGGCCCTGCACAACGTCGAGCTGCCGCTGATCTACAACGGCACTCATGCCGCAGAGCGCATCAAACGGGCGGAAGCAGCCCTGCGCGCTGTCAGTCTGGGCGACCGAATGCAGCACAAGCCGAACGAACTCTCGGGCGGCCAGCGGCAGCGTGTTGCCATTGCACGCGCGCTCATTAACCGGCCTTCCATCATCCTTGCCGACGAGCCGACCGGCAACCTCGATTCAAAGACCGGCGATGAGATCATGGCCCTCTTGGACGAATTGCAGGCTAAGGGGAATACGATTGTGGTGGTGACGCATGAACCGGACATTGCCGAGTACGCGCATCGCGTGGTGATGATTCGTGACGGCAAAATCTTCTCCGACCAGCCTTCGTCGCGTATCCACAAGCCGGCGGGAGATGTTCGTTCATAAGATTTATCTTTCCTGTTCTCAACCTCAGCAAAGAGCGCTCCTTGAGCGCTCTTTTTGCTGCTGCCGTTCCTATTACTTTCTCTCCTTCTGCCGATAGACAGCACAGGCTGTCGTATGTCCGGAGAGCTTAGGGGAGCAGCGGTGGCAAGTGTCACGCAATGGAGTGGGGAGACGGATTCGCTAGCCGATCCGTCGATTACGGCGGAGGCCCGGGCGGGCAGCGGGGAGCCGGTGCGTCTGGGAGACATGGTGGCTCGCAGCCTGATCATGCAGCGGCTGTTCGCGCGTCTGCGTCAGGCTGCGCCGCACCTTCGCATCGCGGCGATCGAAGGCGAGGCCGGCACGGGGAAGACCCTTGCCGCGCGGATGCTGCATGCGTTAGGGCCCGCATCGGCCTCGGCGTTCGTTTCCTGTGCTGCGTCACGGTTTCTATCGGCGGAGACGCAGACCCTGCTCGAAGAAGCTCGCGAAGGCACGCTTTTCCTTGGCCGTCTCAACGATCTCAGCCCTGAGCAACAATCGCGCCTCGTTGACTTCCTCGAATGGTGGGAGCATCGCAGCGGGCGCGACGGGCAGAGCTTCCTGCCGCGGCAATTGTTCGTCAGCTCCTGCAAGCCTCTGCGTCAACTCTCGGCCGGCGGGGAGCTACGCGCCGATCTTTCCTACCGTCTGACAGCTATTCGCTTTGAGCTGCCGCCCCTGCGGGATCGCCGTGACGATATCGGCGTACTGGCCGATTGGTTTGCCACGCGTCATGGAGCGGCTCACGGCAAGGCAGTACGTGGCCTGGGTCCCGGGTCGCTGGCGCGTCTGCTCTCCCACAGTTGGCCCGGAAACGTGCGCGAGCTTGAAACGGTCATCACCAACGCGGCTATGGATTGTCCGGGGCAGTGGATTCGCCCGATCGATATTCCGCCGCTGATGAATGCCACATCTTCGGAGATCGGGCCGGTGAACGATCTTGCGGCTGACGACGACCCGAACCTTGATCGCATGATCTTGCGGCACATCAACCAGGTGCTGGCCAAAACCGCCGGAAATAAGCTGCGCGCTGCGCGGCTACTCGGGATCAGCCGATCTACCTTGTATCGATTGCTAAGCTCCGGCGGCCTCGCTACCCAGTAAGGAGGACCCCTCCCCTGTTTGTACGGAGATCGTTTATTTTCAATGGGTTACGAGACGTGTTTTGTACGGAGATCTTTTAGAATCAGTTGTTTACAAATCCTGCCGTTTCCTGGTGGAGTTTACGGCTAAGTCTGCTTTCTTCCTCCGGCTCGGCCCCCCCGGGATATCTGGCTAAATTCGTCTTTCTACGGTACTTGACTGCATCATCTGCTGCGAAAAAAGAAAACGCCCGCGGGCGTTTCTCTAGCTGTATTTAGTTTAGCAACTTTGGGCGTAATTGTACGCCAAAGTTCCTCGTGTTTTTCCTGTTTAGAATGTGCGGGTTGAAAACTTTCTTTGGGGTTGGGGGCTTGACATCCGCTTCCGGAGCCATCAGGCCCTCGCCACAGGTTTCGTCCGCGGACGCAACCTGGCCGTTTCACATCGCAGTCTCGGAAAGACCTGCCCGGAAGGACCTGAAAGACCAGCTCCGAAATCGTATTAATGTTGGCTCAAAGCCCACACATACGCAGCCACAGCCGATGCCTGATCCGGTGTGAGTTCAGCTCCTCCCATGGCCGGCATAGCGCTGCGATATTGCTTGGGCGTCGGCACTCCATCGGTGATCGTTTTAGTGATTCCCGCCCAGCTGCCATCGCCCCACAACCATTTATTCTTCGTCAGGTCAGGCCCCAGCGGAGTCCCGGTAGCGTTCTCGCCATGGCAAGCTGTGCATGTCCCGCCGGCGACTTCGCCGTGGTAGATGCGGTTGCCCAGCGCAACCATTTCCTGCGTCGCTCCAGGAGGAACCGGAAGATTGACCGCGGCGCCGGCATCAGGATGGGTGCCCTCTGGCGGTTTTGCCTGGGCCCGGACGATATCGCCAGCCGAAGAGGTCAAACTCGGGCAAGGAGTGAACTTCGCCTCCCCGGCGTTCGCATCGGAGCCACCGATGTAAGTAATTTTGTATATCCGCCCTTTCATATCGTCGGCAACAAAAAGTGATCCGTCCGGCCCGACCGCGACGCCCGACGGGCGATATACGGCTCCTTCCGGTGACTCGACCGACCCCGCAAAACCATCGGCGAAAATTTCGCACCCGCCAGCCGACCGATTGCCAGCCAGCGGCTGGAAGACTACGTTGTAGCCGCCCTGCGCATAGGGCGCACGATCCCACGATCCGTGAAAGGCAATAAAGACACCGTTGCGGTATCGGGCAGGAAACTGCTTCTGGTCATAGAAGACCATGCCGTTTGGCGCCCAGTGAGCGGGTTGTGCTGCTACCGGACCGATCTTGCTGGCGCAAACACCGATGGAATGGCCGCCGTCCCCGCCATACTCCGGCGCCAGAACCAGTTTCCCCTGCCACGGATCGTAATAGCACTCCGGCCAGCCATAGTCGCCGCCCTGCTTCAAGAGCAACACTTCTTCCGAGGGCAATGTCGCTTCCTGGTCCGGCTTGTAGAGATCGGGCCAATTCGCATGGAGCTGGTCTCGCCCATGCTGGGTCACGAAGATGCGATGGCCGGCCGTGTCGACCCCGAAGCCCTCGGCGTTGCGTATCCCGGTAGCGTAGCGGTCGGCGGGTGAGAACTTCTGATCGGTTTTCTTCGCGTCGTACCGCCAGATGCCGCCGCGGGTCTCAAGTTCCTTGCAGGGATCGATGCCCGGCGACTTGAGCGTCCGGTTCTTCACCTGGCAGGCATTGGTTGCCGTGCCAACATCTACGTAGAGAAGTCCATCGGCGGTGATGATGAAGGGATGCATCGGATGGTCGCCGCCCAGAGGCAATCCGGAGACCACGGTAGTCGCAGGACCCTGCGGTACGAGCGAGCCCGCAGGCATGGAATACCGCACGATGCGATCGTTGACCTCCGCGTAAATCGAGTCGTTGTAGAGGGCAATGCCGGTACCGCCAGCTGCCCCGGTCTTGGCGGTTTCACCGAAGCGCTCAATCACGTCGGCTTTTCCCGAACCGCTTTTGTCCTGGAGCGCGACGAGAAAACCACCTTCATGTGACGTCTCGTTGGGGGGATAGTAGTCACCGGACCATGTGTTCACGTAAACCACCCCGTTCGGGGTGACCACCATATGGCGGGCGTGGCCGATGCCGTCCGCAAAGATGGTTGCGCAAAATCCCGGCGGTAACTTCAACCCGCTGTCATTTTTGGGACATGACTGGCTTCCAGCCCCTGAATCGGCAGTTGACTGGTTTTGATTGGCCGCTACAGAACCAATCAGCGAGAATGCGCCGAATGCGCCGAGCGCAACGGTCACCGAGAAAAGAACCCGATACAAGCCGAGCGATCGCATGGAACTCTCCCTGGATAGTCGAGTTGTTGCTGCCTATTTAAATGTACAACTCCAGGCCCTGGTAGATCCGATGATGTAGTTTCCGATTAAGTACGGGACATCAGGACGATTGCGGTCTTTGTCAGGTTTTGGCGTGCGTTTCCTCCAGAGGAACGATGCGGCCCGCGGCGCGAAGATAGCGGAAGAGGTGGTCCAGGGGTGACTTTGGAAGGAAATCGTCGAGGGTCAGGAAATCGCGGCTGGGAGACTCCCGCAAAAGACCTTCCGGCAGGCCGCCGAGCGCGGCGACCAACGATTCCTTGCGCATAGGAGCGACATAGATTGTCACATCGGTGAAGAGCAATCGGCCCATGTTTTCCAACACGGCGCCGGGCAAGGACAGATACACCCTTTCTTCCATGTTCTGAAGAAACATAGAGATCCAGAGAATCAGCCGGATGGGCTCAGAGGTGTAGCGGCGAAGGTAATTGAGGACCTCGTAGCCCTCCAGGTAATTGTTGACGACAACAGTGCCTAAAGGGGCAAGCTGCTCGACCAGGGCCAGCAGTTCCGCGTTATCAGAGGCAGCCGAGCCTTCGAGATTCTGAGTTGTGACCTCGAGGATGGCTAAAGGTTCGCGGTCGGAGGGAATCCCTTCAGCCAGGAACTTCTGTCGCGCGGCCTGAAGGGTTTCGGCGGCAGATGGGCCGGGATGGCCGCGTAAAGTACGCTGCACGATGAGGGGACGCTTGCGAAGGGGAGTGGCCGGCTCGACCACCTGGGCCTTGGAATCGAAAACCAGGGCATGGGACATGCCGGCGCGGAGCAACTCCAGGCACCAGAGGCGGGAGTCTGCACCAGCGAAAACAGGGCCAGTTAGTTCGAGAACGTCGATTTCGATCCGTTCGAGGGATAAATCGTCGAACAGGCCGGCCAGAAAGGCCTCAGGGGAAGATCGCTGGTGATGGGAGGCATAGATCAGATTCACGCCGAGCGTGCCAATGGCCTGCTGTTGGAGCTGCGCGGTCGAGTCCCCGAGATTGATATGGAGAAGAATCTGATTGGGCTGCCCCCCGGGTTCGTCCTGGAAGCGGAAACCGAGCCAGCCGTGTTGCTCGTTGGTTCCCTGGTAATTTCGGGTGGCGATGGTGTCCGCAAAAGCGAAAAATCGGGTATGGGCGCCGCGAGCTTCGGCGAGGCGAGCGAGGAGGAGCTGATATTCGTGGTCGAGCATGGCCAGGAGGCGCTCTTTGGAGACATAGCGCGTGCCAGCGCCGTACGTATCGTCGCTGACGGTCTTGTCGTACGCCGAGATGGCTTGCGCGACCGTTCCCGAGGCCGCGCCAACGCTCAGAAACCAACGGGCCACCTCCTGACCGGCTCCAATCTCGGCAAACGTCCCGTAGAAGGAACCCTCCAGATTGATGGCCAGGGCTTTGGCATGAATGTCGGTGGATTGCTGGGGTGTGGGGGCGGACATAGGCGGCTCCGTTTTGCAGAATTCAGGATGGGCGGGAGTATAGCGCAGAATGGGCGCAGGCGATTGGCCCTTGCATGCAGAGCCAGCTGGTTCGGATGAATTCCTTTTGGGTTCCTGCTTTTCCACCCGTTTTCGTGCTGATCGCTCCTTTTACTTCAGCCTTGTCTCGCAGCTCCCGGCACCTCGCCTTCCAGCGAAGACAGTCAACCAGGCTGACCCTGTTACACTGCGCTTTAAGCCATCATTGCTATGAAGAAACTGCTTTCCGTAACCCTTGCCTCCTTTCTGTTCCTTCCAACTCCCAATCACGGATTTGCGCAAGCCGCGCAGAGTGCGGCTGACCGCAGGAAAGCGCTTAGCGCGCTTTTTGCGGACATGTGGGAAGACAGGCTGGAACACTCGCCTGAATTTGCTTCCTCGATCGGCGACAAGCGCTGGAACGATCAGCTCACCGACTATTCGGTTGCTGCGTACAACGATCGGCTGGCGCGCGGTCGCCAATATCTGCTGCGCCTGGGTTCGATCGACACAACAGGACTGAGCGACCAGGAGCAGCTGAGCAAGGACCTGATGGCGCGCGAGCTTGCCGAGGATCAGGAAGGGGCAGTGTTCAAGCCATGGGAGATGCCCGTCGACCAGTTCAACGGCCTGCAGTCGTCTTTGCCACAGATGGTCTCTGTCCTGAGCTTCGATTCGGTCAAGGACTACGACGATTACATATCTCGGCTCAAGAAGATGCCGACGGCGTTTCAGCAGATTACCGACAACATGATGACCGGCATTGACGACCAGCGGGTGCCGCCGAAGTATCTGCTGGAAAAGGTGCTGGTGCAGGTGAATACGATTGCGCAGCAGAAGCCGGAAGAGACGCCGTTTGCTCGACCGCTTACGAAATTTCCCGCGTCTGTTTCGGCGGCTGACCAGGCGCGGATCAAGGCTGAGGTGCTGGATGCGATCCAGAAGCAGGTGCAGCCCGCCTACACGCGCTTCGCCAAGTTTCTGCAGGGCGTGTATATCCCGGCGGGGCGCGCCGAGCCCGGTGTGTGGTCGCTTCCTAATGGCGACAAGTATTATGCCTTTCGCGTGCGCCAGAGCACGACGACCGATCTGACGCCGGACCAGATTCATCAAATCGGGCTTGACGAGGTGAAGCGCGACGAGGCGGAGATGCTGGTTATTGCGCAGAAGCTCGGCTTTAAGGATCTTGTGTCTCTGCGCGCATCGATCGCGAGCAATCCCACGCTGCACGCGAAGACCAAAGACCAGCTGCTCGATCTCTATCGCCATGACATCGACCAGATGAAGGGGAAGTTGCCGGACATCTTCGGCCGGCTGCCGAAGGCGCCGCTCACGGTCGATGCGGTGCCAGCCTTCATCGAAAAAGACCAGGCGCCTGCCTACTACGACCACGGAACGCCGGACGGCAAGCGTCCGGGGACGGTCTACGTGAACACGTATGACTTCGAGCATCGCTCGCTTGCCAATGTTGAGTCGATTGCTTACCACGAAGGACTGCCGGGGCACCACCTGCAAATATCGATCGCTCAGGAGCTGACGGGGCTGCCTGAGTTCCGGAAATATATGCATTACACCGCATACACCGAGGGCTGGGGTCTGTATGCGGAACACCTTGGTAAAGATGTCGGCTTCTACCAGGACCCGTATTCCGACTATGGACGCCTTGAAGCGGATGTCTTCCGCGCGATCCGTCTCGTCGTCGACACTGGCGTGCACTCGAAACATTGGACGCGCGACCAGATGGTGGCCTATTTCAAGGAGCACTCGGGGCTGGATGATGCGACGATCAACGCTGAAGTCGACCGCTACGTCGCATGGCCGGCGCAGGCGCTGGGCTACAAGATGGGCCAGCTCAAAATTCTGGAGCTGCGGGCTCGGGCGCAGAAAGAACTTGGTCCTAAGTTCGATCTGAAGGCGTTTCATGATGAGGTGCTGGATTCGGGGGCGCTGCCGCTGGATGTTCTGGATGAGCGCGTGACAGCGTGGATTGCGCAGCAGAAAGGGAAGTAGCGGTCGTGTAGTCTAGGAGGCAAGATGAACGAAGACCTTTCTCAGCTACGGGTCGCGATTTTAGGCGCTGGCAAAATGGGCGGCATTCTGTTGCAGGCCTTTCTGAAACAGCTTTTCAGGCAGGAGCAACTTGTCGCGACGGTTGCTCATGAAGAGCGGGCGCAGGTGCTCTCGGCGCAGTGGGGCGTCGAGGTGACGACGGACAACGTCGCCGCCGCAAAGGGCGCCGACCTGATTCTGCTGGGCGTAAAGCCCTTCCAGGTGGCCGATCTGGTCAGACAGATCAAGCCTGCGCTCAGCGCCGAGAAGATGCTGATCTCCTTCGCGACGGGTGTGAAGACCAGCACGATGGAGGAGGCTTCCGGAATCGCCATTCCGGTGATCCGTTCAATGCCGAACACGCCTTCGATGCTGGGTGTCGGCATGACGGCCCTCTGCCGGGGCAAGCATGTCACCGATGCGCAGATGCTGCTAGCGTCGCGTATCTTTGAGACGATTGGCCGCACGGTGATTGTGGATGAGAAGCATATGGACGCGGTGACGGCGCTCTCGGCGTCGGGTCCGGCATACATCTACATCGTTATCGAATCGCTTGCCGAGGCGGGCGTGAAAGTGGGATTGCCGCGCGATACGGCCACCTTGCTGGCGGCGCAGATGACCTTCGGCGCGTCGAAGATGGTGCTCGACACGGGGTATCATCCGGCGCTGCTCAAGGACGCTGTTACGACGCCCGCAGGTTGCACGATCGACGGCATTCTTGAACTGGAGGAGGGGGGATTGCGCGTGACCTTGATAAAAGCGGTGATGCGCGCCGCGCAGCGTGCTAAGGAATTGGCTGCGGGCTGATCTGCTTGGGAAGACGAACCGCTGACGCATTCACGCTGAAGTCCCCGGGCTTATCTTTTTTCCAATCCTCGAACGACTCTTCAAGTGTGTATTGGTAGGAGTATCCAAGCTCCTGCAATCTGCGCGGTTCGATATTCGTCGAGCGGTAAAGCTTGCGGATGCGCGTTGGCGAGATCGGCTGTTTGATGCCGAATATGTTGGCCACAAAATCGATGGGATAGGAAATGCCGAGGAGCAATCCTCGAGGAATTGAGAGAGGCGCGCGTCTGATTCCGCCAACCCTGCGGATGGCATCTACGTATTCGCTCAGCGCTGGCGTCGGGTGCACTGAGAAGTTCAGCAAAGTTACGCCCTCGCCGTTCTCTTTCTGGTGGTCGATGCCAAAGAGAAACACATTGCTCAGCTCCTTTACATACCCGCCCGCTTTGCGTGTTTCTTTGTTCCCCATGTATGCGAAGTAGCCTTTCATGAGGCTGTGCACAAGGCGTGAGACGTTTCCGCCTTCGCCGGGGCCGAAGACCACTCCTGGGCGCACGATGAGAAGCATTCTTCCGGGCGCAGCCATCTGCCACGCGGTGTGCATCTTCTCGGCAACGAGCTTTGAGCCGCCGTAGGGAGTTTCAGGGACGGGCAACGATCCTTCGTGCTTGCTTTCCTCTGAAACCTCATACGGAGAAATAGAGCTGGTGAAAACGATGTGGTTGCAATTGACTGCATCGGCGTAGCTGCAAACATGCGTAGCGCCGAGCAGATTTGTCTCATAGTATTCGCGCGGCTGGTGACCCGGCTCACGATGGACGGCGGCGAAATTGAAGATGAGATCGGCTTTCGGCAGTGTATTTAGTGGCACCGGCTGTCGAATATCGTGCTGTACAAAGCGGGCTTTGCCTGATCGCAGAGCAGCCTGCAGGGTCGCGGCATACGAATCTGTCCGCGGCGGGCAGATATCGACGACTACAACCTGTTCGACACCGATTTCCTGCAGGAGTCGCTGCGCGGTGTGGGTGCCGATAAAACCTGTGCCTCCAAAGATGACGACTTGTTTCAAACCTGGTTCCTTCGGGCAAATGCTGCCGGGGGTCTATTCGCGATTTCCGGGGAGAGTCGGTACGTCAGTGATTGGTTACGAGCTTCGTTCATGCCTGAATCAAATTCAAGAAGCGATCCGCGATGTATCGAATATTAAAATTCCGCTCGGCATAGGCGCGTGCCTGTTGCGCATGTGCAATTCTTTGATCGGGCTTGTCGATGAATTCTCGCGCGGCGGCAACGAAATCTTCGGGAGAATCCGGTGAGACCAGGAGCCCTGCCTTTGCCGCTCGAATCACTCTCGCGGCTTGATTCACGTTGGGTGCGGCCATCAGGACAGCACGTCCCGCACACAGGTATGAGAGCGTTTTTGAGGGAACCGCAAAGCTGCCAGCATCGGAATCGAGCAGCGCGATGAGAACGTCGGCGGCCGCCATGACTTCCGAGAGCCGCTCGTATGGCTGAAAGGGCTGCAGACGGAAGGCTTCCGGGCTGAGGTCTTTTGTCTGGTCGCGCAGCCAGTCTGCGCCTGCGCCGGCGGCATTTACGATGAGAATCGCTTCGCGCGTTTCGTTCAAATGCTTTGCCAGATGCAGCAAGAGCTCCGGGCGGTGCTTCATGCCGAGCGTGCCTGAGTACATGAAGCAAAATTTGTCCGCCACGCCACTTTCGCGTGCCCAGGGATTGTCTTTCGACATCGGCGTGATTTCGTCGAGCGGGGACCAGTTCTCGATGAGGTGGATTTTGCTTTCTTCGATTCCCCAGTTCTTTACGTAATCGACAAAGCTGTCAGAGATGCAGACGATCGAATCTGACTCACGGAGGAGCTTCTTTTCCAGGGACTCATAGTAGGCGCCGCCAATGTTTGCCAGAAATTTTTGTTTGCGCGCCAGAACAAAACGCACGGCCATGCTGTACACGTCCTGCAGCCAGTAGATGAATTTCGCGTTCTGTTTTCGGGCGGCTTTCAGCAGGATTCTCTGGGCGTCCAGCGGCATGTTGGCGGAAAGGACGACATCGGGCTTGAATTTGCTCACAGCATCAGCGACGACCATTCCGTATTCAATGTCAGACGCTCGGCGGCTCCGGATGGAGTGCTTCTCGAACGCTCTCTTGATGTTGAGCCCGGAGATATTCAGATGGTTGGAGGTGCTGGCGGCTTCGACGGCGCCTTTTGGCGTAGAGGTATTGCCTGAGAAATAAACGTGCTCGACTTCGTGACCACGAATTACGAGTTCACGGCTTAACTGGATCTGAAACGGGTGACCGCAAAACTCGTTGACGAAAATCCGCATCCACTGACCTGACCAAAGTCGTACAAAAATAAGGCTAAAGGTCAGTTTACCGAGAAAGAGGCAGGGATTCTACTCTAATCTTGCCTGCCTGAGCGTTCTTTGCATGGAGTTACTGCGGCGAGGCAGAGTAGTCGTTCACCTTTTGGTTCGCTTCTTTGCTCTTGTCCTTTGCTTTCTGGGTGGCTTCCTTGTTGGTGTCTTTTACTTTGGTTGAAGGTTGCTTGTCCGGGTCGAAGACTTTCTGAGTACCTTCCTTGGTCTTGTCGTAGGCCTTGGTCGAGCCTTCCTTGGTCTTGTCATAGGCTGTTGTGGAGCCTTCCTTCGTTTTGTGATATCCGGTGGTCGTGCCTTTCTTAACGCCATTGCCGGCGCTCTTCGCGGCGTTTTTCGTATCGGTTCCGGCGGTCTTCATATCCTGCGAAGCGCTCGAATCGGATTGGGCGACGGACACGGCATAAGTGCCGAAAACTAAAGCGGATGACAGCACTAATGGCGTAAAACGCTTGATCGTGGGTGGGATTTTCATCACGTAAGGTGAGATTCGTCGTCTATTGCACGAGTTGTAGCGCCGGAGCGGTTAGAATCATTGGCAGGCAGGCAACTTTCTAGTGACGACGAGCGCATTTCCGCTTTACTCGGCTGAGGCTGGCCATTTGAAGGGAGTGCAGCGCTTTGCCTGGGCTGTTCTTGTCTATAACGTCGCCGTGATTCTGTGGGGATCGATCGTGCGCGCGACCGGCTCCGGCGCAGGGTGCGGCGAACATTGGCCGCTTTGTAACGGGACGGTGATTCAGCATTCGCCTCGCATCGAGACGATGATCGAACTGGCGCATCGAGCGATGAGCGGCATTGCCTTAATCGCGATGCTGGCGCTGGTGGTGTGGACGTTTGCGGCGACTGCGAAGCGCCACATCTCACGCACCTGGGTTGTTGCGGCTGCCGTATTGACCTTCAACGAAGCGCTTCTCGGAGCGCTTCTTGTGCTTCTAGGCAAGGTGGCGCACGACCAGTCGGCGTCGCGCGCGGTGTATTTGTCGCTGCATCTGGCAAACACGCTGCTGCTGCTAGCGGCACTCGCGCTTACGGCTCATTTCCTGTCGCGGTCGATGGGGTTTATGCGGGGGAGTGTCGAGTATCGCTCAGTGGGCATTGCCTTGGTCGGGTTGTTGGCGACGCTTCTTGTCGGAGTCAGTGGTTCGCTGGCTGCGCTTGGCGATACGCTGTTTCCTGCTACTTCTTTGCGGTCGGCGCTGGCGCAGGATTTTTCGTCAACCAGTGCGTGGCTGCTGCGGATTCGCTGGCTTCATCCGACGATGGCGTTTCTTGCGGGCGCATTCATCTGCTGGCTGATCTTTGCGGGCGCGTGGAGGGGTAGGAATCGCATGCTGGCGATCGGCGTTGTGAGCTTGCTCGGGTTGCAGTATCTGCTTGGCGCTGCCGATATCTTTTTGCTGGCTCCCATGTGGATGCAGATTGTGCACCTGCTGGGCGCGGATGTTTTGTGGATTACGCTGGTGGTGCTTACGGCGCGGCTGTGCGTGGTTCCGATCGGGTGCACGGAAGGCCTCTGCCGCGTGTAGGTTTCGTGCTTCTCAGCTTTCCTTTAGCCCTTGTAAGAGAACCTGTCTCATAAAATGTATCCGTGGCAGCCCGTCACGATGGAGCAATCGACACCCTGTCCAAAATGACAGTTTCCTAGAGCCCAAAATGGGTCCAATATCTTTACCGATGGGCAATGACTACTGAACGGAGATTACTCAAATGAGATGCCGGCTTGCTCTCGTTGCGGTCACAATGTTGCTTGTGACCAGTATCCCGCTATTTGCAAAAGGTTCTTCAGGAGCATCCACTGATGAGGCCTATTGGGTAGAATACTGGTCAAAACCACCAGTGGCTCTCTATGGTTCCGCGGAGGAAGCCTTCTACCAAAACATGCACGAGATCAGGTTTGCCCATGATCGCTTTGACCATGCATTGGACGAGAATGCGCTAAATGCCGATGTCCAATGGTTGAAGGATCATCCAAATGATCGCTTTTTCATCGACGGTTACACCTCTGCGACGGGCAGCGAAGCCTACAATCTGAAACTCTCGGGAGAACGAGCGTGGTGGATCAGTCAAGTTCTGATACGTAAGGGCATTGCGGCCGATCGGATCGTGCTGGTTGTGCCTTGGGGGAAGTTATATCCAGCTTGTTTAGAAAACACCGAAGAGTGCCATGCCAAGAACCGGGTCG
>Ga0207057_1185_pt1 | contig 14325 bp, 11 predicted proteins | sample Alteio_BWMinCont_33_FD_153265 | JGI IMG/M metagenome (GOLD analysis project Ga0207057, IMG submission 153265) | Enriched cells from forest soil in Barre Woods Harvard Forest LTER site, Petersham, Massachusetts, United States -... | ecosystem: Environmental > Terrestrial > Soil > Temperate forest >... | reverse complement strand
AATCCAGCGAGGTTGAATTTCCCTCACCGATTCGTCCACGACCTTGTCCAGAAGCACTTTGAACAACAGGAACTCATTGTCGGGTCCAATCTGTTTCGCGGTTTCAGACCAGAAGGCAGCCTGATCCATGCCGTTGTGGATCCGCTTGACCGTGCTGTAGACGTCCATCGTGAACTCCTTGGTCATCAGGACGTCCTGTTTTGTGCCGATGCTTGTAAGATGCCCGCCTACGAAGGTGTCGAAGTCGTAGGCAAGCAGCTGATCGAATACCTTCAGGTACTCATGAAAGTTTGTTGTGATATCGAATCCCGAAAAAGGAGCATAGCCGGGAGTTACGCAGTCAATCGCCATTATGAATTTCGCCTGAGGGACATAGATGAAGAGATCGCCTTCATTCGAGTGATAATCGTGGCGGGTGAGCTCGACAGTCTTGCCGCCAAGCGAGATCGTCTTCTCTGTCTTGAATGTTACGTTTGGCACTAATCGATTCGGATCGTTCATCTCTTTCAGGAAATCGGCGACCGTGTCCAGTGCAACGATTTGCAGACCTTTGATGTCCTTGAAAGCCGCCGAACCGCCGATGTGATCCTTATGCGTGTGCGAGTAGACAAGTATCTTGATCGGTTTGTCGGTTACTTTTGCAATGGCTGAGGGAATGCTCTTGCCGAAGCTCGCCGGCGCATCGAAGACGATGACGCCCTCATCCGTTACAAGAAATGCGGATTGCCACCCGTTGTCGGAGACGACGTATACGCCTCCACCAACGCTTTTGACCGCATATCCAAGTTTTGGATCGATCTTCCAGAACTGCGCCTTCACAGATGGCAAAACAGGAACATACTGCTGCAGCGCCTCGGGCGAGTCCTCGGGGGGAAGTTGCATCGATGCTTGTTGCGAAGACTGAGCTAATAGGTGAACGCACAGCATGGCAACAAACGCGAGAATGCACGTGTGCCTCTTCATTGAAGGCCTCCTTGTGGTTGACGATGAGTGATGTGGAGTAATTACGCTTTAAGCGCGAGGTGGATTCGTGGTCGAAAAGCAGTAACGCGCAATCTTCCAGGCGCCATCGATCTTCTGGAAGATGAAGAGTTCCTGATTTGCTTCCGGACTGCTGGTGCCTGTCGCGTTGACTTTGACTATTCCGGCCGAGTTGGTGCGCGCAAATGCCCAGGCTGGGGCAACCTGCACGACTTCGGCAACCGTGAACTCGACCTTCAGCGTGATTGTTGCGAAGACCGCGAGATACAATTTGCGAACAGCATCGGTCCCAATGCTGAACGGAAAGTGCTGCGGCATGAACACGCCGTCGGTAGCATAGATCTTCATCACGGCATCGGTGTCTGATTGGTTTAACGCATCTTGATATTGCGCGAGCACATCGGCGACGGCCTTTTCGTCTGCATTCATCATTTCGGCCCTCGGAGTCTGGTTTTGCGTTCAAAAGGAAGATAAGGCTTATCCCGCATGCGCGATAAGCGGGGTAAACTGGGAATCACATTTCCATAATTGGAATAATGACGATGGACCTCAATTCGCTGATGATCTTTGCCAGAGTCGTTGAAGTGAACAGCTTTTCTGAGGCGGCCCGCCGCCTCAAGATGCCCGTTTCCACCGTGAGCCGCCGCGTTGCTGAGCTGGAGGATCAACTCGGGGTTCGTCTGCTTGAACGCTCGACACGCAGGTTGAGGCTCACCGATGTCGGTTCCGAAGTGCTGGAGCATGCCCGGCACAGCGCAGAACTGAGTGAAGCGGTCGATGGGATTGTCTCGAACCACCTGGCGAACGTCTCAGGATCCCTGCGGCTTTCCGCGCCACCCAGCATCTCCGACTCATTGCTTGCGCCGTTGCTCGTCGCATTCCAGGCGTCCTATCCCAATGTGCGCGTGCAGGTTTTCATTACCGATCGGATTGTCGATCAGATCGCCGAGGGAGTCGATCTGGCGTTCAGGGTAGGCGAACTCGAGGATTCGTCGCTGATTGCGCGCAGGCTTCTGACCTACCGTCATGAGCTTGTCGCGAGCCCTGCCTATCTCAAGAAATGCAAGGTGCCCAAATCACCACGAGATCTGCTTGAACACCGGCTGCTAGCCTTCTCGTTTTGGAGGCCCGAGAAGATATGGAACTTTGTTCAGTCGAATGGAAAAGACAAGGAGACGATCACCTTCCAGCCTTACCTCACGATTAACGAATACCGGGGCCTGGCGACCGCTCTGCTCGCCGGGGTCGGGATCGGCGATCTGCCACCGATTGTGCAGCCCGAATTGCTGCGCGAAGGGCGCCTCGTCGAGGTCATGCCGAAGTGGCACTTCCCAAACTTCAATCTTTCGCTGGTCCATCACGGAAATCGTTACGTACCGCGGCCGGTGCGCGTCTTCAAGGAATTCGCGGCGCAGATGGCTTCAACACTTTTTCCGAAGCTTCCGGCGTAAGGCCTCCGTCCGCATGGAGCATTTGGACAACCGTTTGGACACTTATCAGGGGCGTGGGTGGACATTAGATCAGCCATTCGACATGCTACCTCCTTGAAGACTTCAATACTCGCTTCGGCCCAAGCAGGCGTGTCAGTCATTGATCTGTTCAGGTCGATTTGGGCCACATTGCTCGCGGCTGCCAAGTGTCCGAGATGCGGACTATTCGGCAACTTGCCTTGAGCTCACTTGTCGATGCGTGACTTGGAGATTTCGTATTCATTGAGACGGGGCCGAATGAACTGGCCAGTAGAATAGGACAGATGCAGCCCCAGCGCTCAGACGATATTGACGCACTCGATCGCGCTACTTCCGCGTTCCTCAGCGTGCGCTCGCGGCTCTTCGGCATCGCCTACCGCATGCTCGGCACTGCCTCCGAAGCGGAGGACATTGTTCAGGATGTCTGGCTGCGATGGCAATCCACCGACCGAAGCGTCGTTCGGGATGCGACGGCATTTCTCGTAACGACGACGGTGCGGCTGGCGATCAACCTTGCGCAGTCCGCGCGCTCCCGCCGGGAAACATACATCGGCCCCTGGCTCCCGGAGCCCGTAGACACCGCTGCCGATCCTACCCTTGGAGCAGATCGCGGTGAAGCATTGGAGCTGGCAGTTCTCATTTTGCTCGAAAAACTCTCGCCCAATGAGCGTGCCGCCTACGTTCTTCGCGAGGCTTTTGACTATTCTTATAGTGATATCGCGGAGATTCTTCAACTCACAGAGCCGAATACGCGTCAGTTGGTGACCCGCGCACGCAAACATATTGCCGACGGGCGGCGAGCACAAGTAAGCTCCACCGAGCATCGCCGTTTTCTCGAGGCCTTCCTCTCCGCGGCACAACAGGGAGACTTCACCGAGCTAAAAAGTCTCTTTACCGAGGACGTTGTTTCCATCACCGATGGTGGTGGAATCACCGGAGCGGCACGCATTCCTGTTCTCGGACGTGAGCGCGTGGCGAAGTTCATCGCTACCGTCTCTTCACATATCTGGGCGGAATTGACTCTCACGCGGATGCAGGTAAACGGGCAATCCTCCGTGCTTATGGAGCGCGGTGGCGCCGCCTATGTACTTCTTGCAATGGATGTCTCGCCGCAGGGCATCAGTCAAATCATGTGGGTCATGAATCCGGCAAAGCTCGCCGCAATCTCACGTTCGTTGCAGGCGTCTAGCCAACCATAGGCGCGTCAGTTGCATCACGCAAAATAACTCCGCCTGCTCTCCGCAATCGAAGAATGCATGTCACAAAACAAGCCCCTGTCAGGTCCTTGCTGATACATAAGCCCGCTCTGCATCAGCAGCTGATTCGGGCGATGAGAAAGGAGCCATATCGATTGAAAACATTATTGATACTGCTGTGCCTTATGTCCGGCCCGCTGATGGCCCAGCAGGAAGCAAAAGTCACCCCGCTTATGTCGAAGGATTTGACGGACTTCCCCGGCAAAGAAGGCCTGATGATTAACGTCGAATATCCGCCGGGCGCTTCGGACCCCATTCATCGGCGCAATGCTCACGCGTTTCTCTATGTGCTCGAGGGGGCCATCGTGATGCAGGTAGAAGGTGGAAAACCTGTCACCCTGACACCCGGACAGACCTTCTATGAAGGTCCCAGCGACGTTCACATCGTTGGGCGAAATGCCAGCAATACCAAACCGGCCAAATTTATCGTTTTCCTGGTCAAAGACAAAGGTGCGCCTGTTCTGATTCCGGTGATGTAGCTCCTGCGGCTAACCCGGTATCCCAACCTGAGAACTCAATCACTCCTCTCCGAGGAATTGGATTTACAACGTGCTCGATGCAGAGCACCGCGAAAGGATTAGTCATGAAAATCGTAGTCATTGGCGGTAGTGGACTTATAGGGTCAAAGCTTGTCACGAGGCTTCGTGAACAGGGACACGAAGCGGTAGCGGCATCACCAAAGTCCGGTGTCAACACGCTCACCGGCGAGGGACTGGCAGAAGTGCTGAAAGGTGCATCGGCAGTCGTGGACGTATCCAATGCTCCGGTATGGGAAGACGCGGCTGTGTTGAATTTCTTTGAGACGTCAACGCGTAATCTCCTCGCCGCCGAAACAGCTGCGGGTGTGGGACATCACGTTGCCTTGTCCGTAGTAGGAACGGAACGTCTGCTTGAAAGCGGCTACTTCCGTGCAAAGATCGCACAGGAAAACCTGATCACAGCTTCATCCATCCCTTACTCCATCGTTCGCGCGACGCAGTTCTATGAATTCGTCAAGGGCATTGCCGATTTTTCAACCAAGGAAAATGAGGTGCACCTGCCCACTGCACTTATCCAACCGATGGCAGCTGACGATGTCGCCAGCGCGGTAGGCCGCGTCGCGACGGGCTCACCCGTGAATGGCATCGTAGAGGTTGGGGGGGCCGGAACAGTTTCACCTCGATGAACTTATCCGGCAAGGCCTGGCCGCATACAAGGATCCGCGAAAAGTTGTCGCCGACCCGGAGGCGACGTACTATGGCATAAAGGTGAACGAACGCGCGCTCGTTCCCGAAAGCAACGCAACGCTCGGAAAGATACGCTTCGACGAATGGCTTGCCCAACCTGTTTCGGTTTAGAGAGATAAGTCGCCGAATCTCCATTTATGACGCAGCCTCACCGCGGCACATCCTCGATAAGCATTAGATGGTCATCAAACCATACGCAGAATCGGCATCATATCTGATGCCGGTCCTGCAAAAAGGAGGCGGCTCTTATTGCAGGTGGCAACAGTGGCATCGGTCTTGCTACAGCCCGACTTTTCATTGCGGAGGGCGCGCAGGTTGCCATTACTGGTCGCGACCAGAAGATGCTCGATGAAGAAAGATGACGAAGGGCAAGCTTCGACAGCTCTTGACCTAGCTCTTGGCGAATCGGATCGATTCAGTCAAGCGATTGGAGCATGCGATGGACACGTTCGAACAACCGATGACAACGCACCGTATCGGAACGGGAGGCCGGGGATCGCTAGAGAACTTCAGAGCCCGTCGGCGGGCGTTTCGCGCTCTGCACGAGGCAGGCTGTTTCGTGATTCCGAATCCGTGGGACGTCGGCTCTGGACGGTACTTGCAGCAGCTCGGATTCCCCGCGCTGGCGACGACCAGCGCGGGCTTTGCGTTCTCGCAGGGGCTGCCTGACTCCGAAGGTGCGCTCACTTGTGAGCGCAACCTGGCATACATAGCCGATATCGCGGGCGCGGTCGATGTTCCGGTCAATGCGGACTTCGCGTCTGGCTACGGAGCGTCACCGCAAGATGTGGCCGATAATGTCACGCGCTGCATCGCGACCGGCGTCGCGGGCCTGTCGATCGAGGATGCAACCGGTGATCCATCGTCACCGCTTTACGAGCTGCCGCTCGCCGTCGAGCGTGTGCGCGCTGCGCGCGAGGCGATCGATCAGTCCCGTGCCGACGTCCTGCTGACGGCTAGGGCAGAATGTTTCCTTGTCGGCCATCATGATGCGCTTCGCGAGTCGATCAGGCGTCTGCAGGCATTCGCTGAGGCGGGGGCGGACGTGCTATTTGCACCCGGCCCCCACGATCCCACGGCGATCAAAGCGCTCGTTGACGCGGTTCGGCCGAAGCCGATCAACGTCCTGGTGGTTCGGGAGAGTGGCTTGAGCGTCGCCGACATAGCGGCGCTCGGCGTGCGACGCATCAGTGTCGGCGGCGCGTTGGCTCTTGCTGCATGGACCGGTTTCACGCGCGCAGCGCAGAAGTTGAAGTCGGAGGGGAGTTTCGCAGGCTTCGCGAGCTTGGTCTCGTACGCCGACATCAACGGGTTCTTCGTGACCGACTACCGCACGCGTCAGTCTGACGGGCGGCGATCGGCGGAGTCACCAAGCTAAGTATTCAAGGAGGCGACAGATGACAAGAGTGGTTGACGTATCGAACTCTCCCTCCTTCGGAGACGCGGCCGTGATGAAGTTCTTCGAGGCCTCAACCCGCAATCTGCTCGCACAGGAAGCGGCCGTTGGGGTAAGACATCACGTTGCTCTTTCAGTCGTGGGAACGGAGCGCCTGTCCGAAAGCGGCTACGTCCAGGCGAAAATTGCTCAGGAGAAACTGATCAAAGGATCTTCAATCCTATACTCCATCGTCCACACGACGCAGTTTTTCGAATTCCTGAAGCAGCTTGCCGACATTTCCTTCGACGGCAAGAAGGTGCGTTTGCCGGATGCGCTGTCCAAAGCGAGTGACGTGTGACTAAGACCGCACGCTCGACGCTGCTCTCAAGCGCCGCGAATGCAGCGCTCATGTTTCCGGTGTTGAGTTCCGCGCAGATTGCACGGATTGCTTCGCACGGAGTGATTCGTCCAATCACCCGCGGCGAAGTGTTGATCGACAGCGGCCAAACCAACGTGCCGTTCTTTGTACTGAAGGCTGGTGAGATCGAGGTCATTCGCCCATCGGCACTGGACGAGATTTTGGTCGCGATTGTCGGGCCGGCTCAGTTCACCGGTGACATCAGTATGATCCTCGGTCGCCCCGCGCAGATGCGCCTCCGTGTGAGTGACTCTGGCGAAGTTGTCCAACTGACACGCGACCAGATGCACGCCCTCATTCAAACCGACGCCGAAATCAGCGAAGTGCTGATGAGAGCGTTGATCCATCGACGGGTCGCGACGGTTGCGCATGGAATTGGCGACGTGCTGCTAATCGGCTCCGTCGGGTCCGGGGCAACGCTACGAATTAAACAATTCCTAACGCGCAATGGCCACCCCTTCAAGTACCTCGATCTTGACCGGGACGCCGATGTACGGCAATTGCTCGATCGCTTTCACGTGGAGCCGGCGGAGATACCTGTCGTGATCTGCCGCGGCGAGGCGGTGTTGAAGAATCCCAGCAATCAGGAGATCGCCGACTGTCTCGGCTTCAATATGGGAATCGATCACACCCACCGGCGCGATGTCGTCATCGTCGGCGCCGGACCAGCGGGTCTTGCGGCCGCCGTTTACGCGGCTTCCGAGGGATTCGATGTGCTGGTTATCGAGGCGAGCTCGCCTGGAGGACAAGCGGGCTCGAGCTCGAGAATCGAGAACTACCTTGGATTTCCAACGGGGATTTCAGGGGGAGAGCTGGCCGGACGCGCCTACGCCCAGGCACAGAAGTTTGGCGCCGAGGTCATGATCGCGAAAGGCGCCGCGGAGTTGGTCTGCGAACACAAGGCCTACGGCGTGAGACTCGACGACAACGTGACCATCCCGGCTCGCACAGTGGTCATTGCCACTGGGGCTCGATACCGTAGGCCGTCGCTCGCGAATCTCGGTCAGTTCGAAGGTGCGGGTGTCTACTACAACGCGACTTTCATGGAAGCGCAGCTCTGCGGCGATGAAGTCATAGTCGTAGGCGGAGCGAACTCGGCCGGCCAGGCCGCGTTGTTTCTGGCGCAGACGGTGAGACACGTTCATCTGCTCGTACGCTCCAACAGTCTTTCGGCGAGCATGTCGCGATACCTGATTCGGCGCATCGAGGAGACCCCAACAATCCAGATCAAGACGAGAACCGAGATTGTGGCTCTTGAGGGAAACGGACATCTAGAGCGTGTGCGGTGGCGCGACGACACGGGCGCGGTAACGAGTCAGAATATTAAGCACGTATTCTTGATGACGGGGGCCGAAGCCAACACCGGTTGGCTGAATGGCCGTGTCGCGCTCGATGCGAAAGGTTTCATCAAGACCGGATGGGACCTGACGCAGGAAGATCTCGCCGCTGCCCATTGGCCGCTCGACCGCTCACCATATCTGCTCGAAACCTCACTTCCGGGCGTGTTCGCCGTGGGTGACGTTCGGTGCGGCAACGTCAAACGCGTGGCATCGGCAGTCGGTGAAGGATCGATCGCGGTTTCGTTTGTCCACCGCGCGCTGGCCGAGTAGTTCGCAGACCATCGAGATCTCAAATGACCGAACGTCATCAAGACCATTAAGCACCCGAAAGCGAGACAGTGCGAGGAGTGCTCGAAGATTGGCGCACGATGGGTCCAACTGAACCTGTCAGGAGCGCGAGTCACGCGGTGCTGCGACAGTTCCGGGACATCGATCATGCGCAGATAGGACTTTCCCGGTCGAAGGATGCCCGGCATGACTCCCTTCGCTAACCACTACTCTTAATCCGCCGCGCCAGCGGCTTCGTTGTGTGCCGGGCATGTTCAAACTTACCGCGAAGCCCATATCCATCAAGTACGCGGAGCGTAGATCCGGCGGCAGTGCGCAGAAGGCGGTTGAACTTACCCCGGGAGATCTGCTCATGATTGACTCGCTGACGGTTGCGTCGTGCCGAGAGTCGAACATTGAAAAGTTCAGAACCCCTAGGCGATGACGGTCCCTGACTGCTACGGCCCTTTTATTTGCAGGCTCTTCAGGTCCTTCAGCGGCGACACGTCGCTTACTTGGGTCTGGGAGAGGTCGAGCGTGGTCAGGCTCTTCAGCTCCTTCAGCGGCGACACGTCGCTTACGTTGGTGCTGAAAAGATTCAGCGTAGTCAGGCTCTTCAGGTCCTTCAGCGGCGACACGTCGCTTACTTTGGTGGCGGAAAGATCCAGTGTAGTCAGGCTCTTCAGCTCCTTCAGGGGCGACACGTCGCTTACTTTGGCGGCGGAAAGATCCAGTGTAGTCAGGCTCTTCAGCTCCTTCAGCGGCGACACGTCACTTACTTGGGTGCCCAAGAGGTTGAGTGCGGTCAGGTTCTTCAGGTCCTTCAGCGGCGACACGTCGTTTACTTTGGTGTCGGAGAGGTAGAGCGTGGTCAGGTTCTTCAGGTCCTTCAGCGGCGACACGTCGCTTACGTTGGTGCCGTCGAGAATCAGCGTGGTCAGGCTCTTCAGCTCCTTCAGCGGCGACACGTCAGTCAACCCGCTATTGCTGAAGTTAATGGCTACCACGCCACTGAGATCCAGCGTGGTCAGGCTCTTCACGGTAGTCCATTCGGAAATGCCGCTGATGCTACTGACGTTCGTCAGCGCGACGCTCAAAGGTTGGGAAATGCGCTGAAGCGCCTTGACACTTTGTCGCGGCGGAGGCCCGTCAAGCTCCAGCTCCAGAGCCTTGTCTGTTTTGTGAACTTTCCATCCCAGATCTTCCAGTTCGAGAATGGGATCTCTTCTCCAGCTTGTCACCACTATGACTGCCACAATCATGGCGGTCGCCGCAAACCAGGGCAACCAGGAGCGCAGTCTTCGCCAGAGAGAAATCCTCCAGCGCGCAAGGATGGAATCGAGCAGAGGAACCAGAAAGTCATGGGAGATTTCCCATACCTGCTGATCGGCATCCAGCGGCCGTACGATGGCCCGGTCACTCCGGCCCAGTACTCGCAGGCAGCCGCGAACCGTCGCAGGATCGCTTGCAGTCTCGGTAGCCAGTTCCGCGATGTTGCGCGGACGCTTGGTGACGTAGCCGGTGATCAAATGCGGAACCAGAACAGGAGCGATGTCGCGGATGGGAGGAAGCAGGATCGACTCGCGGAGGAAACCGCGGATTAAGCCGCCGGGGCGGAAGCCGCGAGGCAGGCCCGTGGCGAAACGCCCAAGAACCAGCCCGCAGAGATTGATGGTGACCGGGCGTATGATGCCTTTCGTCTGCTCAATTTCAGCCGCCTCACGCAGCACGTCGCGGAGGAGATCATCGCCGACCTGCAACCCGGAGCCTTGCACGAAGCTACGCGCCGCGCTCTCAGTGAACGGCGGGACCTCCTTCCAGTTGCTGTTCTGATTGAGCGGGGGCAGCGCCAGCTTTTCGATCAGCCCGATGTAGTCGCTGCGGAAGACGAAGAGAAACGTGAGACCAGCGATGGGCTGTTTACCGAGATCGGACATCAACTGTTCAAAATGCTTTTGCTTGTCCGGGTCCCGCCGTTCACTGAGAGCGCGTCCGGGTCCTGCAGGATGACGAACTCCTCGAACTGATCGAGGACGACCAGCAGGCGTTTGGGACGAAGGTAGCGGCATGCGCGCTCCAGCAGTGGCCGGATACCGCCTGCTTCCGCCGCGGCTCTCTGCCAGATGACTCCCGGCCGCAGCAGCTCCTCTTCGAGGACGGCGACGGGATCCTGATAACCGCGTAGACGAATGACGATAGTATCCTTGCGCTCCAGCCTGGGAACGACCCAGGCGGCGAGAAGAGAGCTTTTGCCTGAGCCGGCGAGTCCGGTCAAATAAAGTACGGAGCCGGCGCGCTGCTCGATCCACTGGAAAATCTCCTCGTGTATGCCATCGGTGCGGGTGAAGGAAGCTTCGTCTTCGCGCGGCGCGAGCTGGAAATAGCCGGCCTGCAGATGGCCGGTGATCTCCGTGAGCCGCTTCTTCCGTCTGCGTTCGATCAGTTCGGGAATAGCGTGGAAAACCAGCGCGAGCACGGGAAGAGCGGAGAGGAGCGTGACTCGCAGCCAGAGGGGGGCACTTTTAAAAGGTTCAGGCAACTTCTGGAATGCGATAATTGCGGCCGCGAACGCGCCGACATAGGCGGTCAGCAAGCCAACCCAGGATTTCGCGAGACCGAGCGTGCCTTCGATGACGCGGCCCAGCCATCCGGGAGCGGAGACGTCGGCTCCGGCTGTCGTGACAGGAGCAGGGCTGGTGGCCATGTTGCACCAAGTCTACTGCAAACCAAGTCCGTTTTTTGTTTTCTGATCCAACGTCAAGCCCTCGCTTGTTCTCAACTGCTGCGAACAGGCCAACCACTTATCGACGCCTGATTGCGCTAATCGGTAGGATTGGTACCGGGAAACGCCGTAGTATCCACGAAGGCAGTAAGCCTGCAGAAATGGGCAACAAATCGCGGATAGTGGGGCTGCGGGATTACTTGCTGACAAAGGTGTAGCCACGAACGCAGCCTCTCTCCATGGATCGTTCAACCGACAAGAGTAGTTTGATCTAAGGGAGTGCTCTTACCCCTCTTCATGAACGGCGCAGCAGGAAGCCCGGCCTAAGAAATTCATGTGCCTTCACGCTCTGGACCGTTCGGCAGCGGCCGAGTACATGGTGCCACCAAACCGCGATCGACTTGTCGCCAGTTTCTCCACTCGCTCCACTCCCACCTCGCCGAAGAGTTCGCAGAGTTTCGCGAAGCCGACCGGATATGGTCCCCACGGATTCGGCCTGGATTGCTCGTATTCCACAATCAGGAAGCGATCCGTCAAAGACAAAATCCTCCTTAGGAACAGGTGTTGCTCCCGAATGAAGTGCAGGGAGTTCGCCATGAGGATTCCATCGACCGATGGAAGACGGAGGCTAGGGCTCCGCAAATCCCCCAGAATCCTACGAATTTGGACTCCGTCATAGCGGTCCGGAATTTCCTCCAATGCTTTCTGGTCCAGATCGACGGCATGAATCGTGCTGCCGGGAGCCAGCAACTCCGCAAGCGCGGTTGTGAACGTTCCAGTGCCGCATCCAAGATCGCACCAGTCTTGCGGTCTCACCCATTCAATAAGAGGTGTACGAACGAGCGCGGTGGCCTGACTGATCTTCATCTCTCCACTGTACTTCTTAACTGACGACAAGCCGACGGGGAGTAATCCAAAGGAGAAACTGTGACGAACGTGTCGGGTAGTGCACAAGTAATAACTGACGGTTTGGCGGCTGTCGGTTTGGCGGTTATACTCCAAGAAGCTAGTCAGTGAGTGCCTCGCCGATCTCTTGAGTTGATGGGTCGCACGCGTGGTCAAGATCCCGTCCATATTCGGACGCCTGCGCTCAATTCCGCACATGCTTAACTCAGCCCCAGAATTTCGGTGTTGATTTGTAATGGTTTCGACTGGATTGCGCCGGAACTAGAATTGCTGCAACAGGCGGTATCGATCCCCGTGTTGGAGGCCTCGCCGTGACACTTTTTCAGGATCTCTCCTTCGCCCTCCGCCAGCTGGTCCGGCATCGCGTTTACGCCATCACCGCTGTTGCATCCATGGCGCTCGGCATCGGCGCGACTGCGGCAGTCTACAGCGTTCTCTATGGCGTGCTGATCGACCCATATCCCTATCGCGATGCGAACCGGCTGGCCTTCGTAACCATTCACACGAAGCACGGCAACGGCGAAATTCCTTTCACGCTGGCCGAAGCGAACCAACTGCGCCAGATGAAATCCATTGAGAGTGTCCTGTCGCAGCACGATGAAAGCATGATCGCAACCGACGGGGAGATCCCACAGTCGGTGAAGGTGCTCGACATTAACGGCGGCGGCTTTCAGGTACTCGGGGCTCCTCCGCTCATGGGCCGGCTCTTCACCGGCGCTGAAGCTCCCCAGGGCGTAGCGCCTCCGCCGGTCGCCGTTATCAGCTGGCTCTTCTGGAAGTCGCACTTCGCCTCCGATCCGAGCGTGATCGGCAAGGTGCTTGAGCTGAACCAGCACAGGTACACAGTTACCGGTGTGGTTGGTCCGCGGTTCACCTGGCACGACTCGGAGGTTTATTTGCCGATCGCCGCGGGCACGGACCCCAAGCGTCGCTACGAGACGCTTGTGCGGCTCAAACCGGGTTTCTCGACCGAGGCCGCCACGGATGAGTTGACCAGCCTGGTGAACCAGATCGGAAAGGCAGAGCCGGGGCTTCTGCCTCACGACAGCTACAGCATCGAGGTGCAGACACTGAACGATTGGCTCCTCGGACAGTTCAAAGGGACACTGCTCGTGCTCTTTGCCGCCGTGGCTCTCCTGCTCCTCATCGGTTGCGGCAATGTGTCCATTCTGATGCTCGCGCGCGGCACGGCGCGGCTGCAGGAACTGGCAACGCGCCTTGCGGTTGGCGCGTCGCGGATGCGCATCGTTCGTCAGTTGCTGACCGAATCAGTGATTCTCGCCGTTACCGGCGGCGTCTTCGGGATGGCGCTCGCGTATGCGGCCATCCATCTGATCGTCAGCCTTCTACCGGAGTACTCCATTCCTCATGAAGTGGTCATTCACCTCAACGTTCCGGTGTTGCTCTTCAGCACTGCGGTTTCGGTCGCCGTCGGCATTCTTGCCGGTCTTTCGCCGGCCGTACAGTTATCCAGCCCGCGAATCAGCCAGATGGTTCAATCTTCCGGCACAAGGAGCGTTACTTCTCACGGAGCGCGAACCCGCACGGCACTCATTGCGGGACAGATTGCTCTCACCGTGCTGATGCTGGCCGGCGCGGGCGCTGCCATGCGCAACTTTGTTCAGGCGTATGCGGCTTCGCTGGGGTTCGATCCAAACAACGTTCTTATTCTCGACATGGCTTTCCCTGAGAAGGCATTTACCGCCTGGCAATCAGGCTTGAACTATCAGGATGCCCTGATTGAAAAGATCAAGACGACGTCAGGGGTTTCGTTGGTTGCAAGTGCGCCCGCGGGTCTGCCTCCAGACAACCGCTGGTTGCAGCCGGTTGAAGTGGTAGGCACTCCGGTCGACCAGGGACGGCAGAGCAACGTGGCCATGACAAGCGCAGATTACTTTTCTCTTCTGCACATCCCGGTCTTGCAGGGCCGCGTGCCAACGCGCGAAGAGATCAATCGCGGAGCCAAAGTTGCAACTGTCAACAAGACTTTCGTCGACCGCTATTTTGCAGGCGCGAATCCCATCGGGCGACTGATTCGGCCCACCCGGCTTTCTGAGCTGCCGAGCACTCTTCTTGTGGCTCCGAACCCGAACCAGCCTTTTCAGATCGTCGGTGTTGTCGGGGACGTTCGCAATGACGGATTGCACCGTCCCACTCTACCCGGGGTCTACCTTCCTTCCTCGACGATCGTCGCCCCTGGGAATGTATTCCTGGTTCGAACCCTCGGCAATCCCGATGCGTTGGCCCACGCCATCAGTGTGAACATTCGCGCCTTCAATCAAAACCAGGCTATCTACAGGGCGCAAAGCTATGACGAATTCCTTTCAATGTTTGTCTGGTCGCACGAGCGCTTTATCGCGGC
>Ga0207057_1118_pt1 | contig 14370 bp, 15 predicted proteins | sample Alteio_BWMinCont_33_FD_153265 | JGI IMG/M metagenome (GOLD analysis project Ga0207057, IMG submission 153265) | Enriched cells from forest soil in Barre Woods Harvard Forest LTER site, Petersham, Massachusetts, United States -... | ecosystem: Environmental > Terrestrial > Soil > Temperate forest >... | reverse complement strand
CGTTTCGAGATCGACAACTTGCAGCTCATTGCTGCGGTTGCCGGTGACGAAAAGAAATTTGCCGCTGCGACCGGCGGCCAGGCCGGCGGGGAAGGTTCCTTTGTCGAGCTTGATGTCCGGTGCGGGCGTCAATTTTCGCTCGGCGAAGTGAAAAACCAAAATGCGATCCTCGCCGCCGGCCGAGGCAAACACGCGCCGGCCGTCGGGGCTGACCGCCAATCCCAGCCAACCTTGCTTGATCGGCACGCGCTGCGTCACCTGCCCCGCCTCGACATCGACGACGGCGATGAAATGTTCAGTGAAACCGTTGCTCGTCACCAGCACGTGACGGCCGTCGGGCATGGGGGTCACCTTGAGGGGCAAGCCTCCCAGCGCGAGCTGCTGGCCTGCCGGGGAGATCGACCAGCCGTTGGGAAGCAAATAGCTGCCATCGTCTCTTTTGCCCGGCGAGTTTCTGACACGCTCACCTCCGCCCGATGGCGCCGGCTCACGGTCTGGAAACCCGTGCAGGATTAGCGGGAATAGCCCAAGCAAAAGGAAAAGGCCGATGGCCCGCCGGATTGGGTGGTGAGCGGTAATGCCAATCGTGCTCGGGGGCAGTGTTGTCACTTTTTGTGTTCCAGTGTGCTTGATGCGGGCATAGAGGCAGCGTGTGTCGAGTCGCGCGCTATGTTCGGCGATTGCTTCACTCTTGTCGGTACTTGCTCGTATCGGCAAGCTTCGCCTTTGCGAGTAACTCAGTAGTGCTATCACGCGTGAAAACAGTAATAGCAAGTTGGTTCGGATCATCGTCGTGATATCCGGTGGTAGTCACGCCGATCCGCAGAAAGAACCAGAATCCGACGAACTCGACCGGTTCAGGGTCGAGTGTCAGGAAAATCGGGTTTGGATCCGATTGTTCCGCCAAAGTCCAAATGAGCCGTGCTTGAATCGCTAACTCAACCGCGCCTGGACCGAAACCCAAGTGATCGACAATCCAGGCATTGTTGTAGCCGACATTGTAACCACCTCCAAGGTAGTGTTCAGAGAACCCGCTCTTGTTCCAGATCGGAGAACTCCTTTCGGGTCGGCCAAGAATGCGATGAACATCCCTTTGGTGCATTCCGAACGTGATTGGAAGAGCGCCGACGTAGGGCTGAATATCGAAGCGCACAACACGCCTCCCGGGTTTGTATGTGACGGCCGCTCAGTGCCCCTTGCGAGCCGTGAACCCCTCGATCAACGGGGTGAACCACCATCCGGACCGTCGTCGGCCGCAGTGCCTCCTTCGGCACCGGTCATTGCTGCCTCGCGTGACAACATCCATTCAGCATACCGGCGCACGTGTTCTGCGGCACTTCCAGACAACTCTTTTGCGATGGCGCACGCTCGCTTCGAATCAAGCTGCAGCGCCAATCGCAGCTGATCTTTGAACTGCTCTGAAAACCGGCCGCTAACCAGCCGATCCAGGATAACTTGGAGCAATCGCGATCGCTGGTGTTTCGACAGAGGGCAATGTTTGAGTCGCCGCGCCATCCTGGCCCGTGCTCTTCCGTGTCCGACGCCGAAAGTTTCGGACTCAATGAACGTAACGCACCATTCGATAGCAATGACGTCTTCGTTCAAGAGCCGGTCAGCAAGATCGGCCAGTTCCAGTTTGTCGAAGGAATCAAAGCTACATGTAGGTGTGCTCATCGAAAGTCATCTAATGACCCTGTTCTGTTACCTTGGCAACGAATTTGCGCTTACCGTCAGTGTTGCAGTTGACGAGTAATTTTGCCCGACGGTCACATGGATACTGACACGCTTCGCACCCGAAAACCGTGTTGAGTCCATTGTGACGTCCAGGTAAGCGGACTCCTTGGACTGTAGTGTCTGTTTGCTGGGAGAACACGCCACGCATTCACATGATACCCGAATCTGCGTGATTTCGAGCGGTACCGCGTAGATGTTTGTCAGCTTGAAACGGTGCTTCAGTTGCGCGCCGGAGGTGCAATCTCCAAATTCCTTCGTCCTTTCCGCGAAGAGCTTGTTTGCCCATGCACCGTCGTCTTCTTTCGTGGCTTCGGCCTGCCGCTTCGTCGGCGTCTCCTCGTCTTTCCTCTCCATGCCTGGCTTGATTCGATGAAGGACTTCGAGTCCGACACGTGGTGTTGGCATCCTGTCATCTTGATCGGCACTGACGCGCGACTGGTCGGTGTTCTGCCGTAGCACCGGTTCGGCCTTGGCCTCTTGTCCGGATGCGCTCTGCCTTGTGAGCAGCCGGCCGGCGCAGGCGCTGATGCACAGCACCAGCAACACCGCCGCCACCTTCTTGAGCTTCGCCATGACCATGGCTTTCAGCACTCCTTCCGTGAGAGCGGCGACCTTGACGGAGATCCAGCCGGAGGTCGCCGCTTGCCCCGCCGTAACCGAGGTTACGGCCTTGATTGTGGCGGACATTGCTGAAGTTTGCACCCAGGCCGAGGCGACATTCTCCGCCAGCACTGCCGCGAGAGTCGCACCCACGCCCAGACCGTGCCGAGCCAGTCGCTTCGCCAGCATCGTCCTGGCCCTTGCCAGCCGGCTCGCCACGGTTCCTTCAGGGCAGTCAAGGTGACGAGCGGTTTCGTGACGTGACTTTCCTTCCAGGTCGCACAAGATGATGACGACTCTGTACTTGTCCGGCAGCAGACTCAATTCCTGGTCGAGAAGCGGCCACAGATGGGGCCAGGGGCCTTGTTCCGGCACCGTTGGTTCGGGCATTTCCGTTTGCTGCCTCTCTCTTTCTCGTCGCTTGGCCGATGTTGCTCGCGCCTTGAGCGCTGTCTGCCGGGCCACGCCGTAGAGCCAGTTGCCGACCATCTTGCGCGGCACGATGGAAGCAGCCTTGCGAACGAGAACGACAAAGGTCGCCTGAAAGGCATCCTCCGCGTCGTGATGATTGTGCAAAAGTCGGCGGCACACGCCCCAGACCATGGGTAGGCATTGTGCCGTCAAATGATTTAATTGTACCAAGGAATTAAGAGGTGTACAAAAAACCATGAAAAACACCGACGTTACAAACCCCAATTTTGGGGTAAAATCAATGATGCTAACCACAAAAACCGCAATCAGTTACCAGCGTTTTTCCTCTGGCGAACAAGCAAAGGGCGACAGCGAGAGGCGTCAAAACAACGGGTTTTTGGCCTTTTGCCAGGCCCATGGCTTGACGCCTGCAAGCACCATGGTAGACCGTGGCTTATCTGGCTTTCACGGTCACCACAAGGCCAAAGGCGAGTTTGGCCGATTTCTGGCCGCATTGCAAGCGGATACCCTCCCCAATCCAAAAAGTACCGTTCTCGTGGTTGAGGCATGGGACAGATTGAGCAGAGAAGCACCAGACGTAGCACTTGCCACGGTCAAGGAAATTTTGGCGACAGGCGTTAGTATCGGCATCGTGTCAATGGACACAATTTTTACGGTCGATGACCTGGACAGTTACAAACTCTTCGCCATTATTGGCAGCATGATTGAGGCAAGGCAATCGTCCAAACTCAAGGCAGAGCGTACCAGGGCAAATAGGCAGCGTCTTATTGCAAGCGGCATGGTGACCAAATTTGGCAAAAAGGCCGCCGCTTGTCCCCAATGGATTTCCGTCAATGACGCTGGTGTTTACGAGTTTAACGCCCTGGCTGAACCCCTCAAGGCCGCAATCAATCTGGCAATCAATGGACATGGTGCGAGTAGCATCAAGGCACAAGTGCCAGGACTTCCACCAGGACTAACGGGGATTTTCCGCCAAATTACGTTAATCGGCCTGTACCAATACAAGGCCCGCACTGGCAAAAATTCCCGCAAGGCACAGGGCGAACCAAAACCGATATATCCGCCACTTATCAGCGAAGACACTTTCCGCCGTCTTCAAATGGCCCTGGACAGCCGCAAAAATAAACGTGGTGCAAAAGGCGTTTATGTAACCAATCTGTTTACCGACCTATGCACCGACGTAACCACGGGCAAAAAAATGATGGTGCATAAATGGCGACATGAGGTATTGAAAGCCAGAAAGGGCCAAAATATCAAATATGCACTGGTGGAAAAGGCCCTGCTTTCCTTCTTGAAGGAAATCAATGTTAAGGATTTATTCCCGCAACAAGCGAAACCAGCGACAGAGGAAATAGATAACCGTCTTGCATTCCTTACCAGGCGTCTTAATGAAATGAAAAACTGGCTTTCCAATCCCGATTACTCGACGGATACCGTTATGTCCGCTATTGCGGGCCTGGAACAGGAAAAGGCCAAATTGAGCCAAGAGCGTGAGACAATCAAAAGGAACTCCGCAAACCCCGTTACAGACCAGTTTGCCGACACCAGGAGCGTGATACAGGCGATTGGACAAGCAAAAGGTACTGACTTGCTTAATATGCGTACTCGCTTGAAATCGCTGATACGTGGCCTTATTAAAGAAATCAGCGTTCACGTTATCAATTGCACCAGGGCCAATATTAAAATAAGATTTGTTCAGCCCTTGGAACGCTGGATTAAGATTGAGGGGGAGAGCAGCAAGGTTACGCTTGAGGGGGACTATCAAGGGTTTCGAGAGTTCTTGGGGGAACAGAGGACAGCGTAGACCCTCCCAGAAGACAGCACCTAAACCCGCAATGGATTGCGGGTTTCTTCTTTTTTCCCAATCCTTTTTACAAACTTTTCTATCGTGGTAGAATAGAGCATAAGGCATCACTTTGACGCCTGACAATGATGGAGATAGAGACAATGAAGACGAAGACAAAGGGATTGACGCAAGTGGAGCGAGACACCTTGATTGACAAAATCAAGGGGGAACACGCTGGGGTATTGGCCGCAGTATTCAACACCTACAAGAGAGCAAGGGCATGCGGCCTATTGCTACTTGAGGCAAAAGCCAAAATCAGGTCAGGTCATTACACTAGTTTTGTGGAACTTGAGTGCGGGATTAGTGACAGGACAGGACAGGTCTATAGGCAAATTGCCAGACACCCAGAGTTAGACCCGCAACAGATTGCGGGTTTGACCCTCAATGGTATTTTGAAGACCTATATCAGCAAGAAGAAAAAGCCAAGCGTTAAACAAATCCTTACCACGTTGACGCCTGTTACCGTTGAGCCAACAGCAACAGAACCAGAACCGAAGGTTATTGCAAGCGGCACAGGCGACGAAATGCCATGGCCCAAAGGCCCTGCAACACCAGCACCTTTGCAATTACCAGCACCAGGGGAAAGTGTAATTGTAGACCCAGTGCCAGACATTGTAGACGTTTCGCTGATTTGTAACATCAAGATGGAACGCTCATTGTATGAGTTAATCCTAACTGATGGTTGCGATGCGAAGATTATCCTTATCACGAAAGAAGCAGGGGATTTTGAATTGCCCTGTGAAGTGAGTGACATTGAAGAAGAAGAAGAAAAAGAGTAAGACGAACCAATAAAAAAACCCGCCAGTGATGGCGGGTTTTTTGTTTACTTCTTTGACCAAACACTATTGTCAACCGTGTAGAACCCGTCAATCAACTCAATAGGCAAGCCATTGACACGCATTTCGTCCCAGTCAATCTTGACTTGTGGGTCTAATCTCCGCCATGCTCTTTCCGCACTCGCACGGGCGTAATCGTCAATCAATTTCTCTTCTGTCTTCATTTCGTTTTCCCTCTATAGAAGTAATGGGCGAAGTACCTATTATACCAAAACTCAATAGACCATAGCAACCCACGTTTACCAGGCCCATGGCGAACCAATTCTAATTTTATTCCATTCCTCATCGGACATTAATTGCATATTGTCTATCATCTGGACTTGAGCCCGCAACTCACTATCGCTTAGGGCCTCAAGTTCACGTCGGTACTCCTCCACCATCTTTTCAATAATTTGATTTTTATTTTTCATTGGATGCCTCAATTATAATGGGATTAATCTCCAAAGGTATTAAACTAACAGACCCTTTTTTAATCAAATAACAGTGCTGGCCAGTGCGAATTAACGTCATTAATCCACAGGTACACTGTCGGTAACAGTTATCATCGGGAATATCAGACGAGTTCTCACAGGTTTCGCAAATGTAGTTTTTCATATTTTATATATAGTAAGGATTACACTATATTATGTACCTATATGAACCTTTATTGCATTCTTACGCATTTTAGATTACAATAAGACGCAAAGAAAAAACCTACCATGGCTGATACCACGGTAGGTTAATAGAAAGGAAAATCGGACAAGTGATAGAACCTAATATAGTAAATTGCCAATATTATGGCAAGACCATTACTCTAAAGGACGGTAGGATAATCAGCCCTTGTTGCAAGAGCAATTACTGTGCAAGGTGTTGCTGGTGGAGGAAACTGCAAGTGTTACAAAAAGGTGCTCACTTCCCAATTGCAACGTCTTGTTTTCATACCTACCTTGAACTCCCGTATTACAAGCCAGTGCCAAGCGAAGTTAAGAGCAATATTAACCGTTACTTTTTCAAGGGTCTAAAGAAGAAACTTGAAGACCTGGCTTATATTGCCTCGCTTGAGGAACAGAACGGTTTATTACATGTAAACTTCTATTTGCTCTCAAACATTAAACCTGACCCTGATTATATTCTTAATCGGTGGGACGATGCTTTAATAACCAAAGCAGACATTGATTGTTTTCAGACCAATGAGGCATCGGTCAAGCCAATTATAGACCGTGAGAAGATGTTAAAATACATGATTAAATATAACCGTAAAGACCCACAAAATTACTTGCCTCAACAAGGCAAATATAAAAAACTAATTTATACAAGCCGTAACTGGAAGAGTTATATTGAAGACCATACCCTTGACGGTGTGTTAGATGACCTTTTTCCCCTTGTTTAATTTGTAGACCTCTCTTGCTTTAGCCAAGCAAGCGTCACAATAAGTATGTCCGTCCACAGGCCGAGAACAGTCTACACATTTACCCGCTATCTTTTGTTTATTGTGCCTCTCTTGTTCTCGCTTGCTATGTAATTGCCTACACTCATTACAACGAATTCCGCCATGTGTCTTCTTGTGTCGGCACATTACACAAATGCCGTGCGACTTTAACAGGTTGTTCACGTCCCTTGAACGAGCGTTATACCGTTCCAAACAAGTACCGCAATAAGAATGGCCTGATAATGGCGTACCATTACACCCAATACACTGGCCGCACTCTCGCCTGACCTGATTTTTTGTTTTTGGTTTACCGTTATTAGGACAGTGCTTGCAAGGTAACTGTCTACCGCAAGCACAAAAACCGTATTTATCCAATGCCATATACTAAATAGAGGTATGATCGGCATAAATTCAGACAATACGGTTGAGTTACAAGGTTTAATCGACACTGGTACGCAAGTGTTAATTGATAACGCCACAGTAACGGGCAAACTTCTCGACAGTAATAGTGTAGACATATTTGATTTCACGCTTACAAGTTTAGGAAGTGGTGGAAACTATAAGGGCCTGATTACAGCCGCAAGCGTAGCCACACTGACACCAGGCAATTATTTTGTGCAAATAACAGCGACGGCAAATAGCGGCAAACTCACACTTCACCAAGAACACCAGGCCCTAATACTTGAGGGATAATTGAGCGATAACGTAGTTTTAAATCCTGGTGTCGGCGGAGCGGTAGTATCAACACAAGACGATGGGACTGGCGTACAATTACCACGCAGTTTGCTAATTGTAGGGCCTCAAGATGGTGGCGACGTATCAGCGACCAATCCACTACCAATCTATAATCAAGTAACGCCAATAGTCCAGCCAGGATATGTAACGCTGGTGAACTCGGCCATTGAAACAACAATTTGCACCTTTACCGTTACTGGAACGTGCTACGTAAGTGCTGTTACCGCTACTGGTGACCTACCAGGCGAGTTTAAACTGTATTGTGACAATATCCTCCAATTAACAGGCCGCACGAGTGTAGCAAGCCCCACGTACACCTTTTACTTTGGCCTTGCCACACCCAAAGCAATAACGGCAGTCAAATTAACGGTCCAGCACTTTCAGGCGACCTTGCACGGGGCGTTTAATGGGACGATTTTAGGAACGCAAAAATAATGGGTGGTTTAGGGTCATTCCTGCTTCTGATTCAACTTAACCTGCAAGCACAGGGCGTAGACATACACCCTTGCCTCAATGGGACGATTAATTTAACCAATCCGCTTAATGGCTCAATCAAGGTGTCAGGTCTTTTGGGTGGCTCATTGTCGCTGACCAGGCCGAGCAAGGCCGCAATGGCTGTCTCCCCGTCCTACCAGGCCCATATAGACGTTTGCCGATGTTAGGGCTTGTAAGATTACCTTTTTCCAAAAAAAACTCGTCTAATACAATCCTGGAATGATTACTATACATAGGACATGAGGATTAATTGCACCAATCAATGGAACGAAGCGTTAAGGTACTTCCTTGACCCTCGCACCGTTGCCGACATGAAAAAGGTAGGTCTTGCCGTCGAGAAAATGGACTGGCAAAATCAAGTGGTGTTGCTCAAGCAGGTAGACGACGATGAAGCAGAAATGTTGAGAATTTTAGCATCCATTTCCGCCGATGTTACAAGGTGCAATCCTGTACCAGTGTCTTGAGCAGTAAGAATTACAACGTCTTCGCTCATTTTTCGTTTTTTACGTCTTATCATCATCTGGCGACTAACAAACCCATTATGGGCAACGGCAATCTTGATTTTCCCATTAAAGACCCAATCGACACCAGCACACAAGTCAAGTTTTGGGTTTTTGGTTACTTTGCCATATTGAGCCAAATAGAGGCCGCAATGTAACTCACGTAACCACGCTGTATAACACTGGTAGACCCGTGGTTCTACGTCGCTGGTCTTGCACCAGGGCGACGCAAGCACAAATTTGGATATGGTGTCAATCGGTGGGATTATATTTGTGGCAAAGGTGAGGTATGAGATAAGCGGCATGAGAGCAGGGCGAAAGGAAGTGTTATACGAATCAAGGCGAAAGAAACGACTAATATAAGACCATTGCAAAGACGCCTTGTCGAGTGAGGCAATCAGTTTATCAGACCTCACTAATTCAAAGTCCTGGTCAATCACTTCATCGTTATCTATAATCCGCCGCAGTATACAATCAGGGGGAAGCGTGTCTAAATATAGTCGCACGCTACTATATAGGGCAGTAGTTTTCTCCTACTAAATCGCCAGTGCTGGTTTAACCTATTTACCAGCACTGGTTTTTTATTCGTACCACACTATATAAGATTGATTTATTCCTTATCCTATTACGTGGTGCTGTATCATGTGTGGCACAGCACCACGTATGTTATGAGATAACAATTATGAAAAACTACTGGCTTAATAGGAAGCATGGCGAGTTACGGTTACAGGTCTTTGATGCACTGTTTTAGGACTTCGCCAAAGTTATATCACTGGCGAATGGCTGACAGATAAAGACGTTGAGACATTGAATGAGATTGAAGAGTACATCAAGCAAACAAGACCAGCACCACGCAAGGAATAAGTTTTAAGTGTATTGGTCGAAAACCGTCCCGATCCCGTTTGACAATGTTGATGCCTTTTTATTGGTTTGCCAACAAAACTTGATGGTAACACTTATGGAAGACCCAAACAAAGAGATTGAAGCGTTGATTAAGTCCTTGGAACTGGCACATTTAAACAAGCAACTCGACAGCGACGGCATAGCCAAACTTGCGGAGTTGAGGCAGCATTACAGTTTAATCGCTGGTGGTAAAACTACTCTATTGCAATTTGGAATAGGACATTAACCATGTCTCAACCCAATGGCAGCACCACCAGGGCCAGAATGTTAGCGTGTCCTCAATCGGAACAGGCAGACCTCGCTCCGCCTAAATCGCTGACAGGACTTGCCAAAGAGTTTTGGAACAGGCACGCAACCGCATTAAGCAAGGCAGACATGTTAAGCCCGCAAGACGTAGACAGTTTTTGTCTACTCTGCAACATATGGGCCTTACTCGACGTTGCCCAAAAGGCCGCACAGGCAGACCCTAAAAAGATGCGACAGTTTTTAGACCTGACCAAACAGTATCAATCGCTCGCAAAACCTTTTTGCCTATTGCCGACAGACCGCAAGAAGTGGTCAGTAAGTTTCAAAGACACATTAGACGCACATGCCGACAAGGAAGAGTTTGATTTTTAAGCCATGCCAAAAGGCCCTATCTCCTGTTCAAAAGAAAACAAGTCCCGTCTATAACTGTGTATCTTGGCGTAAACTCCGCTTATCCGTGCTTAAAAGTGAGCCAATTTGTAGGGCCTGTAAACAAGCATGGGCGACACAAGTAGACCATATAAATGAAGACAATACCGACAACAGACGAGCAAACTTACAGGGCCTATGTGCGAGTTGCCACAGTAAAAAAACAAGGGCTACTAAATAAGCAGCATGAGGATATTTCAATTCTTTGACCTGTTAGTACATTCACGGGGAAAATTCACAGGCGACAAATTCCACTTGCTTGAATGGCAACGCTCCTGGCTGACACAGTTATTTGGTACAGTCAATAAGAATGGTTTAAGACAGTACCGCTCAAGTTTCTTGACTGTTGGCAAAGGCAACGGCAAGTCCTCATTCAGTGCCGCAATCGCTCTTTATATGCTTTTGGCCGATGGGGAGCAAAACCCACAGGTAGCCATTGCAGCAGGCGACAGAGGACAAGCAAGCATTATCTTTGACGAGTGCCAACGTCTTGTAAAAGCAAGCCCCAGATTAAGAGACGTAATCCACGCAATACCCAGTCAGAAGACCTTGACATATCCCAAGCGTGACGGCAAGTTAATGGCACTCTCAAGCGAGAGCAGTACCAAACATGGGCTTGACCTATCTTGTCTGGTGTTCGATGAATTCCACGTACATAAAAACCGTGAACTATATGACACGCTGGTTTGGGCAACGTCTAAAGACAGGAAGCAACCATTAACGCTTTACCTCACCACAGCGGGATACGATAAGGCCAGTATTTGCCATGATGTTTATTTAATGGCAAAGCAAATCAGGGACAAGGTAATCAAAGACAAAACATTCTTGCCAGTCATATATGAGGCCGATCCGACAGACCCAATAGACGAGCAATCGACATGGGAAAAGGCCAATCCAAGTTTAGGAGTGCTGATAGACAAGGAACAATTTAAGCGTGATTTAGAAACAGCGAAGACAAGCCAAGGAAGTTTATCAGCATTCAAAAGATACCGCTTGAATATTTGGACGAGCAGCGAGAGCGGTTATATAGACCTCGACAAATGGGACTATTGCCATGGAGCATTCCCGCAGTTTCCAAAGAACACCGATATATTTTTAGCGGCGGATTTGTCGGCAACCACAGACCTAACAAGTTTGGTAGGCGTAGTGGCGATGGGACAAAGGTACTATGTGTATAACTGGTCTTGGGTCAGCGAAGAGGGTGTTAAAAAACGGGAGAAAACAAACCTACAAAGATACCAGCAATTTGTAGGTAATGGCTTAACAGTAGTGCCAGGGAATGCAGTAGAACACAGTTTGGTAAGAGAGCAGGTACACGAGATTGCAAAGACGTTCCATGTGCGGAGCATTAACTTCGATAAGTGGAATGCTTTGTACCTGGCCGAAACTTTGGGACAGGATGGATTTGAGGTTTATCCATTTCCGCAGACAGCCAGTTATTACACCTTGCCGATGAAACGCCTTGAGGCCCTGGTGTTAGATGGCAAGGTCACCCATCAAGGTAGTGCCTTGCTCAAGTGGCAACTTGGGAACGTCGCTGTTGAGACAGACAGCCAGGGCAATATCAAGCCAAGCAAAAAGAAGAGTGCCGACAAGATTGATAGTGTTTGTGCCTTGATTATGGCAATCGGTGCGGCCTGTCAATCTGAAAGCCAAGCACCAATCAAGCCAAGCGTATATGAGGACAGAGGTTTATTAATCTTCTGACCTACATACAGTATGTTTAATTGGCTGACAAAGTTCTTTGAAAAACGTAGTTTAACGGCGGAGCAATACCCTTTCCTTGTAGCCCCTCGCACGAGTGCTGGTGTTCCAGTCAATGAAAATACCGCACTCAATTTATCTGCCGTATGGTGTGCGGTTAATACGATTGCAGGCGAATTAGCATCTTTGGATTGCAAGTTGTACCGTGAAATAGATGAAGAAAAAGAAGAGGCCGAAAATCACCCTCTATATGATATTCTCTTGCGTGAGCCAAATTTTGAGATGACGCCTTTTGTCTTTTTTGAGACAATGCAAAGTTATCTTCTACGTTATGGAAACTGTTACGCAGAAATTGAAAGAGATGGGACAGGCCGAGCGGTAGCACTATGGCCGCTACACCCTACACTTGTCCTACCAGAGCGGAACGAGAAAGGCCGCATTACTTACCGTATCCAAACTCAACAAGTTGTATTTGTTCAGCCAGAGGACATGTTACACGTTCCAGGTCTTGGCAATGGGTTTGTAGGCATGGGGCCTGTAGCAATCGCACGAGAAAGTTTGGGCCTATCGTTAGGTGTTGAAAAATATGGAGCGGCATTCTTTGGTAATGCAGTACGTCCATCTGGTGTAGTCAAATCTGTAGGCCGATTATCTGACCAGGCCCGTGCAAACATAAGACAGAGTATTGAGTATGCAAACTCACAGCCCGCAAACTCCGCAAGATTAATGGTGTTAGAAGAGGGTTTGGAATTCTCGCCATTCAGTTTCAACAATGAGGATTACCAATTCCTCGAAACAAGACGTTTTCAAATCGAAGAGATAGCAAGATGGTTTCAGTTAAGCCCTACACGATTGAAAGAGTTAGGCCGAGCAACTTGGAACAATCTGGCGACGGAGTACCAGGACTTTTACAACACCACGTTAAGACACTGGGCTATCAAGTGGGAGCAAGAAATAGAACGCAAGTTATTATCCAAGCGTGAACGTAGCAACTATTTTGTTGAGTTCCATTTCGACAGCGTCTTGAGAGCAGACCCAGAAACACGGTTTAAGATTTATCAACTTGGCACACAAACAGGAATTTTGGAAATTAATGAGTGTAGAGCAAGGGAAAACCTAAACCCAATCGAAGAAGAACCGCAAGAGACAGAGGTAGATATAACACCACCAGAAGCACCAGGGGAGGCCGCCAGTGATGGAAACGAGAGCAAGCCGCTTGTCAAAGCAAGCGGAGAACAAGAATAAACTTGAGGGATACGCAGCGACGTTTAATAATCCTACGCAGATAACAGACGCAAGAGGCAGGGTCTTTAATGAGGTTATTCGGCCTGGTGCATTCAGCAAGGCAATAGATGGTGGCGACGTTAGAGCGTTAGTCAATCACGATACAGCCAAGTTACTGGCAAGGCAGAAATCGGGAACGCTCCGTCTTAAGGAGAGAGAGCAGGGCCTTTGGTTTTCCCTTGACCTACCAGAAACAGAAGCAGCAAGAGAAGTAAAGGAACTGGTGCAACGTGGTGACCTCGACGGTATGAGTTTTGGGTGGATGGAAGCGACGGACAAATGGAGTACGCAAGACAAAATGCCAATGAGGGAATTAATCAATGTCAGTCTTCAAGAGGTGAGTGTAGTAACATTCCCAGCGTATACGCAGACCAGCGTAGAAATAAGAAGTGATGGCCTTTGGCTACACAAATTAAAATTATTGCGTGCGACCATAGATATTATCGAATAACCCTGGAGGAAAATGTCAAGTATTGAACTTAAAGAAAAACGTACCAAATTGCTCACAGACGCTAAGGCCCTTTTGGACAGTGCCGAAAAAGAGAAGAGAAGTTTCAGCGAACAAGAGCAGACCTCTTGGGATACGCTGGTAGAAGAGAGTGAAAACCTCAAAGAACAAATCAACAAGGAAGAGCGGAGCGAGTATTTGGCCGCACAGGAGAGCGAATTAAAACGCTCCACTCGCAAAGTATCTCCCTCGAATATTGTTACCAGTACCACAAAAAAACCAGCGTATGGCCGAGCCTTGAAAGCATGGCTTACCGCTGAAAGTGGTAATCTCAATGGTGGCGATTGGGAAGCATTGAACGCTTATAACTTCGACGCTAACCGTCGAAGCATGACAATTCGAGCACAGGAAACAACAGACGCAACTTATGGTCAGGCGTTAGTTTCTCCTGATAATCAATTCCTGGCAAACATTGAGAGAGCATTAAAACAATACGGTGCTATCCTTCAAACAAGCACCATAATCAGAACCGATAACGGAAACGATCTGCCGTGGCCTATCAGTAACGACGTTAACAATCTGGGTTACCAAATTGCTCAAGGCGTCCAGGACACAACCGAAAGGGCGCCTTTCCAAAATGCGGTTAAGCAGCTGCATCGCAAGTCGTTGATGCTGTTGACGGTTGTGGGTTGGGCGGCTGGATGGGGATTTGCGCCTTCAGCTGGGCTGGCATGTCGGGCGAGTGGAAGGTCCATTCCAGGTAGCGGTTG
>Ga0207057_1184_pt1 | contig 14491 bp, 15 predicted proteins | sample Alteio_BWMinCont_33_FD_153265 | JGI IMG/M metagenome (GOLD analysis project Ga0207057, IMG submission 153265) | Enriched cells from forest soil in Barre Woods Harvard Forest LTER site, Petersham, Massachusetts, United States -... | ecosystem: Environmental > Terrestrial > Soil > Temperate forest >... | reverse complement strand
TAATAATTTCCTGGCATTCTCCTCTCCCATTTTTTACTTTGGGCATCCAGCTTGCGAACTGGCTTAATTTAGGAAGCAATTTTAATTTATCGAGAATGCCTTCTTTCGGAGCTGATAATAATTTAAAAAGATTTTCGATTTCTTTTGCTACATCGTCAAGATGATTCACACCGAGCGCCATGTACATGCGCTTTTCACTTCCATACGCATTCATGAGAACAGGAAAATCATAACCTGTGTTTTCAAATAATAATGCTTTGCCTCCATTACCATTCTTGCATCGCGTCTTGCTGATGTTAAATCGGCATTCCGACTTTACGTCGGAACTTGTACGGAAGTAATTTTATTGAGCAATGTGCATCTTCACGAGTAGCTCTAACTTTCATTAACATCGAAAAGATCCTATTTTTTATCTTGCTGAATATATTTTTCAGATACCTTTATTCATAATCTCTCTGCATGGCTTTGAACATTCCGGTTTTTAGAACACGTGCGCTCACCGCACTTATTTTTGCGGCAGTAATGTTAACAGGCTTGCTATGGAATTTCTGGAGCTTTTTTATTTTGTTCTCCATCATTCATTTTGGCTGCTGGCTTGAATACCAAAAATTAGTTGGGAAGATCGATAAAGGATATGCGCAAATAACATTCGTTCACAAATATGGTGTCATCATTGCGGGTTGGTGCCTCATGTTTTATCTCACGGGCAGCTCTTATAAAATTTTTAATTTTTCATTGCACACAATCGGATACTGGGGAGTGCTTTTTATTTTGATTGCAATACCAGTTCTCGAAATCATTTTCTGGCGCAAAGTAAGTTTTAAAAATTTAGCGCATTCAATTTTTGGTTTTGTTTACATCTCATTAAGCTGGGCATTGCTCACTAATTTGAGAAGCAGGTTCGATAGTCAGCTCCTCGGAGATTTTGTTGGAAAGATGTTTGTTGTGCTGGTCATTGCATCGATATGGATCAATGATACGATGGCATACATTGTTGGATCATTCATTGGCAAAACACCACTCACAAAAATTTCTCCCAAAAAGACCTGGGAAGGAACTATTGGCGGTATCATTCTTTCAATTATTGTAGTCGGCATTTTTGGATATTTTATTAATGCCAACAGCGATTGGGAATCTGTTTTGGAATTAATGGGCATTGCGGCTATTGCATCCATCACAGGCACTTTCGGCGATTTGCTCGAAAGCAAATTGAAACGCATGGCAGATGTAAAAGACAGCGGTCACATTATGCCCGGCCACGGCGGATTTTTAGACCGCTTCGATTCATTATTATTAGCAACACCTTTTGTGTGGCTTTATATAATTTTGTTCTTGAATTAAAAACATTTTACACAACGGCCACAAAGAAAACAAAGAGGACAAAATTTAGCTTTGTGTTCGTTGTATCCTTTGTTTTCTTTGTGTGAAATAAAAGCGGTTTACATTTGTAAAACAATTTCAATAAATGACTATTCATAAAGAAGGATATAAAACTCTTGCGATTAGCGTCATCATTTTCGCTTTCATTAATCTGCTGTCTTTTTATTTTATCAGCTTCCATTTTCCGTGGATAAGCTGGGTTATTTTTATTGCCACACTAGCACTGGTTCTTTTTTTAGTTTCTTTTTTCCGCATCCCGAATAGAAAACTTACTACCGGAAATAATTTGGTTATTTGTCCGGCCGATGGCAAAGTGGTAGTGATTGAAGAAATTGTTGATAAAGAATATTTTCACGACAAGCGGTTGCAGCTATCTGTTTTTATGAGCCCTGCTAATGTTCACCAAAATCGTCTTCCTGTTAGTGGTGAAGTAGTGTATAATAAATATCACAAAGGAAAATATCTTGTTGCATGGAATCCTAAATCATCAACAGAAAATGAACGGCACAGCGTGGTGATAAAAAATAGCAAAGGAGAAATATTAGTGAAACAAATTGCCGGTGCTTTGGCAAAACGAATTGTAAATTATTTGAGCGTTGGCCAAAAAGTGGAGCAAAGCGCAGAGATGGGATTTATAAAATTTGGCTCGAGAGTGGATGTGTTGTTGCCGCCAGATGCAAAAGTGAATGTGCAATTGAATCAGGTTGTACAAGGCGGTGTTACGGTGCTGGCGGAGTGGTGATTGAAAACAATAATGTAAATTAATCTTAAAAAATTTCTTATGAGCACTCCTGAAATGCGCAAGAAAATTAAGAAATACATTGATGAAGCTGATGAGCATGTTGTTAAAATGGTTTACTCCATGCTGGAGGCTGATCGTGACCACGATTGGTGGGATGGCTTGCCAAAAAAAGTTCGGGATGATATTGATAAGACGTTAATGGAATTGGATAATGGCAAAGGTATTCCGCATGAAGAAGTAGTGAAAAAATATAAAAAATGGTTTGCAAAATAATCTGGTCTCCACTCGCTCTAAAGACTTATATCGCAAATCTCGAATACCTCGAAAAGAATGGTCGGTTAAAGAAGTAGCTAATTTTACACTATCCGTTCAAAAGAAATTGGAACTATTATCTATTCATCCAAAAATCAGTATTAGAAGCAGCAAAAGAAAAAGCCTCAGGAAAGTCGTCATTCATAAACGAATGATATTGATTTATCGTTTAAAGCACAAAAGAAAGAAATTGAAATCGTGCAGTTTTGGAATACTTATCAAAAACGTGGCTTTTCTTAAAACTTAAAAAATATTCTCCAGTTCTTTCAACGAATGCACAGTGTATGTTGGCTTTATTATCGCTTCTCCTTTGACATGATTCACATAAACCTGATCAATACCTGCATTGATCGCTCCTTGAATATCTACTTCAATACTGTCTCCAATCATAATGCTCTCTTCTTTTTGCGCGCCTGTTTTCGTGAAAGCATAATCAAAAATTTCTTTGTGAGGTTTTAAGCTGTTGGAACTTTCGGATGTGATCACTTCTTTAAAATATTTATCAATACCTGAATTTTTCAATTTGCTGTGCTGCGTTTGTTCAAACCCGTTGGTGATCAGATGAAGCTGATATTTTTTTTCTGAGAGATAATCCAATATTTCAATAGCATAAGGAAATAATAATTTTCTTGTTGGTAATAAATCAAGAAACTTTATTCCCATTTCCCTGGCTAGTTTTTCATCGCCAATTTTGAAATCAAGCAATGTCAGCCACATTCTTTTCCATCTCAATTCATCCACTTTAATAAAACCGTTGCGGTAGCGTTCCCATAATTTTTCATTATGAACAAGATAATTTTTATGGAACAAATCAAAATCATGAATGCCTTTTGATTTCAGATCAAGCGTATCGTACAATTCCTGCAGCGTTAGTTTGCTATTGGCATCAAAATCCCAGAGCGTGTGGTCAAGGTCAAAAAAAAGATGCTTGTATTTACTTCTCTCTTCCGAGGAAGCGTTTATTTTTTTATTCATATAGAAGTTGCAAATTACAGAACAATTAGTTTGATTATGGAATCTCAAAATTCTCTTTCAAATGTAAAGGGCAAGAACATTATCATCACAGGCGCATCGCGTGGATTAGGAAAAGCAATTGCAGAAAAGTTTGCCGCGAATGGTTATAATTTATTCCTAAGCTCGCGCAATGAAATTGCATTGTACAAAGCAATGGAAGAATTGCAAACAAAATTTACTGACATTATTATCAAAGCAAAAGCATTTGATTTGAGCACGAAAGAACAAGCAAAAGCATTAGGCGAATGGATATTAAGCTTAGGCATTTCAATAGATATATTAATGAACAATGCCGGCGACTTTCTGCCAGGAAATGTTTATGATGAGGAAGAAGGCACACTTGAAAAAATGATAGAAGTGAATTTGTACAGTGCTTATCATTTAACAAGAACGTTGTTGCCAAAAATGATGCAACAAAATATCTTGTCAGGTTCGAGAGGGCATATATTCAATATGTGTTCCATCGCATCATTGCAAGCTTATAAAAATGGCGGCTCTTACAGCATCAGCAAATTTGCGCTAGCCGGGTTTTCAAAAAATTTGCGTGAAGAAATGAAACAGCACTTCATAAAAGTGACGGCAATTTATCCGGGAGCTGCTTACACTGATTCGTGGAATGGAAGTGGCGTGGATGAAAAACGCATTATGGAAGCGAAAGATATTGCGGATATGGTTTTTGCTTCCTCGCAATTATCGCCACAGGCAACGGTGGAAGACATTATTTTGCGGCCGCAATTGGGCGATTTGTAGCATTATCACGCAAAGACGCGAAGGCGCAACGAAAAATAACTTTGCGTCTCTGGGTCTTAGGGTTAATCTTTCTTTAAAAACCTTAACTGCCTTTTAACCCTGCCTGTATGAACTTCTATAGCCTTCAATTTTTATATTTGCATACATTGATTTGAGGAAGTGTTGTTATGAATTTTGAAAAAATAAATTTTACTGCCATCGTTACAACTTTACGTTTTCGGTTTACTGCTTTTATCTTTTTGCTTTTCTTCGCCGCACCGGTTTTGGCGCAGATGAAATTTACCACAATCACAAGCAGCAAAGAAATTGGCAGAGGGGAATACGTGCAGGTTGAATTTGTTGTGGAGAATGCTAAACAAATCGAGCATCTCACGCCGCCTGCTTTCCCCGATTTTCATATTGTTGAAGGGCCGATGCAATCAAGCGGCATGAGCATTGTGAATGGCAACATGTCGCAATATAAAGGCGTGTCGTTTATTTTGCAGCCGGTTAAAACCGGCAAGTTCATCATACAAGGTGCAACTGCTGAAGTGGATGGCAAACAAATGCAATCTAATGCAGTGACTGTTGAAGTGACTACCAACAGCTCGGGAAATTCCAACGGCATTAATCCGATGCTGCAACCTTCGTTGCCTTCGCGTGAGCCTGTTGCTGATGATAAAGAATATATATTAAGACCGGGAGAAAATATTGTTGAGAAAACAAAAAAGAATTTATTCGTTAAAGTGCAGGTTGATAAAAACAGTTGCTATGTGGGCGAACCAATTGTTGCCACTTACAAATTATATTCTCGCCTGCGGTCGGAATCGAGAGTCACGAAACATCCGTCATTGAATGGTTTCAGCGTGTACGATATGGTTGACCCGAACACAGATGAAGCATCGGTTGAAACAGTAAATGGAAAACCTTTTACAGTTCATGTTATCCGCAAAGCGCAACTCATTCCATTGCAAGCAGGGCCAATTGAATTGAGCCAGGTTGAAGTGGAGAACACAGTTCATTTTTTGAAATCAACTGATAAACATCAGCGTAGCAATAATCTTTTACAAAGTCTTTTAGATCAGCTTTCCGAAGGAGAAACAGGTGATGATGTTCAACAGCATATTGTATTAACAAGCAAGCCGCTTGTTATTACTGTGAAACCATTGCCTGAAAATAATAAGCCTGCGGATTACAACGGTGCTGTTGGAAATTTCACGATGGATGCAAGTGTTGATAATAAAAATATTTCGGCACAAGATGCGGCGACATTAAAAGTAACTGTTCACGGAAGCGGTAACCTGCCTGTTGTGGATGCGCCGCAAGTGCAATGGCCAGCAAATGTGAATGTGTATAATACATCTGCAAAAGAAGATATTGATAAAACTGTTGTGCCAATGAAAGGCTCGAAGACTTTTGAGTATGTGTTTACGCCGAAGGTTGCGGGCAACTACACAATACCTGCTATAATGTTCTCTTATTTTGATCCTTCAAGCAGTACGTATAAAACTTTGCAGAGCCAGCCATTGCAGTTCAATGCAGGAATTGCAAAAAAGCAATCTCCTTCTTTATTTAAAAATATTTTATCCTCAAAAACAAACAACTGGACAATCAAAAATTTGAAAGATTTTTTTGATGAACATTTGGAATGGATTTTTGCAGCGCTGATTCTTTCAATTGTTGTTTTTTTTCTTTGGCGGCATAATACTAGATCGCTAAAAAAAGAAGATAATCAGAAACAGGAAGTATTAGCTACAGAAGAAATAAAAAAAGAAATTGCTACGCCTGTGATACCAGTTGTGGAAACAGTTGACCCATTGCTGAGAGCAAAACGGATGCTTGAGCAAGGCGACTATAAAAATTTTTATACAGAATTGAATCGGTCTTTGTGGGATGCGCTGGTTGCTAAATTTAATTTGCCCGCAAGCGAACTGAATAAATTTAATATCTCCGCGCAGTTGCGATCGAAGGGTTGGGACGAAGAAAATATTTTTAAGCTGCAGGATGTTTTTAATAAGTGTGAAATGAATTTATACACGCCTGATTACAATAATATGGATTCAGAAAATATTTTGCACGATGCGGAGCAGGTGATAAAGTATATTAATGAAGTATAGCGAATGAAAGTGGTAGGCGAATAGTGGTAAGGGGCTGCATGCAATAGTAATTTCACTTATAACTCACTACTTACCACTTTTCATTTACTCACTATACTTATACCCCACGCCTCTTACAGAATAAAAATACTTCGGGTTGCGGCTGTCCTCTTCAAAATATTTTCTGAAGCTTAAAATGAAATTATCGATTGTGCGTGTAGTTGGATAAACATTATAGCCCCATACAGTTTGCAAAATTTTTTCGCGTGTCACGACCTCGTTTTTATTTTCAATAAGAAGTTTTAACAGCATTGCTTCTTTTTTGCTGAGCTCAATCCGAGTGCCTTTTTTATTCACCGCTTCCTGTGCCTTAAAATCAATCTGGTTTTTGCCGAAAGAATAAGTGTCGCCGACAGAAGTTTTTTCCTGCAGCTTTCTGTTTTTATCAACCAGCTTTTGTATCCGCAATAATAATTCTTCCAGATTAAAAGGTTTGGTAAGATAATCATCAGCACCTTTTTTTAGGCCAAGCACCCTGTCTGCACTGGTGTTTTTTGCACTAAGCATTAATATAGGAACATCATTGTTCTGCACGCGAATAGTCTCCGCAATGCTGATGCCATCAATGCCGGGAAGCATCACATCTAAAATGATCAGATTAAAATATTCCTGTTGAATGGATTTCAAAGCCTGCGCACCATCAAATGCAGAAGTCACTTCGTAACCTTCCAATTCAAGATTAAGCTTTAATGCTTCATGAAGGTTCTCTTCGTCTTCAACCAGCAATATGGATATTTTCTTTTCGTTGCTCATTAAAATTTTATTGTAAAAATAGTTCCTGTTGGTGAATTGTCTGAAACTGTAATGCGTGCTGAATGATCTTCAGCAATTTTGCGACATAGATACAAACCCAAGCCAGTTCCCTGCGCTGTGCGTGTGGCTTCGCTGCCGATGCGATAAAATTTTTCAAATATTTTTTTCTTCTCTTCATTTGCAATCCCTTGTCCCTGATCTTTTACACGGAAAAAAACAGCGGCGTTTTCTTTTTTTAACTCAATAACAATAAGAGAGTTTTTGGGAGAATATTTTATCGCGTTCTCAATAAGATTATTAATGAGCATCTGAAGTAACATCGTATCGCCCTTAATAATAATTTCGGGTTGAATATCTGACTGCCATTTTTTTTCGGGGAAACGATTTTGATAATCTTTTGCAGAAGTGTTCACAAGAGAAGAAAAATCTAATTCTTCTTTTGATAAACGATATTCGCCGCCTTCTAATTGAGATGAAACAAGAATGTTTGTTGCAAGCGTGTTCAGCCGGTTGGTTTCGTGCAATGCGGATTGAATCATCTTTTGCTGTTTCTCTTCATCCAATTTATATCGCTGCAAAGTTTCGAGATTAAGCTTTGCAACTGCAATGGGCGTTTTTAATTCGTGCGTTACAGCCATCATAAAATTTTGCTGCTGTTGCTGCAACCTGAATTGCCGGCGAACTGCGCGATAAACAAACACTGCTCCGATAATTATTAACAATAAAAATGTGCTGCCTTCGCCAATATACTGTGCTGTTTTTCGGTGGGCTTCATTATTAATGCGCTCTGATTTTTGGATATATTCAATGTCATCGTGCTTCAGCTCCTGCATTTTATAATTCGTCATTTGCATGTTCTGTTGCTGCAATGCAATGAACCACCAAACAAGCGCGGCAATAATGTAAACCAGCAAAAACCAGTAAACAAAAGTGGCGAAAGCGAGTCTTTTATTTTTCAAGATCATTGAGGTGAATCGTCAATGGTGAATAATGAAAGCAACAGTTAATTGTGGTGATGCACATTGCTAAATAGAATTACTAAAAGTACAAGAGTGCGACGCAACAATGTTTAATAGAGGTAATGTCGTCGGGAACATAAAACTCATTTTCGAATTGAGACATTTTCACATTTGCAAATTATCATTTCACCTTCTCCACTCTCACGCCCACATCAAGCACATGCTTCAGCGGATCTTCGCGCATGATCTGTTCAAGCGTGAAATGATAATCGCCAATTTTTTTAAATTTTGTTTGTGGTTGAACCAGCACACGATGCTCGTAGATATCATCCATCGCACTTCCCATCCAGCCTTTTTCATTTGTTGCTAATGCGAGATTGAAACGCTGGCTGCGCACAGAATCGCCGGGCTGTTGCACAACTGCTTTTATCCAGATGTTATTATAATTGTACGCATCGGTGTGGCGCACCACCATATAAATATTATAGCTCGATGCTGTGTCGGTTACTTTGAAAATTATTTCGGGCTTGAAGCTGCTCTGCCACTGTTGCTGCGGGATGGCGATATCTTTTTCAAAAACATCAATGGCAGGAATGCAAGAGACAAGGGACAAGGAACAAGAGGCAAGAAACAAGAGGCAAGGAACAAGAAATGATGAATGCTTTTTCAATGCGATTTTTTTACAAAAATAGGAAAGAAGATTTTTTTGTCATAATGATTATAATTGAACATTGTTGCTTGTGCCTTGCCTCTTGTATCTTGAATCTTATCACAGCACATTCAATATCTGCTCTTTCGCTTTTTCCAGTTCGTCTTTCATTAGCACCACACATTTTTGAATGGTTGAATCATAAGCTTTGGAACCGGTTGTGTTGATCTCTCTTCCCACTTCCTGCAATATGAAAGAAAGTTTTTTTCCTTTGCTATCTTCAGGCTCATTCAAAATGGAAATAAAATAATCACAATGGTTTTTCAACCGAACCTGTTCTTCACTAATGTCTATCTTTTCTATATAATAAACCAATTCCTGCTCCAGGCGGTTGTCATCGTAATTTTCTTTGCCCACATTTTCTTCCAGCAATTTTTTAATGCCTTCCTTAATTTTTTGCTGGCGCAAAGGTTCCAGCTTAATCACTTCTTCCTGTTGCTTGCGGATATTTTCAATCCTCAATACTAAATCTTCTTCCAGCGATTTTCCTTCATCCAGGCGATGCAGGTTCAGATCATCAATGGCAGATTGTATCACTTTCTCAAATTCTTTCCACTCTTCATCTGTTAATGTATCGCTGGTTGGCGTGATCACTTCCGGCAGTTTCACAAGCGTGCTCAAAATATTTGATGGATCGAGATTCAGTTCGGCAGATAATTCTGCAAGCGCTTTATGATATGCTTTTGCAAGGTCGGTGTTAATGCTGACTGGTTTTGCATTGCCGGTTTGTTTGAGGCTGATTGTGCAATCCAAACTTCCGCGGCCAAGTTTCTCTGACAATAATTTTCTGATCTGAAATTCAAAAGGCTTTAAGAATCCAGGCAATTTTAATTGAAGCTCAAATTGTTTTCCGTTCAGTGATTTTATATCGACTAAAAAAGTTTTGCCGCCAACTGTCTGTTCTGCGCGGCCAAAGCCTGTCATGGATTTCAGCATGTATGAAAATTTAGTGTGGAAAGATAAGCAATAGTCGGGAGTTCGGAGGTGAGAGTTCATAGTTGATAGTTAATAGTTCATAGTATGAGCTTATTATTTCGAATCCGAAATTGAAGTTACTTCTATGAAACATGAACTATGAACTTTCTTTCCCTATCGCTAACAACTGGTAAATTTCTCCTTTCTCCATCATTCGCATTTCGCCCGGCAGCAAACCATCCAATGTAATTTTTTCAATTCGATAACGGATCAGTCGCAAAACGGGGAAGCCGACTTTCGCCAGCATTTTTCTTACCTGCCTGTTTTTGCCTTCTGTTAAAATCAATCTTGCCCAACTGGTTGGGATATTTTTTCTAAAACGTATCGGCGGATTTCTTTCCGCAACATGCGGCTCATTAAAAAATTTTTCAGCGATGCAAGATTTTGTTAAGTATGATTTTCCATCAATAGAAATTTCAACTCCCGACTCTAGACTCTGAACTGCGAACTCGTTAATCTCTCCTTCCACCTGTGCCCAATATTCCCGCTCGTGCGAAAACGAAGGATCGAGCAAATGATGATTGAGTTGTTTATCATTAGTGAGTATTAATAATCCTTCGCTGTCGAAATCCAGTCTGCCAACGGGATACGCGTCTTTCGGCACATCAAAAAAATCTTTCAGCGTTTTCTTTTCTTCCTGCGAAGTGAATTGTGAAAGCACATTGAAAGGTTTGTGAATAATAAAATATTGAAGTGCTTTCATTTTAGTTTGTAAGATGTCGATAATAAAAAATTCGTGCGATTATCAATGTGCAGAAATAAAAAATCCCGCGATTAAGCGAGACTTTTTAATATATGGATGGGTTAGTAAGTACCAGGAAATAAATTTCCCTACACAATATTAAAAATAAATTTCCCTAACTAAAAAAATATTTCAAACAATTTTATTCACATTTTTTTTTGGCGTGTGGAAAATGGTGTATCAAAATTGCATGGATCACGAGATCTGATTTGCGAAATGAAAACAGGTTGATGTTTTTATTTTCTTTTTCAAATTTTTCATTCCGCTGAAACATTGATGAATGCTATGTTTGACGAGAATGATTTTTTTGCAAGATAAAATTGCTGCATTAACGTTAGCAGAAAAAGCAAGAGCAATTTCCTTTTTAAGATTAAAAATATTGGGTTGAAACGATGAAAATATTTTTTGAGTAAGAAAAGGGTAAAATGGTTAAGAAGGCCAAAAATGGGCGAAGGAACATTTTTTACTGTGAATAAACATGACCGATGCATTCTTAATATGACAGCATTGAAAGTCGATCATTTCTTTTTAATGTAGGTTTGCGAAAATATTTTACCATGAAATTCCCATCACCCGTGTCGGTTCAATGGATCGCTGATTTTATTGGAGCTGAGCTGGCAGGAAATAAAAATGGCCTAGCAACTGGTATTAACGAAATACATAAAGTAGAAAATGGAGATCTTGTTTTTGTTGATCATCCGAAGTATTATGATAAATGTATTCAGTCTGCTGCAACCTTCATCATCATTAATAAAAAAGCAGATTGTCCTGATGGAAAGGCATTATTGATAGTTGATCAGCCATTTGAAGCGTACTTGAAAATCGTGAAACATTTTCGCCCGTTTGAACCTGCTGCAAAACTTATCAGCGATTCTGCTGTGATTGGGGAAGGCACTTATATTTATCCAAATGCATTTATCGGTCATCATGTTTCCATTGGCAAGAATTGTTTCATTCATCCCAACGTTACAATCCTCGATCATTGTGTTATTGGTAATAATGTTATCATCCAGGCAGGCACGGTGATTGGCTCCGATGCATTTTATTATAACACAAAAAAAGATCGCGACGTGTGGTATAAAAAAATGGAAAGCTGCGGCCGTGTTGTGCTCGAAGATAATGTGGAGATTGGTGCGGGCTGCACCATTGATCGCGGCGTGAGCCATGATACATTAATAGGCCGCGGAACAAAAATTGATAATCTGGTTCACATCGGCCACGACACAGTGCTTGGAAAAAATTGTTTGCTAGCTGGACAGGTTGGTATTGCTGGCGCTGTTGAAATTGGCGATGGCGTTATCTTATGGGGACAAGTTGGTGTGAGCAAAACATTAACCATCGGCGATAATGCAATTGTGTATGCGCAAAGCGGCGTGCCGTTTTCATTGGAAGGAAATAAAGTTTATTTTGGATCGCCTGTTGAACCTGCAAAAGAAAAAATGAAAGAATTGATTTGGATGAAACGTATTCCTGAGTTGTGGAAGAAAGTTATGGAAATAAAGTAGATGGGGAAACGAGATGTGAGATGCTGAACAATTCGCAAATTCGCACATTGTTTAATCCGCACATTATGATTATTCCGGATTATAATCATACGGCAGCAACTCCGCTAATTTCTTCCATGCCCAATAACCCATATTTGTTACTTCAGATTGCTCGTAAAAATATCCGTTCTCTTCAATCACAAAACCGTCAGTCATATCAAGCGCAGAAATCTGAACTCGTGAAGAAAGCGGGAAATTATTTTCCGAAAGGTATTTTTGATCAGGCACACGATTTTTATAATTCACGCGCAACCTACCTTTAATATTAATGACTGCATCACCACTGTCAACTGAAAACAACTTGCTATCATAAGGATCATCCACCGCAGTTGCTTTATTATTTGCATCAAGCAATTCAAGCGAAAAACCTTCATCGTTCAAAGTGCTGTCGTAATAGCTGCGCATAAAATGTAGTCGTGAACCAACATAGCTTGTGAACCTATTTTTCTTCCATGTTTCCATTTGCTCATCACTGCCTTTCAATTCTTCGAACAACGGATAACCTGTGTAGCTGCCCACTTTGGCAGTGTAATCATATACAAAAGAATCGAGCTGATATTTTATTTTATAACCGAGCGCATTATTAGTTACTATGATATCGCTTCTGCCTTTTACTTTTAGTTTATTTCTTTTTTTATAAAAATAAAACCTGAGCGAATCTTTATTTTCAATAATGCAATGCGATGCATTTGGTGTTGTGCCGATAAAATTGTCAATAAAAAATTGCCCGTATTTATTCCATCCGTCGGCGACTTCCGCACTGCCTGCAACAACAACTTCGCCCATACTTTTTTCCTGTTCTTTCAATTCAATCGAAAGAGAATCATTTTGAGAATTGCCATTACTGATTCTCATCATCTTCGTTTCATAACCAGTGTAAGAAATAATTAAATCGTAACCGCCATTATTCAGACGCATAAAAAATTTGCCTTCGCCATTGGTGATTGTGCCAATCGTTGTGTTCTGGCAAAAAACAGAAGCGCCCGGCATCGGAAGTTTTGTTTTTTCATCAATCACTTTTCCGCCAACAGGAAAAGTTTTTTCCTGTGAGAAAACAACAAAAGAAAAAAAGGCTGCTATGAGTGTGCTGATGAACTGTTTCATGAAAATGAATTGATGCTTTTATTAACGTGCAAATAGTGTTGGAAGTATATAAGCAAGTACTTTGCCAGCAATTTTAAACCTATAATGTTTTAAGGAATTTAATTTTAACAAAATCTGTAGCAGACCTGATAGGTTTATCATTTTTATTTTGTCACCAGTTGCATTGCTACTATGATGCATCGTTGCGACGCTCCGTTCAGCTTTTTGTTCTCTTTTGAGCAATGCGCAACATTCTTTACTATTTCATACTTGCATTCGCGGCGTAAGCTTTGCAGGCCTTTTCTATTGTTTGTTGCAGTGGTGTGAAAGAAAGCCTTGGAAGAAATTTTAATATTTTACTATTATCAAAATAAGTTTTTGACATAGCTATACGTGCACTTTCTTTTGTTACTACAGATGACTTTCGGGTGAACAGCGATTTTATTTTTTCCATCCGCCATGCAATCTCTGCTAAAAAAGGTGTTGCTTCAATTGTTGGATGTCTCTTGCCAAAGCTATCTGCAATTGCATCGAATAATTTTTTGAACGAAGTATTTTCTGCGCTTAAAATAAAACGTTCACCAACAATATCGCTTTCTGATAATAGCACGATTGCTCTTGCCACATCTTCCACATCAATAAAGCCATTGATGCCATTCGTGTACCACGGCAATTCTTCATACACACTTTTAAAAATCGCACAGCTCGAATTATTCCAATCACCATAACCGATGATAGTGCTCGGGTTAACAATCGCAGCATTCAATCCTTCGCCAATGCCACGCCACACTTCCATTTCAGCGCTGTATTTACTGATCGCGTAATTAGTATTTAATTTATGTTCTTCCCATGGTTGCTGTTCATTAACAGTTTCGCCATTAACATTTCTTCCCAAAGCTGCAACAGAACTGACATGAATAAAGCGGCGTATATTTTTTTCAATCGCAATATTCACCAGGTTGGCAGTTCCTTCAATATTTGTTTTGAACATTTCGTTTCTTTCTTTTGCGACCAAAGAAACTTTTGCGGCGGAATGAATCACGGCATCAACTCCATCCATTGCTTCCTGCAAGGCAGCTACATCGAGGACATCGCCGTTCATCCATTCCACTTTATCAAAAATATTTTGTGGGATAAAAAAAGGAAGTTTGTTGCTGCGGCGAATTGCTCTTACATCATAATTCTTCTCTACTAATTCTTTAATAATATATGCGCCGAGAAAACCAGTGCCGCCAGTAATGAATACTTTAGTTGACAAGTTGAGATGTTGAATAGTTGAGTGTAACTGCGAAGATAATTCTTATAAAGGTGAATGTTGATTGGTTGAAAGGTTGATAAGTTGAATCGTTGGTTAATCAACCCTTCAACTTATCAACCTTTCAACTATATTCGT
>Ga0207057_1181_pt1 | contig 14587 bp, 15 predicted proteins | sample Alteio_BWMinCont_33_FD_153265 | JGI IMG/M metagenome (GOLD analysis project Ga0207057, IMG submission 153265) | Enriched cells from forest soil in Barre Woods Harvard Forest LTER site, Petersham, Massachusetts, United States -... | ecosystem: Environmental > Terrestrial > Soil > Temperate forest >... | reverse complement strand
CGGCGAATTTCCGGGAGATGACAGAGCAAATGAATTATACATCAATCAAAAAGATGGAACTTTTAAAGAAGAGGCTCACGAATATGGTCTCGACGATAAAGGTCAGTCCACGCAAGCTATTTTTTTTGATTACGATCACGATGGCGATTTGGACTGTTTTATTTTGAATAATAGCAACCGCTCTGTTGAAAGCTTTGGCTACGATAAAAATTTAAGGAATGTGCGCGACCCAAAAAATGGGGATCGCCTTTATAGAAATGATGGCGGAAAGTTTGTTGATGTAAGTGAGCAGGCAGGCATTTATGGAAGTGAGATTGGCTTTGGGCTTGGCGTAACGGTCGGCGATGTGAATAATGATGGATGGGAAGATATTTATGTTTCAAATGATTTTTTTGAGCGCGATTATTTATACATTAATCAGCATGATGGAACATTTAAAGAAGTGATCAACGATGCAATGGGTCACATTAGTCAGGGCTCAATGGGCTCAGATATGGCTGATATCAATAATGATGGGTATCTTGATATTTTTACAACAGAGATGCTCCCTGAAAGCGATTACCGTTTGAAAACGACTCTTAAGTTTGATGAATATAATGTTTTGAACGAGCGCAGCCAATTAGGGTTTCATCATCAATTCACAAGCAATTGCCTTCAATTGAATAATCATGATGGCACATTCAGCGAGATTGCGCAGTTTGCCGGAGTTGATGCAACCGGCTGGAGTTGGGGCGCGCTGAGTTTTGATTTTGACAATGATGGATGGAAAGACATTTTTGTTTGCAACGGAATTAGCAAGGATCTAACTGATCAGGACTTTCTTGAATTTTTTGGCAGTGAAGAAATGCAGACACAAGTAAGGCAGCATGGTTTTAATTACAAAGAACTGCTGGAAAAAATGCCTTCAGTTCCCATAACCAATTATGCCTTTGTTAATCAAAAAAACCTTGTTTTCAAAAATGAATCTCAGTTATTGGGTTTTAATAAACCAAGCTTTAGTAACGGTGCTGCTTATGCGGATTTAGATGGTGATGGAGACCTTGATCTTGTTGTAAATAATGAAAACATGGAAGCATTTGTTTATAGGAATATGGCTTCCGAAAAGCTGCACCATCATTACCTTAAAATAAAATTGAATGGCAATTCCCTCAATACTTTTGGTCTTGGAACAAGGGTAACGATCTTTTCAAAAGGCAATCAGCAAATACTGGAACAAATGCCCAGCAGGGGTTTTGAAAGCAGCGTTGATCCAGTCCTTAATTTTGGCTTGGGAGATAATAATCTTGTTGACAGCCTGGTTGTGCGCTGGCCTGGAGAAAAATACCAAATAATCAAAAATATAAAAACGGACACAACGCTCGTCTTGAATCAGAAAGATGCTCTTGAAAAAATGTTCCGCTTAGATAGAGCAAAGAAATTATACAGCAATGTAACAACTTTGCAAATCAGCGGAAACATCAGGCACAAAGAAAATGATTATAACGATTTTGATGCTGAAAGGCTGATCCCAAAAATGCTTTCCACAGAAGGCCCGAAAATGGCAGTTGGCGATGTGAATGGCGATGGCCTTGAAGATTTTTATGTGGGCAGTGCTATAGGCGATACTGCAAAATTATTCATACAGCAAAAAGATGGCCATTTTATTCAGAAGGAACAGCAAGCATTTATTACCGACAAGTACTATGAGAACGTTGGTGCTGTTTTTTTTGATGCAGATAATGATGGTGACCTTGATCTGTTGGTTGCATCTGGCGGCAATCAGGCAAAACAAGGTTCGCCCTACCTATACCCGCGACTTTATCTGAACGATGGCAAAGGCAATTTTACAAAAGCTGTAGCAGGATGGCCCTTTGTTTCACTAAATGCATCCTGTGTAAGAGTTTATGATTTCAATGGAGATGGCAACGAAGATGTTTTTATTGGAGCCAGAAATATCCCCGGCAGCTATGGAACGATTGCATCAAGTGTTTTAATACAGAATAATGGGCATGGGGTATTCACAGATGTAACAAAAGCGATTGCTCCAGATCTGATGAATTTAGGAATGGTAACTGATGCTCAATGGGCAGATATCGACGGGGATGGGGAAAAAGAATTGATTGTTGTAGGCGATTGGATGCCTGTCACTATTTTAAAATATATAAATGGCAAACTACAAAAAATAAAGGAGATTGACAATTCATCGGGCTGGTGGAATTGTGTAACAATTTCAGATATTAACGGTGATGGGTATCCGGATTTAATTGCGGGCAACTGGGGCTTGAATTCGAGGATAAAAGCGGATAAGCAGCATCCTGCAAAATTGTACGTGGATGATTTTGCAAAAAATGGGCATTCCGAATGTATACCGGTCTATTTTAAAACCGACGGCAAGGCATATCCATATTTTATGAAAGGAGAGATTGAAACGGAAATACCTCTGTTAAAAAAGAAATTTTTAAAGTTCCGCGAATATGCAGGAAAGGGCATTGATGAGGTTTTTACGGCGGAACAGTTGCAATATGCATCTGTGCTCACTGTTGACCAAACACAAACATCTGTGTTTATTAATGATGGCAAAGGAAATTTTACAATTGAGCCCTTGCCTGCAAGAGCTCAGTTTTCGCCAGTGTTTGCCATTTTTGCATCAGATTTAAACGGGGATGGATTAAAAGATTTATTTCTCGCAGGAAATTTTTTTGGAGTAAAGCCTCAGACTGGCAGGTTTGATGCAAGCTATGGAACTACGTTTCTATCTGATTCCGTACATCATTTTAATTACGTTGAGCCAAAAGAAAGCGGATTGTTCATAAAAGGCGAAGCAAGAGATATTGCAACCATAAAACTCGCTAATGGAGAAAAAGTGATTATTGTTGCGATGAACAACGACAATCTGTATTTATTCAAAAAAAACAAGAAATGATGTGCAATCACAAAACATTTTTCTGATGATCAATAATAAACTCAATAATCTCTTCCAACGGAACATCGATTCTTGATAATGCATCATTAATATCATCTCTGTTTACTTGCGCTGCAAATGAAAGTGTTTTTAATTTTTTCATTACACTTTTCACATCCATGCCTTCATATCTTGTCGGGCGGATCAAAGCAGCAGCATGGATGAAGCCGGACAATTCATCGAACATATAAATCATCTTGTCCATTTTTGTTTCTGGTTCAACACCAAAATATTTTGGTCCATGCGAAGCGATGCAATGGATCACTTCAGGATCAATATCCATCTCTTCTAATTTTTCTATTATTACCCTGCAATGGCTATCGGGATATTTTCCCCAATCAGCATCATGAAGCAAACCGGCAAGTTCCCATTTCAAAGCAGTTTGTTCATCTGCATTTTCTTTTTCAATTGCCCATGCTTTCATCACAGCAGCAACTTGCTTCATGTGCAATCGCAGCCGTTCGTTTGGCACCCATTCGTTTAATAAAGTGTTTGCTTCCTCAATGGTTATTAGCTTTCCTGCATTTTCAGGCTTTCCAAAACTGGTTCGCCCTAATGATAGAATTATTTCTGACATAGATTATATTTTATAAAAGAAGATAAATTTAAAAGAAATCATATTAAAAATGCGAAGAAGGAATTAAATGATGTAAAATTTTTATTAACCTTCAATGAGTTATAAAGGTGCGATAAAAAATTCTTCTTCTTTTCTTTGGAACTTTATATCCATTCCTCGTACCTTTGCACTCCTTTTTAAATTATGCTGTTGGGATAGCGACAGCTTCATTCAAACAAATATAATAATGAGCAAATTACATTTTACAACCAAACATGCGAACGAGGCTACCGTAAAACGCGACTGGTACGTTGTGGACGGTACTAATCAAACCGTTGGCCGCATGTGCGCAAAGATTGCAGCGATCCTTCGTGGCAAGAACAAAGCTTACTATACGCCTCACGTTGATTGCGGCGATTTTGTTATAGTAATCAATTCAGACAAAGTGATTTTTACAGGCAACAAATTAGAAGATAAGATTTATATCAACTTCTCTGGTTATCCTGGTGGCAAAAAAGAAGAGACCGCCAAAAGCTTGCTGAAACGCAGGCCTGAAGTGGTGGTTGAAAGAGCAGTGAAAGGCATGTTGCCTAAAAACCGCCTCGGTCGCAAGATGTACAAAAAGCTATTTGTTTATGTTGGTGACAAACACCCGCACACAGCACAGCAACCTAAGGAATTAAAATTTTCAAACTAACATTTAATTAAAATAAATGGAAAAGCAGAAAAATGCCGTTGGGCGCCGTAAAGAAGCCGTAACAAGGGTTTTCCTTAGCAGGGGCGATGGCAAAATTGTCATTAATGACAAGGATTACAAACAATATTTTAGTTTGCCCTACCTTCAAAATCAGGTTGTGCTTCCTTTAAAAACGGTTGAAGTTGCCGACAAATTTGATATAAAAGTCAATGCTGCCGGTGGTGGAATTAAAGGACAAGCCGAGGCTGTGAAATTAGGTATTGCACGCGCATTGCTTGAAGTGAACCCGGAGTTTCGCCCTGCATTGAAAGCCGCAGGTTTATTGCACCGCGACCCAAGAAGGGTTGAGCGCAAAAAACCAGGACGCAAAAAAGCAAGAAGAAGCTTCCAGTTCAGCAAGCGTTAATATGAAGTCGTGAGCCTTTAGCTATTAGCTTTTAGGCGATCAAGGCAGCAGAAAAAAGTAAATAGATTTAAAATTTAATAACCGCTAAAAGCTTAAAGCTAATAGCCAATAGGAAATAAAATCATGGAACAAAATACTTCCCTTCAGCAGCAACTTTTAGAAGCAGGCGTTCATTTTGGGCATCTTCGCAAAAAATGGAACCCTAAAATGTTGCCTTACATCTTTGCTGAAAAGAAAGGTATCCATATCATTGACCTGAACAAAACCACCGAAAGCCTGCAGGAAGCTGCGGCTGCTTTGAAGCAAATCGCTAAAAGTGGTAAGAAAATTATGTTCGTTGGAACAAAAAAACAGGCTAAGGAAATCGTTACAGAATGCGCTAAGAAAATCAATATGCCTTTTGTAACAGAGCGCTGGCTTGGTGGCATGCTCACCAACTTCAACACTGTTCGCAAAAGTGTGAAGAAAATGCAGAGCATTGAAAAAATGCTTACGGATGGTTCTTTCGACAGCATTACAAAAAAAGAGCGTTTAACGCTTGCGCGTGATAAAGACAAAATGGAAAAAGTGCTTGGCGGTATTGCTCAACTTGGTCGTGTTCCCGCTGCTTTGTTCATTATTGATATTGGACATGAGCATATTGCTCTTGCAGAAGCGAAACGTCTTGGCATCACTACTTTCGGAATGGTTGATACAAATTGCGATCCGAATAAAGTTGATTTCGCAATCCCTTCGAATGATGACGCAACAAAATCAATTGCAATCATAACAAATTATATTGTAGCAGCAGTATCTGAAGGTCTTGCCGAGAGGCAGGCTGCTAAAGAAGAAGATGTTGAAGAAGTGGGCACAGATGATAATGAGAAAAAAGCAGCACGCCTGCAGGCGGAAGCTGAGTCAGAAGCAGCGCGTGCTCGCCGCGGCGACAAAGTGAAAGGAGGCAACCAACCGAAACGCAGAGTGCCAAATTCACCGAGGCGCACAGGAGCGAGATAGGTTGAATAGTTTATTAGTTGAAATGTTTTGAAATAATCAAAGATGGATGTAGACAAAAACATTTTCTGATTTTTTAATTTTCAAATTTTTGGATTTATATGTCAACAGCAACAACAATAACAGCAGCAGAAATTAACAAGCTTCGCCAGACAACCGGCGCCGGCATGATGGATTGCCGCAAAGCATTGGTTGAAAGCGATGGCGATTTTGAAAAAGCAATTGATTATTTACGCAAGAAAGGCCAAAAAGTTGCCGCTCTTCGTAGCGATCGCGAAGCGAAAGAAGGTGTTATCATTGCTAAAACAACTGCTGATAATAAAACAGGTTTAATAATCACACTTGCATGCGAAACAGATTTCGTTGCAAAGAATGCTGAGTTTGTAGCATTCACGCAAACCATTATGGATGCGGCAGTGAAGAACAATGCAAATTCATTGGAAGAAGTATTAGCAATACAATTAGATGGCGCAACGGTAGCAGATAAGATCAATGATCAGGTTGCTAAGATTGGTGAAAAAATACAATTGACCCGTTTTGAAAAAGTTACTGCAAATGCAGTGGCTGCTTATATTCACGGTGCTTACAGAATGGGCGTTTTAGTTGGGCTTAGCAAGAATAGTTCAGCGATTTTAGATGCAGGGAAAGATATTGCAATGCAGATCGCAGCGATGAATCCTGTTGCAGTTGCTCCTGATTCTGTTCCTGCTAATGTAGTTGAAAGAGAAAGAGCAATTGTTACCGAGCAAATAAAGAACGATCCTAAAATGGCTGGCAAACCGGATGAGATGATTGATAAAATCGCAACAGGAAAATTGAATGCATTTTTTAAAGAAAATACTTTGACAGCACAGGCTTTTGTAAAAGATGCCGCGAAAACAGTAGGCGAATATCTTAAAAGCGTAGACGCTGATGTTAAAATAACAGAGTTTAAACGAGTGCAATTAGGATAAAATAAATTTTAAAGGAGAGCATTAAAACTCTCCTTTTTTTATGCCTGTAAGTTTTAATGAAAAAATCTTTTCTTTGCACAACAACTTTTATAAAGCAAGATTGATGAGAAGTTCATCGTAGAGTTTGAAAAAAGTTTGATGATAGTAAGCCGAAAGTTCAGGTCTTTGTTGCTGTTGAAGAGTGCGACGCAACGATGCTTAATAGAATTACAAATGCCCGTAACAAAAAACTAAAAAAATTCTACTCACTACATGCTACCAAAATACAAGCGCATCCTTCTCAAACTCTCCGGTGAAGCCTTAATGGGTGATAAGAGTTTTGGTTTTGATAATGCGGTTATCGCGCAATATGCGTTGGATATTAAAAGCATTGTTGAATTGGGCGTGCAGGTTGCTATTGTTATTGGTGGCGGCAACATTTACCGCGGAATGAACGAGGCTGAGACAGGCATTGAGCGTGCGCATGGAGACTATATGGGAATGCTTGCTACTGTGATTAATGGCATGGCATTGCAAGCGGGATTGGAAAAGATCGGTGTCTACACTCGTTTGCAGAGTGCTATTAAAATGGAACAGATTGCGGAGCCTTATATACGTCGTCGTGCGATTCGCCATGTTGAAAAAGGAAGAGTTGTAATTTTTGGTGCAGGAACTGGCAATCCATATTTCACTACTGACACCGCAGGTTCATTAAGAGCAATAGAAATAAATGCAGATGTTATTTTGAAAGGGACTAGAGTTGATGGCATTTACAATGCTGATCCGGAAAAAGACAGCTCAGCCAAAAAATTTGAAACGATCACTTTTCAGGAATGCATTTCAAATAATCTGCGCGTGATGGACATGACGGCTTTCACGCTTTGCATGGAAAACAGCCTGCCCATTATTGTTTTTAATATGAATAAACCGGGCAATTTATTGAAGGTAGTTACGGGCTCAAAAGTAGGCACGCTCGTGAAGGGCTAAACATTGCAATAAAAAATATTTTTCACTAATCGCTTGCATATCTGTAGAAAGCTTAGTACTTTACAACTCTGAAAGACCACCAAAATGGTGGTCTTTTCATATCCTTCTCTGTTCACAATCCCTTGAAAGCTATCGTTGATTTTTTATCCCAAAAGCAAATTTTTATTTGGTTAAAAAATTATTCCCGAACCAATATGAACATGTCTTTACTCATATTAGCCTTTCAACTCACCGTAGGATTGCCTGAGATTATCATCTCATTGCTGGTGGCGCTTATTCTGGGCTTCAGCATAAATTTTTTCTGGAACTCAAAAAAAACAATCAACATTAATGAGTCGTCTGAGCCAGACAGCATCGGCGAAAACGATAACTGGAAGCTGAAGTATTACAATGATATGGACATGCAGGAAAAAGCGCAGCAACAGCTTCGTGAGCGTTTGGCAGAGACAAGAGAAAACGAACAGATATTAAACATAGAAGTAGAAGAATTAAGGAAAGAAATATCAGAGTTGGAAGATAAGATGATGTCGCAGCCTGCTGCCCCCGAACCAGTGCAAGTAAAACATTCTACAGAATCAGCAGATTATTTATCTCAATTAAGATCTGCTCAGGAAAATCTTCTTGACCATAATAATAAAGTAAACCGTTTACTTGAGCAGATAGAACTTTTAAAAGAATCAGAAAATAAATACGCGGAATTATTAAGTGAAAACGAAAGCCTTAGTTCGCAATTGGCTGATTTGCGCAAATCATTATCAGATAAAGAAAGTGAAGTAAATCAAATGCGCCAGCATCAAAGAATTTCGGATGAAATGGGCGATAGATTAAATAAAGCGTACACAGAATTCAGCGTGCTGCAGGAAAAATTGCAAAAGCTTGAGAATAATTTATCGCATCCGCAAAAAGGCGCTGATTATGAGCAATTGCATGAATCTTATTTCAAGCTTACAAAAGATTTTGATGAAGCAAGACAAAAACAAATTGGCTTGTGGGAAGAGAATCAGCGTTTGAGCCGTATATTATCCGATACAGAAGACAAATTGCGCGAAGCAAATTTTCAGCGTTTGCAATTCCAAAAGAAAGTTTCTTTTCTTGAAGAATTGAATACTGATTTGCAACAAGTATCAGAGCATCATAAAAAATTAGATAATCAATTACGCCGCATTAGCGAGATGGAAGCATTGCTTGCAAAAGCAACACAACAACCAAAATCTGATTACAAGAACGAAGAAGGGAAATTATAATCAATAATAAATATTTTTGAAAAGGCTGCGCATCAAGCGTGGCCTTTTCTTTTTCGGTAATTTTATCTTTGAGAATTTTGAACAATGGAATCAATAGCAAGCATACGCAAAGAATATAAATTACAAACGCTTTTGGAAAATGAAATTTCGCAAGATCCATTTCAGCAATTTAAAAAATGGTGGAATGAAGCATTGCATTCGCAAATAGAAGAAGCGAATGCAATGACGCTTGCAACCGCAAGTGGCGATGGTGTTCCATCGGCACGCATTGTTTTGCTAAAAGGATTTGATGAAAAAGGTTTTGTGTTCTTCACAAATTATGAAAGCTATAAAGGGATGCAGCTACTTGAAAATCCAAGAGCATGCTTAGTTTTTTTTTGGAAAGAATTAGAACGTCAAATTAGGATCACTGGTCTTGTTGAAAAAACAAGCAATCAAACAAGCGATGAATATTTTAATAGCAGACCGGAAGGCAGCCGCATTGGTGCAGTTGCTTCGCCGCAAAGCCGTGTGATCACAGATAGAAATTGGCTTGAGCTGAACGAAGAAATTATGCGCTTGCGATTTGAGGGAAAAGAAATCAAGCGGCCTATGCATTGGGGCGGATATCGTGTGAAGCCCGTTACCATTGAATTTTGGCAGGGAAGACCAAACCGCATGCACGACCGCATTCAATATAATTTGCAGGAAGACGCAAGCTGGAAGATTGAAAGACTTGCGCCGTGATGAGTTATTAGTTGATACGTTGAAGGGTTGATAAGTTGAGAACTTTAAATCAATCAACGTTTCAACTCATCAACTCACTTACTTTCTTTTTTCTCTGCAACTTTCTTTTTCACTTTGGCTGGTCTTGATTTGCCAAATGACCCTTTAAAGATTTTTCCTTTTTTAGTTTTTTTATCTCCTCTTCCCATATTTTTATTTTATTAGTAGCTCAATAATTTTTTATATATCCAAAAATAAAAAAACCCTGGCACTAAGAAGGCTCAGTACCAGAGCTTTTTTGAAATGCGTTGTTGCGGCATTATAATTTAGCAGACAATTCTTTTCCTGCTTTAAACTTAGCTACTTTTTTAGCTTTGATTTTTATTACAGCACCTGTTTGAGGGTTACGGCCATTGCGGGCAGCTCTCTTAGATACTGAAAAAGTTCCGAAGCCAACTAAGGTAACTTTGCCACCACCTTTTAAAGTTTTGGTAACAGCTTCAACAAAAGAATCGAGTGCAGAGTTGGATTGTGTTTTTGTAATGCCTGCATCGTCAGCAATTTTTGCGATTAATTCAGCTTTGTTCATAGTGAAATATTTTTAAATTTTAGCGACAACAAATATACCCGCTTTTTGATTCCAACAAAATTTTTTTAATTTTTTTTATGCTTTGCATGAACTGCTATAATCCGCATTGGACAAGGCTTACAGGAAACTTGATAATAAACAAAAAATAGATTAATATAATGAAACGACTGAAATGCAGAGCCATCTTGTGTTTCACACTATGGTAGCTGAAATGCTTGCCAGCAATGGGTTTGCGGGGAATCTACAATAACAGTTTGTAATCAACAATTAATTTTTAATTATTTCCACAATTATCTCACAGCTTCCATAATGCTGCGAAAACCTGTGAACTGATCGCCCCATTTTGCAAATGCTTTTTCACGCAGCAAAGGTGCGAACGAAGAAATATATTGTTGATATCGTTCTGCAGAAGAAGTAAAATATTGAATAGTGAAAGTGATTCCATCTTCTTCATCCTGTTCTAACAAGCGATACATTTTATAATCATCAAATAATTTCGTTGCCATTATTTCAGGAATATGTTCATGCAGTTGCCATTCGATCCATTCATTCACAATGTCTAGATTCACTTTCATGGTGATGTTGTAAACTATCATACGATAAAAATTATAAATTAGGAATAAGGAATTAGAAAGTGCAGGAACTTACTTTCTAATTTTATGTTTCTCATTCCTAATTTCTTATTTCAAGATAAACAGGACAATGATCGCTGTGCTTCACATCAGGAAATATTTCTGCATCAACAATATTATTTTTCAGATTGTCAGTAACGGTAATGTAATCAATGCGCCATCCTTTATTTTGCAATCGCACTGTCGGAAAACGTTGGCTCCACCAACTGTAGCGATGCGGTTCCAGATGAATGTGGCGAAAAGTATCAACCCAATTGTTCACAAAAAATTTATCCATCCACATTCTTTCTTCTGGCAAAAAACCTGATGAATTTTTATTTCCTTTCGGATCATGAATATCAATTTCTTTATGTGCAATATTATAATCGCCGCACAAAATTAATTTCGGATGTTCTTTTTTTAAAGTGTTCAGGTAATTTAAAAATTCATCGAGCCAGCCATATTTAAAAGTTTGTCTTTCATCTCCCGAAGTGCCGGAAGGAAAATATGCATTGATCAATCTGATATCACCAAAATCCAATTGTATCACACGGCCTTCATCATCACTCAGCTTAAGCCCTGTTCCATATTCAACATGGTCAGGTTTTATTTTTGTAAAAACAGCAACGCCGCTGTATCCTTTTTTTTGTGCGCTGAACCAGTAATCGTGAAAACCAAGATCAGTGAATTGTTTGTGATCCACATTATCTTTTTGTGCTTTTGTTTCCTGCACACAGATAATATCAGCAGGGTTTGTTTTCAGCCAATCAATAAAACCCTTTTTCATTGCGGCTCGTATGCCATTAACATTATAACTGATGATGCGGAGAGATGACATAAGAATGTTTGAGTTATATTAGCCACGCAATTTACTATTTGTCATTATACCTTTTCATTATTATGCAAGAATCAGAAAAGATTATACCCGCGAAAGAGCCGATTTATATTGAAGGGCCACAAAGCCGCTGGTACGAATTGGGCTTTGCCTGGAAAATTTTTAAAGAATTTATCAGAGGGTTTCGCACGCTGCATTTTGTTGGCCCATGTATCACGGTGTTTGGATCTGCAAGATTTAAAGAAGATAATATTTATTATCAGACCGCAAAAAATTTCGGGAAAGAAATTGCAGCAATGGGTTTTACAACTATGACGGGCGGCGGCCCTGGCATTATGGAAGCCGCTAACCGCGGGGCTTTCGAAAGCAAAGGAAAATCAGTTGGTTGCAATATTCAATTGCCTTTTGAACAAAAGCCTAACCCTTATGTGAACACATCTATTACGTTCGAACATTTTTTTGTGCGCAAGAGCATGATGATAAAATATTCTTATGCATTTATAATAATGCCCGGAGGTTTTGGGACGATGGATGAATTTTTTGAAACGATCACATTAGTTCAAACTAAAATGCTTAAGCAATTTCCGGTCGTTTTGTTTGGCAAAGAATATTATAAAGAACTGTGGGAGTATATGGAATATATGGCGCAGCAATCAACTATTTCTAAAGAAGACTTGTCGCTTGTTTTATTAACAGATAGCGTTGAAGATGCGATGAGACACATCAAAAAATATATCACAACCAACTATGAATTGAAAAATAGAAAACCGATGTGGTGGCTCTTTGAAAAAACGAAATAATAGTTACTGCATTTTTTTGCCAACAGGAAAAGTTATTCCAAGATTCAATATCATTTCATAAGTGCCGAATGCCTGCTTCGCCGTTCCATCGTAAATTCTTAAACCGGAGTAACGCGCATAGTCAAGTTTGTTAGTGTATTCCAGATAGACATAGTTAAAGAACGTGGCTCGTATCGCGCCCTCCACGCCTACGTTCCAGCCACCAAGCTGAAAATGCTCATCGTTCGGCGGCTGATTAAAAAATTTATTTTCCACGTGTGGTATAACAGGCCCGATACCAACTTTTGCAAGCGCATCAATTTTTATCGTTTCTTTTTTGTTACTGAAAAAATGCCAGCGCTTTACAATGTTGAACAATAAAAAATTCGCGCCGTTGTTGAGAAAATAATAAGAGCTGCTGTCAGCGCCGGGCGCATCGTTTTCTTTGAAAAGCACATTGCCATCAAATGGTTTTCCATTCACAGTTCCTTTCACATGCGAAATTTGGTTATCAGCAAAAAGAAATTTCGTGTGATCGAAATTAACTTCAATCGCGAGCCCTTTTTTTTCATTAATAAAATAACCAATGCGGTAATTATACTGCGGAATGGAAATTGCTTTTGTGAAAAGTTGCCCATCCCAACCCGGATGGTCGTAGCCTTTTATATTTTCAAAAGTAAAATCGTTGCCAAGCGCAGGTTGTGAGATGTGCAGGTTGCTGTGTGTGTACCATTCTTTATTATATCCCCACGAAAAATAAAATTCGTGTTTTCTTTTTTTTTCTTTTTGCTGAGCTGATGTGAACAAAGGCGCAAATGCAATTACAAATATCGCCATCACCCCAACATTTCTTTTTAATCCTTTCATATTTTTCTAATTACTCGTAAGCACAAACAGAAATCTTATTATGCAAGCAACGTTCTGTTTTAATTTTTTTTATTATGACCCAGGCCAATTGCTACTATTGAACATCGTTGCGTCGCACTCTTGTACAGTAGTAATTCTATTGAACGCTAAGTAAATGCAACTCTATATAAACTCAATCTGCAAGGCGCAAATTTACGATACAAAATATTAATGAGTTGTTATTACGGATTCTAGTATTGTATTTATTGGTTTTTTAGTTGAAGAATTTTATTTACTATTTTATAAGTTAGCCAGAACACAATTAAAATGCATAAAATATCAAATGAATATATTATCAACTTTTCATACTTAACTGTCTCATACGAATTATCACCAAAGATTGCTAATAAGATTGTATAGCCAAGCATATTAATTATGCCCGGTCCTATTCCAGCAAGTATAAAAATTGTAGTAACTATTGATGCAGCGATAAAAGATTTTGTATTATTTTTCATAGCTTCAATTACTAATATTTACGCATCATATTCCAGCACAGGTCGCAACCATCTTTCAATTTCTTCCAGCGGCATATTTTTTCTTTTTGCATAATCTTCAACCTGGTCTTTTTCAATTTTGCCAACGCCAAAATATTTGCTTTCAGGATTTGCAAAATACCAGCCGCATACAGACGATGCGGGGAACATCGCAAGGGATTCAGTTAATATGATGCCTGTATTTTTTTCTGCATCAAGCATATCAAAGAGCTTGTATTTTTCAGTATGATCGGGGCATGCAGGATAACCAGGCGCAGGGCGGATCCCAGAATATTCTTCTTTGATTAATTCTTCGTTCGAAAGATTTTCATCTTTCATATATCCCCAAAATTCTTTGCGTGTTCTTTGATGAAGCAATTCTGCAAATGCTTCTGCTAAACGATCTGCAAGTGCCTGCAAAATTATTTTATTATAATCATCAAGATTTTTTTCAAATCGTTTTATATGCTCGTCAATGCCGTGAATGGTCACTGCAAATGCACCGATGTGGTCGGGAGATTTGTTTTCAGAATTTGATGGTTTAATAAAATCTGCCAAACTCATGTTAGATTGATTGGCTGCTTTTTTTATTTGCTGCCGCAAAGATTCCAATTTCACTTCTGAATTTTCATGCTTCACTGTAATAGTGTCTTTTCCATCAGAACCCGCTTCCCAAAAACCGATCACGCCTTTTGGAGTGAGCCATTTTTCATTAATGATTTGTTTCAATAAAACATTTGCATCGTTATATAATTTCGTTGCTTCTTTGCCAATTTTATCATCAGTCAAAATCTGCGGAAATTTTCCGTGCATTTCCCATGCAATGAAAAATGGCTGCCAATCTATGTATTCAGCAATTTCGGAAAGAGGATAATCATCAAAAGTTTTTGTTCCTGTGAATGTTGGTTTAACAGGCGTAAAATTATCCCAGTC
>Ga0207057_1180_pt1 | contig 14623 bp, 13 predicted proteins | sample Alteio_BWMinCont_33_FD_153265 | JGI IMG/M metagenome (GOLD analysis project Ga0207057, IMG submission 153265) | Enriched cells from forest soil in Barre Woods Harvard Forest LTER site, Petersham, Massachusetts, United States -... | ecosystem: Environmental > Terrestrial > Soil > Temperate forest >... | reverse complement strand
GCGGCCGCGGTCGAGGCAGCAGCCCTGCTCGTCCTCTTCGCTCCACTAGCAAGTCGGCTCGTTTTCGCTCAAAAGCTACCGTTGGAACCGCGCAAGGTCTGGTCAGTCGTTCTTCAGGAAGGAACCTGGCAGGCCATGAACACGGGGTCGGAATTCGCGGCAACTCGCCAAGTAGCATTTGCCGGTGATCGTGTTGTGGCGGTGTTCGACGCCGGGAATGCACCCTATCAGAACAAGCAGCCGATGTCGCGTTATAGAGTTCTTTCTCTGGACAAGGCCACGGGAGTCGTAATGAATCAGACGGAGTTCGTTGGGCACTGGGGGTCGATGCCCTTTTTGCTTGGGACGAGTGATGCCCAACTTATCTTAGAAAACGGCGGACTACAGTTGCTCAAGCCAAATCTCGAACCCGCTGGAATACTGTTTGCGATCGATCGGGGACGGGTGACCACCATCTCTCCAGATGGCACCACACTGGCGTGGGAGACAAGTCCCGGCACCACCTTGATTGACGCGAATAAACTCAAACCGCTTGCGGCTTTGCCAGAATCAGCGCCAACGTCGGTCAGTCGACAGGCCGTGCTGACGGATAACCATAGTTGGCCCAGGGACTATCCCAACGACCACGCATTTATCACTCGAACGGATGCGAACGGCAGCAAGCTGATCTTTCATGGCGCATGCGGCAGTCGTCCTCAGTTTCTTGCATCGGACCGGATTCTGTCGGTCGGCTGCGGCTGGATCCGTATCCTAGACAACAACGGCGGAGTCGTCGCCACGAGACGAGACTCTGAGGACGCATATACATTCGCGGGAGTGAAGCAAAGTGGTACTCGGTTCGCCCTGCAAGCAAGCGATGCGAGAGGCGATCCACCATCTCTCTTGTATGAGCGCTTCTACATCTATGACGTGAGTTCAGCGACGCCAATAGCGTCCGTTCCAGTCAGCGATTTGCCAGAGCGCCAATCTTGGACCGCATTCTCGCCCGATGGCCGTTTCTTCGCCGTAGGAAATCCGAATAGGTTAAGCCTCTACGAACTGCCTTGATCCATAGCTGTCAGAACACCTGGAGTCACATCCCCGACTAAGTCGACATTTCGGATAAAGTTGAAACCGTCACCTCAGCGCCCCAAATCCTTAGCGTACTATTTTTGACGTTTGGTGTAGTGACCCCAACTTGCCAAAGCCAGGGGAACGTCCAGTGGAACCCGCAATGATCTCCTCTAAGTCCCACACGACGTCTGCATATCGTGCCTTGAGGACACAGTCGACCGCGCAGTTGCGCGATCTTTCCATCGCCGAACGCTATCGGCCGTCAAGTTAGCGATGTCGGGATTATGAATGATCGTGCCGTCCGGCTGCTCGTCCGAAGACCTTGGCCTGAAGTGCGTTCCCCAGCAGCTCTTGACCCACGGGCTGCCATGAAACGTGAGGGCGGCGACTTCAGCCTCCACCTCACTTCGTTCCTCATCGGTGAGCTTCATGGACTGCGCCTCGACGGCAATCGCGTCTCCGACCATGAATAGCTCGGGGAACGTGGCAGTTGCACCGAACTGTTCGATCAACTGCTCGACAAACGGGAGGGGCATGGTATTTGCTCACGTTCTAGGCTGGTTATGCGGGATCGGCGGGCGCGGAAACACCGCTTTCAACTCCGACATTGGGCGCGTTTTCGGCGCAAAGGTTGATTCTGTCTCCGAGATCTCCGAATCGCTGCAGCTCGGCGAGAGTCAGTCGCATCGTGTCGGCGTTCGCCCGGTCCGTTGGGTAGACCTTCCACTCGTTTCTCACGTCTGAGCCGTCGATGTGCCTCTCGTGGATGATCACAGCAGATATGCGCGAGGTCAGAGCGAAGATGCCGCGGTGATCTCTACTCGCGGTAATTTCTCCCAATGGTCCGCCGGGGCTCTCGGGTGCACCGATGCGGACGACCAGATTGCCGTAGAGCGCCGCCTCGATTGCAAAGTCGCTCAGCATAGACAACTCAGATCGCTCAATCAGAATGATCCCTCGCGAGCCCTTCGGCAGCTGCTTGCGTTTCTTGTCGAGTATGCCTTTGAGCCTCTCATGAGATTTGTCGGCCTCTGGGTGCGGCTTGAACTCGCGAGTCATGGAAGCTGCGGTCTTCGGTCTCTGCTCGCCTACGTGCCTGAAACTTGCAATGAAGTCCGCATTGTCGACGATGGCTTGATGCTTCGCGCGGATGCTGCCCGACGCTGCTCCGGATCCCTTAAAGTTGCCGCCCGGGTCCAACAGCTTTCCTGCCTCGGAGTAGTAGAGCGTAGCTCTCGTCCAATTCTCTTCCTTCAGAATCTCGAGGCTCTTCAGGATCGCGTCAGTGGCCTTTCTCAAGGGCTGAGACCGTGGCTGGTACTTGTCGCCTACGGTAATGGCCACAGTGTAGCTAGACGGGACGGAGTTCAATGTCCCGAACACCTCATTACTGATCCCATTGAAGCGGCGGTCATCCTCGGAATGAACGACGGTTTTCACCTCGATAAAGTACGATGTTTCTTTCCAGTCGGCGCGAAGATCCGGGCCCTTCTTTGGATACGTGGGCTCGAGAACAACCGAGAAGCCCTGCTTGAGGAGAAATACCGCAGCCTCCATCTCGGCCAGTGTTGAACCGTAGTCGGCCTTCAGCTTCTGTGCCAGGGCGACTCGGTCGAGATGGATCTTATCGCTGGTGAGAATCTCCTGCGCTAGAGACTCGGTGTGGGCCACCCAAGGATTCTGGTCGCCCTTCTTCCACCATTGACCGAGCAGGTGTTTGGGATTTTCGCCAAACACGTTGGCATCGATCCAAGCGTCTCCCATCATTCGGCGCAGGAATACCAAGGGCGGCTGCATCGCGCACTCATCGCTCTTGACCTTGGAATCCATCTACTTTGAACCTCCGTAGCGCTTGAGGTAGGCGGCTACTTCACGCCTTGGCAGTCGGACGGCAGGATCGGCGCCGAGCTGAGAGAGAGCTGCGCGCAATGTCTCCGCCGTTGCCAGTTGATTGCTGAGGATCTGATCGAAGACCCAGAGGACGCCGTGGACCTCGATCTGGCTAGTTTCTCCAAGAGCTCTGAGCAGGGAGTCACCGGTCAGCAAGATGCACCCATGATTGACCTCTGCCAGTGCAAACGCAAACCCGTCGTGGATCGATAGCCGCGGCTGAGTGCGAATCAGTTCGCGGGCGCGCGAGACCTGCGAGCCGGGGAGATCGACCACCTTGAGTCCCCCGCGGTGCAGCATCTTCTTCTCTCCGTCCGTGAAACTCAGCAGCTCATCTTCAAACAAGGTGTAGGGAATCAGGATTTCGAAGGGCAGCCGCAAAAAGATCGCAAGCAGAGATGCCTTGCGTAGATCAATGAGACAGCTCGAGTCACTGATGATGATCCGCATGCGGCTCTTGCGGTCCTTTCAGGCCGGCCTCAACTCTGGGTAGGGGTATGCGCAGCAGTTCAGCGGCCTTGCTGAGCGATACAAAATCTTCCGCCAGCGCGCGGTAGCATAGACGCTCAAAACGTAGCGGGCGTTCCCGTTGACCTCTCTGCTCCACCGGCTCGAGTTCGTGCGGTTCCTGGGTGCGCCAGCCGCGAGCAATGGTCTGAAAGGCATACGTCAGAATGGAGTCGTTGATCACGCCGATCTGCTTCAAGCGCATGAGTAGCGCGGCACCGCTCACTCGATAGAGTCGTTTCAAGGCAATCAACTCTTTATAGCCAAGTGCGTTTCGCTCTTTGCCAACCTCCCGAAGAAGATGCTCCCTCGGCATCAGGAACGCACCGGCAAAGAGGTTTGCTGCCTTCTCTTCCTCCTTGTCCTCGAGACTCTGAGGATCGACTAGCCGGTGGGCCAGTTCATGAGCCAGGGTCAGTCTTCGGCGCTCTAGAGAAAACCGGCTATTAATCACGATTACGGGGAGACCGGGTCTCCCTTGCTCCCGAGCGACCATACAGGTAAAGCCTGAGACGCGTTCCGGGAGCGGCACCATGAGAACTTTGAGACCCTTCTCCTCAAACAGTTCGGTCATGTTCGGAATAGGGTCGATGCCAAGCTTCCATTTCTCGCGCACCTCGCGCGCCAGATCCTCAGCATCCGCTATGGCCCTCAGTTTCTTGAGAGAGGAGAGTGGCAACTTCCATTCCGCACTGTCCAGTTCGAGCACATGTTCGATCTGTAGGTAGCGTTCGATCCACTCGAGTACCTCGGTCTCAACACTGGCCCGGTCTGCTCCAGTAGTATTGGCCTTGGTGCGAAACTCGACTCCGGAAAGCACTAGGCCCTGAGTGTCCATAAGGTAACTGACGGATACGTCGAGAGCTTTGGCGAGCGCCATGAGAACGCCCGAGCTTGGGATATCCTCCCCCCGTTCATATTTGCCAATGGCCTGGGGAGTGACCTTGTGGTCCATGGCTGCAGCCAGATCACGTAGAGACAGGCCAGCCTTGCGGCGGGCGAGCCGAATGCGGTCTGCGATCATTTGGGCCTCCGGTTTACAAATGCACAACTTCAATATCTATTGTAAACTATTCCATATCGCCCCATCGCCTTTGGGAGGTAACCATGGGAGCACTTCTCGCACCGATCCCGACCCGCACCGAACTTGCGCAGTTGATTCCCGCGTATGTCCCCGAGGCATCTCCGTGGGTCGCTGTCCGCCAGCGTTTCGCACAGCTCAACCAAAACACCAGCCTTACGCTTCTGCAGAAGGTAGACGGCCGAACGAAGCTCAGCGGTGTCCTGAATTGTCTCAATCAGGGCTACTACGATCTGCCGTCGGGTGAAGCCAATAGTCTGCTGATCGGCTCATGGGGCAAGGATCTTGCTACTCGCCCGCCCCGCGACGTGGACGTCTACTTTGTGCTGCCGCCGGACGTCTACTACCGCTTCCAGAATCGTTTTGGAAACGTCCAGTCTGCGTTGCTGCAGGAGGTGCGTGGTGTTCTGGCCCCGACCTATCCAAACACCACGATCCAGGCAGACCGGCATGTTGTGCTCATCAGCTTCGGTAGCTATGCAGTCGAGGTGGCACCGGTATTTCTGTTGACGGACGGGAGCTATTGGATCTGCGACACGACGGGCACCGGTCACTACAAGGTCGCGAATCCAATTGCAGAGGCCGCGTATATTCATCAGGTTGATCTGGCTTGCAACGGCAATCTGCGACCCCTGATTCGCATGTTGAAGGCCTGGCAGAAATACTGTTCGGTTCCCCTCAAGTCGTTTCATCTGGAGCTGGTCGCCGCGGAGTTTCTGGCGCAGAGTCCCTGGCGTCAATATGACTACTTCTGGTTCGACTGGATTACGCGCGACTTTTTCGCGTTCCTCTATTTCAGGACTTCCACTCTCGTTGCCGTGCCGGGATCGGCGGAGTGGATCGACCTTGGCGCCGAGTGGCAGAGCCGTGCATTGACCGCATGGAGTCGCGCAGCGAAGGCATGCGTTCTGGATCAGCAGAACTTCGTTGACGCTGCGGGCGAAGAGTGGCAGAAGATCTTCGGAGACGACATTCCCCGGAGGCCGCGGTGGAGCTAGCAGTTGAAGCCCTCGGCCAGGAATGCGAGCGGCAGGAAGAGTCGTGCCTCTACACCTCGACTGCGCTCTTTGAGTGGATCAAGGTCTTGCGTCTCTGGAGAGTTGCCTTCATCATCTTACCGCTCGTCTGTTCGGCAGTCGCAACCTCGGCCTTGTTCAAGCACTGGGCCTGGGTCTCCGGCATCGCAATTCTCTGCGCCGGAGTGATCCCGGCGATCTTCAAGTCTCTCGACCTCGACAAGGACATTGCCGCGATGACTCGCTACGCCAATACTTTCAAATCGCTCCAGGACCGCTTCCGACAGGCTCGCAACGTCACGGCGCTCGGAGACTTCGATGAGTTCAAGAAAGAGTTTGCGTCACTGAGAACAAAGCTCGACGATGCACGCATGGCGAGCATTCCTCTGCCGGAGAGGTACTTCAAGAGGGCGCAGCGCAAAATCGGGCAGGGCCATTACGAATTCCAGGCAGATGCTACATCAGAGAAGCAATAGATAGGATGCGCACGAGCATTTGCGCGATGTTGCGCCGTTCGCGATCTCAGTGGTACGTGTATTGAATGGCGCGCTCGTTCGCTTTGCCGTCACGACATCTATGAAGAGACGGGTCAGTGGGGAGCAGCGTGCTCATTAAATCGTTTGTTTTGCACTTCCACGGCAGCGCGCACGCTCGTCTTCATATGTTCCGTTCGAGTCGCAGTGGTTGATCTTATGCCCCATTCAACCAACCGCCGGTAAAGCCTGCTCGCTTCAAACCACGCACCAGATTGGGCACTTTGCGGGTGGCGTTCCAGATGATCCCCGTTTTGTAATTCGCGATCATGCCTAGAATCGGCCCCTGATTGTCGCTAAGATAATCATTGTCAACCCAGCCTAAGCGCCCATCAACGCTGCCTGACCTAAGGCTGACATGGGTATCACGGAAGCTAGGGTTGAACGAATCGAAAAAACCGTACTTGCCGTAAAGCCGCCCACCTTGGAAATTGCGTAAGGCCCAGGCCGCAGGGATGCAAATCTCGGGTGCAAAGGGAATCGAGGCTACCGCGGCGGTGGGGGCAAGGGTGCCATGGTCTTCCTCGTCGGGCATGCCCTTCGGCCCATAGGCCGCATAGCCATAAAATTGCGTCGGCTTGCCTTTGAAATTTATGACTAGATCACCTGGTCCATCGGAGGCGCTGAGGCCCCAGATGTCCTTGGAATAACCATCCCAACCCATGGGGTTGGCAATGGCATAGTTGCGCTGCGCATACGTGGCGCGGCGGGAATTCTCGAAATAGTCAAACCCGGCCGCGCGCGTGGTCGCATCATAGATGCCGCGATAGTCAACCCACACGGCCCCATATTGATGCGCAAAGTGCGGCGCAAAGGAGAGGTAGCGGTTCGCACCTTCTCCGCGCCAATACTTTGGGAAGGGCGCAGTCCATGCCTCGAAGGCGCCCTCCTTAGCCGGGTGAGACCGTGAGCCGAGCGCGAGGAAATAGAGCGCCATGCCCTCGTTATAGCCATCCCAATTTCGCTCAATAAAGCCGCTCTCCGGGTGCCAGCCCATCGAGATGGCTTTGCCGCCCGTGCTATTGGCCTGCATCCAATCCCATTCGGTGCGATCCAGCAGACCCTGCGCGAGTGCACGGATCTCCTTTTCCTTCTCATCCTCCTGGTCGAACCAGCCTTGCGCAAATGCCATGCCCATTTGCAGCCAGCAGGTATCAATTGTTGAAAGTTCCCAATCTGGCAACCGTAGTCCGGTCTCCATATCGATAAGGTGGTAATAGAAGCCACGATAGCCCGCGGTGCCAGACCGTTGTTTGCCCTGCGGTAATTGCTCAAAGAACCGCAGCGTCCGCAGCGTGATGTCTCGTGCCTGATTGCGTGTGATCCAACCGCGCTCAACTCCAATTGGCCAGGCAGTTAGAGCGAAGCCTGTCCCCGTGATGCTGCAAGCGGCCGGCGTCGACCAACGATCTGCCATCAGGCCGTTGCTATGGTTCACACGCTCCCAGTAAAAGTTGAAAGTGCGATGCTCAATATCGCTGAGCAACTGGGAATCCGAAACGCGCGCCGTAATGGCCTTCGCCCATATCGGACTAGAAACAATTCCCGCGGCAGCAGCGCTGAGGAAACTGCGGCGGGTCAGTGTCGGAGGCTCGCTGGGCATAGTCCAGTCAGTGAATAGCTCAGACTGCTTGCTTAGCGTCATCGACTGCATTTGCTACGGACCATTTTGCAAGCTCCCCAACATCCGCAAACGTTCGGCGTTCGCCTGTCGGTTGCGTCAATAGAACGCCGGGAAGTTTCCGACCATCGGCCAAGTTGGGCCGCGTAGCGAGTTGCACCGCCCAGATACAAAGACACCTGGCGTTGCAGAAATACATCTCGCCTTCCGTTTCGGTCAACGTATACCCGTCCAGGCGCACCTCTAGCCTGTCATAGGAACAGATGCGTCGCTTTGAGGCAGCCTGGCTCACGGCTAAGACTAGTAGGTATTCATTGTCTGGGAGATTGCCACGCTTCCGTTAGCTTCTCACAGTCCTAAATTATCGTTTACGGCAACAGCTAGGTCTTGCTCTGAACCAAGATATCGCTCCGTAGTTTGAATGGAACTATGCCCAAGTAAGAACTTGATCTGCTCCAGATCGCCGCCATTCTTGCGACAGAGCTTCGCACAAGTCCGGCGCAGATCGTGCGCACCGAAGTGTTCGATTCCAATCTCCTTCGCAGATTGCTCGACGACAGACCAAATGGCCCAGTCGCCCAGCTCGTCACCAATTAGCTTGCCGCTCTTGGAGAGCGGCCGCAGCAAGCGGCCGTCCTCGATCTTCGCCGCTATCATCCAGGCGTTGATTCCCTGCTTGACCCAGACAGGGATCGCGACAGTTCGGACCCGGCCGCCCTTGCCACGTAGATCGGCTAAGACCCATCGACCCTCGCGTAGCTGGATACAGTCAATGTTCAGGCTGGCCAGCTCCTGCCGGCGTAGAGCGCAGCCCACTAATAAGGATAGGATCACGTAATCGCGCTTTCCTTTGAGCGTGGAACGGTCGGGGACGGTAAGCAGCTCCTTGGCCTGGTCCCGCGTCAGCCAGTTCCCCAGCCTGTTTCCCTTCTGGGGAAGGTTGGGGACGCCGGCGAGGTTTGCCGCCTCTTCAGCGCCGATGATTCCATTGCGCTGCGCCTCGCCGATGAGCTTGCGCACGGCGGACAAGCGAACGTTTACGGTCGACGCGCTTAATTTCTTCTCCAACATGGCGGCACGGTATTCCATGACGAGAGCACGAGAGAGACCCTGTGAGCGATTCGCGCACAGGGTGAACACCTCGTCCAGCGCTTTGGCGTAGTTGCGTTTGGAATGTTCGGAGGCGACAGAGTTCAGCACCATCTCCCGCAGCTCCTGAAAGGCAGCATTGCGATTAAGCTGCGATTCCACCGCTGAAGGGATTAAGGCCAGGGATTCGGTCATAGGAGCACGCCGGTAGGTTTCATCCCCTGAGTAAGAAACGTTCCAATATAAGGATGAGTGTTCAAAATCCAATTTGGCAATGGCCCATTGCCAAATTGACCGTACCTGACGATTCCTCGTTTCCCATTGATACGGAAGGTCTTATTCCTCATCGGGCGCTTCCTTCCGCAAGCTCTCCATCTCGGACCGGAGCTTGTTGACGACTTCCTGGAGGTCCTCGACGGTAGGCAGCTCCTCCCGCATGGGCGCCGGAAGCTCCCGGGTCACATGATAGGTCGAGACGCCGATCGGCTGACTGATGGTCTCAAGAGCGAATTCCACGATGGGACCGCTCCGGCTCTCGCACAGAAGAACTCCGATGCTCGGTCCTTCGACCGCCGTTCGCATCGTGCCGTTCACCGCCGCAAGGTAGAAGCCCAGCTTGCCGGCATGTTCGGGCTGGAAGGCGCCCACCTTTAATTCAAAGACGAAATAGCAGTGCAAGCGAACGTGGTAGAAGAGCAGGTCGATGTAGAAGGTCTGCCCGTCCACGGTTAACGGGACTTGGCTCCCCACGAAGGAGAAGCCGCGCCCCAGCTCCAGGAGAAGGTCGCGAAGATGGGTCAAGAGTCCCCGCTCGATCTCCCGCTCCTTCGCAGCCTCGGTCACGGTCAGGAAATCGAAGTTGTAGGGGTCTTTGAGGATTTGCTCCGCCATATCCGACTCTGGAGGGGGCAGCTCTCGCTGGAAGTTGGTCAGTGCCTTCCCTTCCCTCTCGTGCAAGCGGCTCTTGATCTGGAGAACCAGGACATCCTGACTCCAGCCGTATTCGAGAGCGGCCCGGAGGTACCATTCTCGGGTGGGCCGGTCCTTGATCCGGTCCAGAACCCTCAGATTGTGGCCCCAGGGCAATTTGGCAATGAGCGATTGCAAAATCTCTGGCTCCGGCCAAGCCTCGGCCAGAGCACGCATGTACCGGAAGTTCCGGGGGCTGAAGCCTTCGACACCGGGGAACTCAGCCTGCAGGTCACTCGCTAAACGCTCATTAATCTTGCTTCCCCACCCCTCGGTCGCAAAGCGCTGGCTGAGATCCCGGCCAATCGACCAATAGGGGTATGGCAACGATTCAGGAGAAAATGGGCCATTTGGAGAGTGGGTCGGCACCCCTCTCCAAATGCGTCTTCACGTGGCGCGTAATTTCAATAACTTATGGATTCTGCGTTATCGTTCAAGCTTCTTTGCTGTGATCGCTTTGACGAGATAATCGAGTCGCTATCCTATTTATAATCAATCAACTTCGGCGATATGGCCAATTGAGTATCGAATCGTTGCCATACCCGTTAAGGAGACGGGAATCGACGATACCGACTTCCGGATACTGGAGGCCCTCTTGAACAAAGGACCCTTACCGGTGAATACGATCGGGCCAAAGGTGTACCTTACGCCCGGCTCGATCAGTACGGCCGTTGACCGCCTCGTCGAAAGGGGCCTGGTAAGCCGGGTCGAGAGTCCTGAAGATCGGCGCGTCCGCGTCGTGTCGCTCACCCCAAAAGGCAAAAGATTGATCGCGCCGATTTTTCGCAAACACGCCGCCGAGATTAGGAAAGTCTTTGCCGATGCGAGCCCGACGGAGTTGCATGCTCTTGAAACGATCATGAAAAAAATTGGCAAGCGCGCCGAGAATCTGGGGACCGGAGTCAATCCAAAGTGTTTAAGCTAACGATGACCTAGCGGCGTAGTGCGCCGATCAATCGAAATGAAAGTTGTCCTGGATGTCGCCCTGCACTTAAATCCCGGATTCGCGCTCTATATTTATCAACTCCCTTCCCGTCCACTCCTCGTTGGCCTCATGCCAGCCGCGCTTCCAGGCGTTGCTCGCATCATCCTTCAAGGGTTGGTTGTTTACGCGGGCTTCATAGCCCTCGTTCTCTTCTGCCTCATCGTCTGTGACGCAGTACCTACTCGTAGAGATATCGATCACGTTTGAAGCATTCATTGAGCATGTCCTGGGCGATCTGCACGATCTCGCGGATCGCCGCATTGTTGGCTTGGGTATTGGCCGCCTGCAGCTTGTTGGTGCGGACAGCGGCGATCTCGCAGGCTGCCAGGAAGAGAAGCTTGCCGCGGGCGGAGATCTTCTCTCCGATCTGCGGCTCCTGGATGCCGATGTTGGGGTACCGGCAGCATCCGTGCAAAAATTTACTCTAAGAGAATCTGCCCATCTGTAAGTCCAATGTTTTCAGTGCGCCTCGATGTCAAACGCCAGTCGTCAAAAAGTGGTATCACGGCCTTTGTAACTGTTTGATAACACTGGATTCGACGGTCCTTGGAGTAAGAAATTGCATACTTGCTGCCGGTACCCCTATCAGGGCGGCAGACAGAGAAAACGGAGGGAACGGCGGTGAGCGTTTAGTGTCAGGGGTGGTCAAACCACGGAACCGGCCACTTTCCCGCCGTCAGCAGCCCTGGCCAGCTTGGCGATGCCGTCATGATTTCTTGCCCCGGTTCGGGCTGAACCCGTCTTCTCTGCGCGGCCTGCCGTCTTCTTCGCTGATCCCTTCGGCGTCTTCCTGTCGCTCTTTATCTTCGGAGGCTTTGGCTTTGACGGTACACGACCAACCGCCTTCCGATTGGAGGTGTTCTGAGCTATATCCAATCCAAAGAGCGCCGAGAGGTCTTCGCCGTCGCTGAGCACCTTGGGTGCCGCGGGTCGCTTCTTCGACAGAGAACGTTTATCCCCAGCCCTGGCGATCAGTTCCTTTTCGTCAACCTCGTGAAGCCTGAAAATCAGTTCCGGTTGCTTATCAAGCCTCACGCCGACGCCGTAGAGAACCGCCGCCACATGTTTGCACATCTCGGCCCAGTCCGGACAACTGCACGATAACTCGATCTCTTTCGGTGAAGGAAATAGGCCGGTCTTCTGCTGGCAGATGCGCTCCATCACGCTCGTGGAAAAATGTCCCTGTAGAAGTTCGACCAGGGAATCGATCGCACCGGCGCAGTCCGTGCAGATGGATCGCCACCGCGCCTTTGTGACGGGAGTGATTTTCAACGCAACCCTGTAGATGTCCGAACCACTGACGAGAGCCGTGATCTCACGCGGAGCAATCTGAAGATCAATCACCGAGCCGTTGCGCACGTAGGTTCGGCCGCGCGGCAGGCGATTTTCAAAGTCGCTGTATTGTTCGAGATTGTCGCACCATGCTTTGCCCCAGAATGTCTTGGTAATGGTACGGCCCTCGACAACTACTGGCGAGACCTGATGTCCCTTTTTCCTGAGGTTGTTCAACTTGCGCAAGGACTGCAGCCGCCGCTCTGCCGCAGAAACATAGGGTTTCCAACCCCAGCCGTCGTACATGGGTCAAGCCTCCTTCATCGCGGCGTTGATGTCGAGAACGACCAACTTTAGCAGTTCCTCATCCTTCAACTCGGTGAGGAGCAGGTCAGCGCCGCCTTCCAACAAGTCTTCCGAGAGATGGTACTTCGATTCGATCAGTTGATCGATTTTTTCTTCGACCGTCCCCCGGCATACGAACTTATGTACGAGCACATTCTTGTTCTGTCCAATGCGGAACGCGCGGTCCGTAGCCTGGTTCTCAACCGCCGGGTTCCACCAGCGGTCGAAATGGACCACATGCGAAGCGGCAGTAAGATTGAGGCCCGCACCGCCGGCCTTGAGCGAGAGCACGAAGAACCCCACTGCCTCGTCTTCCTGAAACCGTCGCACGAGTTCCGTGCGCTTCTTCACTTCAGTCTCCCCGTGAAGAAGCAATCCGGGACGCCCGAAGACCGAAGCGAGGAACCCGGCAAGGGGCGACGTCACCTCTCGGAACTGCGTGAAGACGAGCATTTTCTCCTGCTTAGCGGCAACAACCTCGGCGATATCGCGCAAACGAGCCCATTTCCCACTATCCTCTTCGGTCCATGCGTCGTCTCCCAGCCACTGGGATGGGTGATTGCATATCTGCTTGAACCGCATCAAGAATGACAGGACCAGCCCCCTGCGCTTGATTCCCGTGGCTTCATCGAGTTGCGCGGCCAGTTCAGCGACAGCCTCCTGGTACAGTACTGCCTGCTTACGGCTGAGTTGGCAGAATGCTTTGACTTCGGTCTTGTCCGGCAGGTCCGAGATAACCGCCTTGTCGGTTTTCAGGCGCCGCAAGATGTACGGTCGCACGAGTTCACGGAGAGGAGCATATGGATTGTGGGGCCGATCTGCCAGGCGCTTGGTGAAACCCATGAATTGCTTCGCCGACCCAAGCAAGCCCGGGTTAATAAAGTCGAAAATAGACCACAAATCACCCAATCGGTTCTCGATCGGTGTCCCGGTGAGTGCAAATCTGGATCGCGCATTGAGCTTCTTGGCGAATCTGGTCTGCTTCGTGTTTGGATTCTTGATCGTCTGCGCTTCGTCGAGAACAACGAGGTGCCATGCGGTTTCCGTAAGCCAGGGAATGCGCCCCAATGAGCCGTAGCTCGTAATCACCAGGTCCACATCCTGCACCCGTTCTCGCGAAAGTGTTTTGAGATCGGGAGCGGGCATTGCCGATGGGTGGGCAATTAGCAGCTTCAGACTCGGAGTGAAACGAGCCATTTCTGACGCCCAGTTGGCCAGCAGCGACGCCGGCGCGACGAGCAGGCTTGGCTGCCGATTCCCGTTCGCTTGGTTCTTCAACACGAGCAGCAACGACAGTAACTGAATCGTCTTGCCCAATCCCATATCGTCGGCCAAGCAAGAGCCGAGCCCAAGCTTCGCGAGAAGATAAAGCCACCGCACACCAAGCTGTTGATAGGGACGCAGCGTGCCATTCAGCGCCGCTCCGGGGTCGATCTGCTCCAATCCCTCGCGGTTGCGCAACCCTTTCAGCGTTTCCGCGAGCCACGGCCCGGCGACCACTTGAGCCCAGTCGGCCTCAACATCACCGACGTCTTCTCCTGCAGTGACATTGGCTCCTGCGAGCATTCGCATGGCCTCTCCAAAACTGAGGCCAGTCTCCGCAGCAGCACGTTCGGCTTCGCCGAAGTGTTCGATCATGCGCTTCAGTCGCTCGCGGTCAACTTCAACCCAGCGACCACGAACCAGCGCAAGTCCATCGGACTCAACCAGCAATTGCTCAACCTCCACTGCTGTCAACGTCTCGCCATTGAGCACGACTTCCATGCGGAAGTCGAGGAGGGCATTCTGGCCGAGTTGCGACGGCGCGTTGCCACCCACCTTAGCGGTCACCTGTGGGCGCGGTGGCCGGTTTGCCTTCCATGCCGCAGGCATTCGCACCACCACGCCTGCGCTCTCCAGTTGCGGGACGTCTCTCAGCATGCGCGTAGCTTCCTGCGGCGACCAGCGTAGCGGGTGGAAGATCTCGCCCGTGTCGACCATGGTTTTGAGCCATGGACATGCCCCTGCCGCCCGTTGCACCGGAAGTAGCAGCGACAACAGACGGTCCTTGTTGGCCATGCCCGCATATTCGCGCAGGGCTTGGCCCAGCGGGAGATGCTGGGCCTTGGCGTGTGCTGAGAGCCGAGTGGTATAGGTCGCGAGGAAAGCAAATGGTGCATTTTCATCTTTGCGGTTCTCGGCAAGGTTGAAATGCACGCGACCGACAAGATTCCACGCGGGGTTGAGGCGCTTTAGGAAATCCTGAACTCCGCACCTCGACTC
>Ga0207057_1179_pt1 | contig 14786 bp, 15 predicted proteins | sample Alteio_BWMinCont_33_FD_153265 | JGI IMG/M metagenome (GOLD analysis project Ga0207057, IMG submission 153265) | Enriched cells from forest soil in Barre Woods Harvard Forest LTER site, Petersham, Massachusetts, United States -... | ecosystem: Environmental > Terrestrial > Soil > Temperate forest >... | reverse complement strand
CGCAATCAAACATGTCAACACCTAATGCGATACATTCTAAAATATTCCATGGCGTGCCAACGCCCATCAGGTATCGCGGCTTTTCTTTTGGCAGATGATCGCAGCACCATTCACACATTTCGTATAATAAATCATCCGGCTCACCAACGCTCAGTCCGCCAATTGCGTTGCCCGGCGCATCTTTCGAAGAAACGAATTCACAAGAATTTTTTCGAAGATCTGCGAATGTGCTTCCCTGAACAATCGGGAAAAGGTTTTGCGTGTAACCATACTTGTTAGTAGCTGCATTGAATTGGGCAAAGCATCTGTCGAGCCAGCGATGTGTGAGATGCATAGATTTTTCTGCGTAAGCATAATCGCTCGGATAAGGCGGGCATTCATCAAAAGCCATAATGATATCCCCACCGATAATGCGCTGAATATCCATCACATTTTCCGGAGTGAACAAATGTTTCGAGCCATCAATATGCGATTGGAAAGTAACGCCTTCTTCATTAATTTTTCTCGTTCCCGCCAAAGAAAAAACCTGATAGCCGCCGCTATCCGTTAATATCGGTTTATCCCATCCATTGAATTTGTGCAGACCGCCAGCTTGCTCTAAAACTTCAAGCCCCGGCCGCAAATACAAATGATAGGTGTTGCCAAGAATTATCTGCGCACTGATATCTTTCAATTGCTGTTGTGTAACGGCTTTCACGCTGCCGGCTGTGCCAACAGGCATAAAGATTGGAGTAAGAATTTCTCCATGATCTGTCGTTATTTTCCCTGCTCTTGCTTTTGAATTTGTATCTGTTGATGATAACTGAAACTGTAATGCTGGCATATAAAATTTGAAACGCTGCAAGATAAGGAAGGGGCGCGAGATACGGGATAACGGACGCGAGATATGAGATGCGGGAAAAATCAGCCGTTCTGCTTATTTTCGCATCTTGTTTAAAAATAACCGCTAAAGCTAAACCGGCCTCGCTTATGCAGCATCTTTACTCGAATGTTTTATGGCATCAGATTTTGTTCGCGGTATTTTGTTTTATCACGTTGGTGCAATTATTTTATTATGGAAGATTTTTTCGTTTGCTGGCCTTTTACAAACCAGAAACGAAACAAAAATCTCAACAGCATCCGGTGAGTGTTGTTATTTGCGCAAGAGATGATGCACCTAAATTAACAATGAACCTGCTTGGTTCGTTAGCTCAAACTTATCCATCAACGCATGAAGTTGTTGTGGTGAACCACAACAGCCAGGATGATACGCGCTATTTGCTTGATGAATTTAAAAAAACTTACAAAGGGCTGCACATTGTTAATCTCGAACAGGAAGCAATTGGCATTCCCGGAAAAAAATATCCATTATCAATCGGCATTAAAGAAGCGAAGCATGAAATTGTTTTATTGACTGATGCTGATTGCGTTCCGGCAAGTGAATTTTGGATTGAAAAAATGCAGGATGGTTTTAGTGAAGGAATTAAAATAGTTCTTGGCTACGGTGCTTATAATAAAAAGCCCGGCGCGTTAAATAAACTTATCCGCTTTGAGACTTTTCATTCGGCTTTACAATATTTTTCTTACGCGCTTGCGCATATGCCTTACATGGGTGTTGGCCGCAATCTTTCTTACAAAAAAGAATTGTTCTTTAGCAATAAAGGATTTTCATCCATCAATCATTTGCCGAGTGGCGATGACGATCTTTTTATTAATATGGTTGCGACTGAAAGCAACACCAATATTGTTATCGACCCGGAAGCATTTACTCTTTCTGAACCAAAAAAAACATTCAAAGAGTGGATGACGCAGAAAACCCGCCATTACAGTACCAGCAAATATTACAAGCCTCAAACTAAATTTTTATTGGGTGCATATTCAGTCAGCCATTTTTTATTTTATCCGCTTTTTATTTTAAGCCTGATCGTTTTTAGCTGGCAGCTTGCATTAATAGTATTTGGGATCCGCTTGTTGGTTCAGTCGCTCACTTTTTACAAAACAATGGAAAGATTGAATGAGAAAGATTTGTTTGCATGGTGGTGGCTGCTCGATATGTGGATGTTTTTGTATTACCTCATTTTTATGCCTGCGCTATGGAGAAAGCCCCGCAAAACCTGGAATTAATAACAAAATATTTTTCTGATTTCACGCCTGTTCAGTTGCAGCAATTTTCTGCACTGGATTCTTTATACAATGAATGGAACAACAAGATTAATGTTATTTCAAGAAAAGACATTGACAGTTTGTATGAAAAACATGTGCTTCATTCTTTAAGCATTGCTGCTGTTTTTGAATTTGAAAAAGGAGTGAGCGTAATTGATATCGGTACGGGCGGCGGCTTTCCGGGAATACCACTTGCTATTTTTTTTCCAGAGACAAATTTTCATTTGGTTGATAGCATCGGGAAAAAATTAAAAGTGGTGAATGAAGTTGCAAGCGCGATTGGATTATCAAACGTAACCACGCAACATATAAGAGCAGAAGAAATAAAAGATAAAAAATTTGATGTGGTTGTTTCGAGAGCTGTTGCGCCGCTGAAAGATTTATGGAGATGGGCGAAACCGTTGCTGAAAAAGAAGGATGGTCGAGGGACGATGGTGGATGGTGGGCCGAAGGAGAAAAAACCTGATAATGATTTTGTAATCCCGAATGGATTGATATGTTTGAAAGGCGGCGATCTTGGTCAGGAAATTTCTGAGAGCATGTGCAGGCCAAGATTGATAGAGATTGCAGAAATTTTTGGCGAAGAATATTTTCATGAAAAGTATCTTCTTCACGTCGCATATTAAGTAAGCATGAATTAGTAATGACTGTCGCACGTTGCTGGATAGAATTTCATTAAAACTAGTCTCCACAAATTAGTAACGCAAACAAACCATTACCACAAAAGGGTATTTTTTTTACGAATAAGTTGTTGAACTTTGCACTATGAAAATTTCGGTTTGTATTGTTGAGGATAATGAACAGATCCGCTCCGCGCTGGAGCAGATTATCATGATGGACTCGCGATATAAAATGGCAGGCAGTTTCAACAATGGAGAAGAAGCGATGCAAAAAATACCGCTGATCAATCCCAATATTGTGCTGATGGATATTAATCTCGGCGATGGCAAAAGCGGGATCGAATGTGTGAAGTTTATACGGCCGACAAACCCTGATATACTTTTTATGATGTGCACAGTGTATGAGGATGATGAAAAAATTTTTAATGCATTGACCGCGGGTGCTAATGGTTATATTCTCAAAAAAACCGCGCCGCAGAAATTGCTCGAGGCTATTAAAGAGTTGTATGAAGGTGGCGCGCCGATGAGCAGCCAGATCGCGAGAAAAGTGGTTCGCGCATTGCAAAATGGGCAAATTGCTGAGGCTACGGAGAGCAATTCGACGAAAAAGACTTTAAGAAACCTTTCATCGAGAGAAAACGAAATACTGCAATTACTGGCTAATGGCTTGCTGTATAAAGAAATTGCCGCTCACCTTGAAATAAGCCAGGAGACTGTGCGCAAGCACGTTTACCACGTTTACGAAAAGCTGCACGTTAACAATCGTGTGGAAGCAATCAACAAATTTTTTGAGCGATAGTTAAACAAATTTTAAGAAACCATTACCACAAAGTGGTATTGTTTCTTATTAACCCTCTTTCTACCTTTATTGTGAGGTTGTAAAATCAAGTATCAGCCAATCATTTGCCTTATTAGTTTTTGTCTCTATTAAACTTAATCACCGTAACCCTTCGCCTTATATACACTGAAAAAAATAAAAAGCCATCTTTCGAGATGGCTTTTTGATTTAAATATCTGTTTAGGAAATCACCAATTCAATTCCAATTTATTATTTTTTCTATCAACATCTGCCATTCGTTGTGAAGGATCGATCTCAACAATTTTCACATCTGTTAATCTGTGGCTAAGATCAAAAGTGTATGTTGGGTGAGTCCATTTCCATGCATCAAAAGTTTTGCGCGGGATAGAATTGTCTTCTATCGGTTTTTCGCCGAACATAAAATATTGCGGTATATAAACCATTTCTTTGCTTCCATCTTTATATTGAATCAGCACATCAATTGGCATCGGCATTTTACCAATCATCTTCAAACGTATTTTAGCTTTGCCATCTTCTTCCCACAAACTATCAATTCCATAATCAATTGTCTTTGTCGTGCTCACCCAATATTCTTTATACCAATCCAATTTAAGCCCGCTTGTTTTTTCTGCAATGCGCATAAAATCATCAGCGTTGGGATGTTTGAATCGCCACAGCCGATAATATTCCAAAAGGATTTTATCGCGAACAGGTGCGCCAACTATATATCCTAATTGTTCCAAAAACATCGCGCCTTTTGAATAGGAAGCGTTGCCATAAGCAAAGTTTGTGTTGAAATGATCTGCATGCGTTGTAAGCGGCTCTTCAAGCCCGCTTTTTACCAATGAAAAATAACTGTTGTAAGAACCAGCATGATGCAAAGGCAATTGCAGTTTTTGCTTTTCTACATAATCACGCAAGCCATTATTATCGGGATGTTTCTGGAACTGATAATTATAATAATAATCCGACACAAGGCTTTCTGCATAGCTGGTAAACCCTTCGTCCATCCACGCATACATCGATTCATTTGTGCCAAGCATCATCTGATACCAGCTATGCATCCATTCATGAAAAGCTCCACCGAGGCTCGGGCCAGCAAGTAATGTAGCCATTGGATATTCCATTCCGCCATCACCACCATGCACAAAAGAATATTGCTTGTAAGGATACTTGCCAAAATTCTTTTCGATGAAGGGCAATACGATCACAGCAGCATCTGCAAGCGTTGTCCATAATGTGTCTTGTTTGGGGTCGTCGTTTTTATTTTTATAAAGAACATTAATGACAGGGCCATTAGGAATATTTCTTACGAGATGTTTGTATTGCGGATCTGCAGCCCACATAAAATCGTGAACATTGGGCGCGATAAAATGCCACGTGAGTGTATCGCCTGCAGGACGAATTACTTTTGTGCCGGGCGTTTCATAACCATAACCAATCTGATTTGCATTTTGCAAATAACCTGTGCCACCAATAATATAATTTTTGTCGATGGAAATCTTCACATCATAATCGCCCCACACGCCATAAAATTCTCTTGCAACATAAGGCGTAGGATGCCAGCCTTCATAATCGTATTCGCATAATTTTGGATACCATTGGCTCATTGAATAGCGAACACCGGTTTGCGGATTATCTCTGCCGCTTCTTCGAACTTGCAAAGGCACTTGCGCTTCAAATTGCAAATCAAAAGCCACTGTTGATTTTGGAAGAATTGGCTTGGTTAATTTTACTTCGAGAATTGTCTCTTCTTCTTTAAAAGTTTGTGCGATGCCATTCATCTTGAGCGATAATACTTTCTGGTAGCCAATTTCATCGGGTTTTAAATTTAATATTCTGTCGCGCACGCGATCGTCCCAATCCAAACGATCTTGGCCATTTCTTCCTTTGCCGATGGAAATTTTTCCGAGCTCGCGGCTTCGCGTGTCCATCATGCTGTTTGGCTGAAACGCATTCCAGTACAAATGATAAAACACTTTGTACAAAGTATCGGGAGAATTATTTGTGTATTCGAGCCTTTGCTTTCCTTTGAATTGGTTGGTTGAAACATCCATCTTCACATCCATAAAATATTTCACACGTTGTTGCCAACGATCAGGCTGAGCGATAGCGAATAAAGAAAATGTTGCTATAAGCAAATACAGGCATAAAAAATTTTTCATAATGCTTCTTAAAAATTAAGGCGCTAATTTCGGCAAATGAATCCGATGCAGAAAAGAAATTTTTTGGAGAGATTTTTACTTTAACGTGATATTATCTTTCAGCAATTTTCCATCGCTGTTGAAGAGCAGATTTTTTTTCTGGATATCATTTTTCGCAACCTGAAGACGATATTGAATTTCATTATCAGGCAATTCAATAGTATAAACATATTTCAATTCCCAGTCTGCATATTTGCTTTTATCAAAACCATCTTTCACATCTCCCGGCAATTCACTTTGGTTGATTTCTTTTTCTGTGCTTTTCCATTCGCCTTTATCTGTAAAGCGAGCTTCATATTTTTCATTGTTCAATTCAAAGCTTGCGGAGAAAACTGTGAGTTTATCTTTCCATGAAACATTATCAGCATCGGGATATTTTTCTTTCAACGCTTCCGTAACTTCTGAAGGTATTTTTCTTATCTGTGCGAAAGAAGGAGCAACTGCGAAACTCATTACAACCAATATCAGAGAAGCGACAACATATTTTTTCATAAAACCATTTTTGTGATTAACTGCAAAAATGGATTTATTATTTTGAAGATTTGCTTTAAGAAATCTTAAAATTTAATGAATTCGAAATCTTTTTTAATTCTAAAAAAATTGTAACTTTTCACATTGAATTAATCTTTAAATCTTACCTAATGCTTGCTCAACGATTGGAAAATTACAAGAAAATTGAACAATTACGAGGATCAAAACTATTAGTTTATATTACTGGAGATAGGCCTGGTTTAGAAACTCAAATAAGCCCTGAGGCGTTAGAATATTTTGTTGATCACTTAGATTTGCTTGGCAAAGAAAAGAAAATATCTTTATTCCTATATACTCGTGGTGGTAGCACCTTAGCTGCATGAAGCTTAACAAATTTAATAAGGCAATTTTGTGATGAGTTTGAAGTGATAATCCCATCTAAAGCACAAAGCTCTGGAACTCTTATATCCTTAGGAGCGAATCAAATTATTATGACCAAGCAGGCAACACTAGGCCCAATTGATCCAAGCCTTAATGGTCCATTAAATCCTCAAAATCCTCAATTCCCAAATAATCCATTAGCAAGAATTCCTGTTAGCGTTGAATCAATTAAAGGTTATTTATCTCTTGTTCAAGGTGATTTAAAAATTCATGATGAAGAAGAACTTGCTCAAATAGTAATCAATTTGTCGAAAGAAGTTCATCCACTTGTACTTGGAGATGTTTATAGATCACGAACACAAATTCAAATGCTCGCAAATAAATTATTATCAAAGCAATTAAACGATAAAGAAAAAATTGACAAAATTATTTCGTTTTTATGCAGCGATTCTGGAAGCCATGACTATACAATTTTTAGAAATGAAGCAAGAGATGAATTAGGTTTAAATATAGAAACTCCAAATGACGAGTTTTATAAAATAATAAAGCAGACTTATGATGACATTAAAACTGAACTTGAATTAATAATACCGTATAACCCCAATGTCATTCTTGGAAACAATAATTCACTAAACTATCATTTCAGAAGATGTCTAATCGAGAGCATTGCTGGTGGAACTCATGTGTTTGTTAGTGAAGGCACGCTGATTAAGCAAATGCAAAATATTCCACAAGTGCATCCCTTACCACCCATACAAAGAACAATAATAGACGACCAACGCCGTTTTGAGGGTTGGAAATTTGAACAAAATCCATAAATTTGCAACAATGGAACAAGTTGAGAAAAATACCAGACTTGATTTACTAGTAAATTATAATTCACAACAATCTGGAAATACAAATTTTCTTTCTCCTATTCAATCTTCATCTGACCCAAGTTCTTTAGCTTTTCTTATGCAGAATGATATGATAATAGAATATCATCTTTATTTGGAGAATGAGATTGAAAAAAAATCTGAAATTGAATTTCCTCAAACTCATGTTATTACTACATGTAACAGCATTTCTACAAATGCACAGAACCAGTCTTATTTATAATTATAACATTGCTTAACTATCATATAGCAAAAAAAATTCCATCTTTTGATTTGCATCCAATGCATTTCGAAATTTAATCTTTGCCCTGAACCACAATCACAATTTCTCCCTTCACTCCTTTTTCTTTGTAATAAAAAAGAACCTCCGTGAGCGTGCCGCGTTTGTTCTCTTCAAAAATTTTTGTCAGCTCACGGCTTACGCAGCAATGTCTTTCTTCACCAAAATATACAATCAGTTCTTCCAATGTTTTTACCAATCGCATCGGAGATTCATAAAGCACAATTGTTCTTTCTTCTTCTGCTAATTTTTTTAATAATGTTTGTCTTCCTTTTTTCAATGGCAAAAAACCTTCAAACACGAAATGGTTTGTCGGCAGTCCGCTGCTTATTAATGCAGGAACAAATGCTGTTGCTCCAGGCAAGCATTCAACCTGCACTCCTACTTTAATGCATTCTCTTATTAGTAAAAATGCAGGGTCTGAAATGCCCGGTGTGCCTGCATCTGTGAGCAATGCCATTTTTTTTCCCTGCAATAGCTGATCAGTTAAATGATGCAATACTTTGTGCTCGTTGTGCTGATGATAAGGAGAAAGTGGCTTGATGATTTGATAATGATTAAGTAGTTTGATTGAATTGCGCGTGTCTTCAGCCAATATCAGATCCACTTTTTTTAATGTTTCAATTGCACGAAAAGTTATGTCCTGCAGATTGCCAATTGGAGAAGGAACGATGTAAAGCATGAAAGAAAGTTGAAAAGTTGCTTAGGGTTGAAGGGTTGAAATCTGAAATATACACATGCAAAAAAACCATCAACTTCTCAACATTTCAACAAATCAACTATTCAACTTTTCGCTAATTAACGGATATTTCAAAATATTCCATCACAGGGTTTGCCAATAATTTTTTGCTTGCATCTTCTGCAATTTGTTTTGCTGATTCTGCAGATGCTGCTTCAATTTGCAATGTGATGTTTTTGCCAACCCGCACATCGCTGACATTATTGATCCCGAGATTCTGCAGCCCACTCATCACCGCTTTTCCCTGCGGATCCAGCAATTCTTTTAATGGCATTACTTTTATATGAACAGAAAAAATCATGTTGTTTTATTTTTGAAGGCCAAAGATAATAGAATATAAAAAATGAACACGACAGGCACTGCAAGCCATTTTAAAAATACAGCAGCTACTATGGCAATAATGAGCAAAATAATTTTTGGCAGATTATTTTTTATGGAAAAATCTTTGAACTTCAGCGACATCAAAAAAAGATTGCTTACCATCAAATAACTGATGAATAAAATAAGCGCATACAAAAACCATTTGTTCAATAATAATTTTAATATAGGCTCGCTGTCGGTGTGCCAATATATTAATGGCAAAGAAGCGATGAGCAAACCCGCTGCAGGCGAAGGCATTCCTTTAAAAATATATTGCTGCGAGCTGTCGATATTAAATTTTGCCAAACGATAAGCAGCGGCACAAGGAACTATCAAAGCAGGTATCAGCCAGAGCATTGAAACTTCAAGACCATCTTCCTGTTTCATAAAACTCATGCGCAAGAATTGATAAAGAATCAAACCCGGCGCAACACCAAAACTTACTACATCTGCTAGAGAGTCCAATTGCTTGCCTTTATCGGAAGTTGCTTTAAATAATCTTGCAACAAATCCATCCAAAAAATCCACCAGCGCAGCAAGCGCCATAAATAAAGAAGCCATCCAAATTTTCTCAGGCATATCTACAAGCTGCGCCCCATCAGGGCTGTACATGACAGATATGCCATTCTGCAAAATGAAAATGATCGCAATGCAGCCAAAAAAAAGATTTAGCAGAGTGAACAGGTTAGGTAATTGTTTCATTGGTTAATTCGAAAATTTGAAAATGTGCGAATTTGAAAATGAATGTACGCTATTTTCATTTTCACATTTTCACATTCGCACATTGGTAAATTATTTCTTCATTAAAGCTTCAATATCTTCAACCGTCAAAGGTATCTTTTCCATCAGATCTTTGTTTCCGTTACGTGTTATCCAAACGTCGTTCTCAATGCGCACGCCCATTTTTTCTTCTTCAATATAAATGCCCGGCTCAATGGTGAACACCATGCCTGCTTTTATCGGCTCAGTGCGCGTGCCAAGATCGTGCACATCAATGCCGAGATGATGCGAAATGCCATGATACATATATTTGAAATATGCCGGATTTTCAGGCGTTTCATTTTTAATATCTGTTTTTTTCAGCAATCCAATCTTCAAAAAAACCAAGTTCGCTTCTTCGCCAACTTTCTTTGTGTACTCTGCAATTGAGATGCCCGGTTTTAATATGCTCTTTGCAAAATTATGCAGATGCAGACAAGCATTGTAAACTGTTTTCTGTCGCCTGGTGAATTTGCCACTCACTGGAATTGTTCTTGTAAGATCCGCACAATAACCGCCATACTCTGCACCAAAATCCATCAATATCAAATCGCCGTCTTTGCATTCCTGGTTGTTGGAAACATAATGAAGCGTTCTTGCATTATCGCCACTTGCAATAATGCTGTTGTAAGCCGCTCCCGTTGCGCGTTGCGATAAAAATGAATGAAAAATTTCTGCTTCAATCTCATATTCATTTACACCCGGCTTAATAAATTTCAGCAGGCGCAAAAAAGTGTTGCGCGTAATATCAATCGCCTGTTGCAGCACTTCAATTTCGAGCGAAGTTTTAATTGCACGCAACTGCTTCATAATTTTTGCTGCGCGATGATAATGATGCAAAGGATAACGCTTCTTCATATCATCAATGAATCTGTACTCACGTGTTTGCACAAGACTTGCTTTCCTATCATTTTCATTTGAATCCAGATAAACATTTTCTGCAAGATGAATCCACTGCTGTAGCAAACTATCAATACTATCAAGCCATACGATTGTTTGAATACCAGAAGATTTTTTTGCTTCATCAGCCCTTAATCTTTTGCCATCCCATTTTTCTTTTAATTCATTTGGGCGAACCAACACAAGCACTTCACGATATTTCGGATCCGGATGATCAGGGAAAATAATAACCATTGAATCTTCCTGCTCAATTCCGCTCAGCCAAAGCAAATCGCTGTTCTGTTTGAAAGTATAAAGTGCATCGCCATTGCTCGGCGCTTCATCATTGCTGACAAAAATGGCGATTGAATTGGGCAATAATTCTTTGCGAAAGCGTTCTCTGTTATTAATAAAAATTTCAGGATTTAAAGGAAGATATTTCATAATGAAAATGAATTGATAAGAAACAATAATTGTAAAAGTAAAGAATGATTTGTTAGAGAGTTGGTGAAAAATTTTTTTGCCACAGATTATACAGAAGAACACAGATTAGAAAATTTCTTCTTGAATATTCAATAATAGGTTTTTGCATTCTTTCATTAAAAATTATTAACAAACTTTATCCGTGAAAGTCTGTGCAATCTGTGGCTAACTATAAATCAAAAAAAGAAAAATTATTTAATGATTCGTGCTGGTTCAGCAAATAAAGGTGGGTGAAAGATTTTATATAAACTAACAAGTGTTAGTTAGATATAATTCTATAAACCTTCACGTTTATTAAAAATCATCAAATATAAGTGTCAATTTGAACTTTGTTTTAGCTGAAACTTAATTTTAGCTTTGCGTTTCAATTATACGATTCTTGCTATGTATGTACCAACCCTCTCTATCCCGAAGGATAAGTTAGTTGCTTTAGGTCTTCAATTTTCCGATTCAATACATTACCAATTGCCCCCGGAAGAATTAGTGCGGCAAACGCTTCAGCGCGGTGAAGGTGTGTTGAATGATACTGGCGCTTTGGTTATTAATACCGGCGAATTTACCGGCCGCAGCCCGAAAGATAAGTTTATTGTGAAGGATGCTATTACAACGAACACAGTTGACTGGAATGATTTTAACCTGCCGATTGAAGAAAAATATTTCAATATTATTTTAAAGAAATTAACAAGCTACCTCAATGATTTGCCTGAAATATGGGTTCGTGATTGTTATGCATGTGCGGATAGGCGTTACCGTTTGAATTTACGCGTAATCAATGAAACGCCTGCAATGAACTTGTTTGCATATAATATGTTCCTTCGACCACAGGAAGACAAACTTGAAAACTTTAATCCGGAGTGGCAGATTTTATGTGCTCCCGGTCTAAAATTAAATGCAACAGAATGTGGCACACGCCAGCATAATGCGGTCGTAGTTTCATTCAAACATAAAATGATTTTGATTGCAGGAACCGGATATACAGGCGAGATCAAAAAAAGCATTTTCGGGATCCTGAATTTTATTTTGCCTCACGAAAAAAATGTGCTAAGTATGCATTGCTCTGCCAATGTTGGAAGCACTGGCGACACCGCGATTTTTTTTGGATTGAGTGGCACTGGCAAAACCACGCTGAGCGCAGATCCCAACAGAAAATTAATTGGCGATGACGAGCATGGTTGGACGACCGACAGGGTTTTTAATTTTGAAGGTGGCTGTTATGCCAAGTGCATTAATTTAAGTGAAGAAAAAGAACCGGAGATTTATAATGCCATTCGCAAAGGTGCGCTGGTTGAAAATGTAAAATTCTTTCCAGGCACAAATAAAATCAATTTCGATAATGGCTCGATCACTGAGAACACGAGAGTTTCTTACCCGCTGAATTATATCAGCAATGCGTTGGAACCTTCTATTGGCAACGCACCAAAAAATATTTTTTTCCTTGCGTGTGATGCGTACGGCGTGTTGCCGCCCATTTCAAAATTAACGCCGGGACAAGCAATGTATCAGTTCATTTCAGGCTACACTGCAAAAGTTGCTGGAACAGAAACAGGAATCAAAGATCCTAAGCTTACATTCAGCACTTGCTTTGGCGCACCGTTTATGCCATTGCATCCCGGCAAATATGCAGAAATGCTTGGGCAAAAAATCAGAGATAATAAAGTGAAAGTCTGGCTCATTAACACTGGTTGGACTGGTGGTGCTTATCTTGTTGGAAGCAGGATAAAACTTTCTTATACCAGAGCAATGGTTACCGCCGCGCTTGAAGGAAAACTTGATGATGTGGAATATAAAAACCATCCGGTTTTTGGGATAGCTATGCCTGTTAGTTGCCCCGGCGTGCCTTCTGAAATGCTCGATCCGGCAAACACATGGAGCGATAAAGACGCTTATAACACTCAGGCAAAATGCCTTGCAGGCAAGTTTGTGGAGAATTTTAAGCGCTACGAATCAGGCGTTTCGGAGGAGATTTTGGCTTCTGCGCCTCATTCTTAAAATATATTGTTAAAAAATGTTTAGAAATCAAAATAAAATACTGATATTGGCAACCAAATTTTTTCGATTTTACAGCCTCTAACATTGCTTGCTAAAAAAACTCCACCGATTTTGGTGGAGTTTTTATTTTGTTAAGTTTTTCTTCCATAAAATTTATAAAACAATTTGAACGTTGTTGTGAAATAATTCTTCACAAAAAAATAAAGTCATGCAATTGCTGTTGCAATTTTTGTTCATCACATTTTTATCTTCATCAAATTCTTACAAAAGCAATTCATTAATTGATTGGAACGCTGATAGGAAATTAACCTGGGATGATTTTAAAGCAAAACCCGACAAAAATTCTCCGAATGCTGCGCTCACAGGAACCAATATAAAATTCAATTTCAGTTACAGCAGCGACAAAGGTTTTAGATTTCATATCTCTTGCCAGTTTGATAAGAACAGTTCGTGGGGCAGAATAAAAACAGATTATATTTTATCTCATGAGCAAGGCCATTTTGATATTGCAGAAATATATGCGCGCAAACTTTTTAAAGCGCTGAAAGAGTACAGGCCTGATGTTGACAAAGCAAACAAGGAGGTGAATAAAATTTATGAGAAGATAATGAACGAGCTTCACGATGCGCAATTGCAATATGACAGAGAAACAAATTTCTCGATAAATAAACCTGAACAAAACAGGTGGCTGATAAAAATAAGTGATGAATTAAAAAACTCTGAAGCCTATGCAGATTATCATTAAAACAAACCGTATAGTTGCGAGTCGATCTTCAAAATAATTTCACCGAGGTCTTCTTCATTCTCAGCGAATTTATTTTTGTCAATGTCTATCACTAATAATGGTCCTTCTTTGTAAGAATCAATCCATTTATTGTAGAGATCATTCAAGCGCTTCAAATAATCCAGACGGATATTTTCTTCATATTCTCTTCCGCGTTTTTGAATTTGGCCAACAAGCGTTGGCACAGAAGCCTGCAGATAAATTAAGAGATCTGGCGACTGCACCATTCTTTTTAATGTCTGAAAAAATTGAAAATAATTATTGTAATCGCGTTTGCTCATCAATCCCATATCATGCAAGTTGGGAGCGAATATGTGCGCATCTTCGTAAATCGTTCTGTCTTGTATCACTGTTTCAGTTCCACTTTGTATCTCAAGCAACTGATTCAATCTGCTGTTAAGAAAAAATATTTGCAGGTTGAAACTCCAGCGCGGCATCTCTTCATAAAAATCATTTAGATAGGGATTATGGTCTACGTCTTCAAACTGAGGAATCCAACGATAATGCTTGCTGAGCAATTCTGTTAGTGTAGTTTTCCCTGCGCCGATATTTCCTGCTACGGCAATATGTTTTGGTTTCTTGCTTTTTGCCATCATTAAATGTAAAATCTAAAATCTAAACTATAAAATCTAAATATTCAAAATTGCCAGTTTCCAGTTTTCAGTTTCCAGTTCTTTAAAACTATCACTCATTACAAAACATAAACAGGACTTAGAATGCAGGACTGGCAACCCGAAACCAGAAACTGGAAACCTTAATAATACTTCAACCCAATCGCATCTCTCACCAATTGCAAAGTGGCTTTAGCACTCGCTCTCGCTTTCGAAGCGCCATGAGCCATTACTTCCTTTACATATTTTTCGTCTCTTCGAATAGCTTCTGTTTTCATGCGGATTGGCGAAATAAATTTTATCATATCCCCCGCCAATTGCTTTTTCATATCGCCGTAACGAATAGTACAATTATTAAAATCAGCGTCGAATTTTTCTATCACATCATTATCGCTCACAACTTTCATCAG